>JACCDH010230741.1_pt1 | contig 20455 bp, 16 predicted proteins | sample 7442481 | NCBI WGS metagenome assembly JACCDH01 (sample SAMN15323433, study PRJNA562643) | freshwater metagenome | isolation source: river surface water | place: USA:Blue River Watershed | collected 2017-08-15 | reverse complement strand
ATGTCTCAGCACTTGAGTTAGAAATTGGTGGAAAATACCAATACACAGCAAGAATGACGCTCGATTTTTCGATTGAAACGCTTTCGAGAAAAGCCAAGTTTAGCGGATCGTATAAAGAAGTTTCTTATAAGGATAATCGCCTAAAGGCCGGTGTTTCATTTAATTTCTAGAATAGAAGTGATATGAATGAGAAATGAAAACAAAAAGAATTCAAGATCTCGAAAAGCTCATTCTTTACCATAAAGAACGCTACTACCTCGGACATTCTGAAATTTCAGATGAGTCGTATGACCAGTTAGAAAACGAACTTAAAAGTTTAGACCCTGAAAATCCGGTCCTTTCTCTTGTTGGTTTTAAGCAAATTGAAAACGCATCAAAAGTTGAGCATCAAAAAAAAATGCTCTCTCTTGACAAAACTTATGATGAAAAAGACCTTGAAAAATGGGTGGCGAAAGAACAGGTTCTAAGCGTCTTCAAAATTGATGGTTCAAGCTGCTCACTTGTTTACGAAAATGGTCATCTCGTTACTGCTAAAACGAGAGGAGATGGGCAATTCGGTGAAAACATTACTAAAAAAGTGATATTTATTCCGGATATCCCCAAACATATTTCAGTGAAAAAAAGTTTTGAAATTCGAGGTGAAGTTTTTTGTGTTGAAAAAAATTTCTTCGTTCTATCGAAAGAAATGCATAATCTTGGTCTTGATGCACCCACTTCGCAAAGAAACATCGTGGCAGGACTCCTGGGAAGAAAAGAGAACATTCAACTTTGTAGACATTTAAGCTTTCAAGCGTTCGACATAATCAGTGATGATAAATTTGATCATGAACACCAGAAGCTTGATCTCTTGAGAGAGATCGGTTTTTTGACTCCGGAGTACGAGATTCATAAATCGGCCAAGGATCTTAAGGCAAGGATTGCAGAGGCAAGAGACTTTATGACGAGTGGAGACTATCTGATCGATGGTCTTGTATTCGTTTATGATGATTTGAAACTACATCGAGAATTAGGAGAAACAAGTCATCACCCCAGATATAAAATCGCCTTTAAGTTTGCTGGAGAAACGAAGATTGCAAAAATTGATCACATTGAATGGGGTGTTTCACGTAATGGCACTCTAACTCCTGTCGCAAATATTGAGCCGACGGAGCTTTCAGGGGCCATGATTGGCCGAGTGACTCTTCACAATTTTGGCATGGTTCAAAATTTTCAACTGAAGGCCGGTGATAAAATTGAAATCATTCGTTCGGGTGAAGTGATTCCAAAATTTTTAGGAGTTCACGAGAGGTCTGAGTTTAGTTTTACCTATCCGAAAAATTGCCCAAGTTGTAGCTCTCCCTTATCAATAGAGGATATTTGGCTTTTGTGTCTGAATAGGAACTGTCCGGCCAAAGTGAAAGAAGAAATTTTGAATTATATACAAAAAGCAGGAATTGAAGATCTATCAGATAAGAGACTAGATGAAATGATTAGTAAAGGTCTCATCAAAAGGATTCCTGATCTTTATGCGCTTAGTGTGGAAAGCTTACTAGTCTTAGATAAAGTTAAAGATAAGCTTGCAAATAAGATGTACGAGAATATTCAAAAATCAAAATCACAGACACTTGCTCAATTTATCTCGGCTATTGGTGTAGAAGGAGTCTCTGTTGCTAAAAGTGAAAAAATAATTTCTCAAGGTTATAATACTCTTGAAAAAATTCAGTCACTGACATTAGAAATGCTCCTGCAAATAGAAGGATTCGCAGAAAAATCATCTCTTTCTTTTATGCACTCAATTGAGAGTAAAAAAGAACTCATCGCCGATTTATTGAAGGCTGGAGTGAGTGTGAAGTCTGATGAAATTTCATCTGGAGAAGGTCCGCTTAAAGGACTTAAGTTTTGCCTCACCGGGGAGCTTTCTCAACCGAGACCAGTCATTGAGAAGATGATTAAAATGAACGGCGGTGTGATCTCTGGAGTGTCTAAAAATTTGAATTATCTTGTGACGAATGAAGAAGAAAGTAGCTCTAGTAAATTCGTAAAAGCACAGAGTTTAGGTATCGCCATCATTAATGAAAAGAAGCTGATGGAACTAATTGAGGGATAAATGGCCAAAATAAAAACAGTATTCACCTGTCAAGAATGTGGCTTCCAAACTGCAAAGTGGCTTGGAAAGTGTCCGGATTGTAATAAGTGGAACTCGTTTTCTGAAGAAGAGTCAATCAAACCTAGTAAGGCCGCACCTAAGTCAATCTCTGGAAGAGAGTCACGTCCAAAAACAATCAATGAGATTGAGCATGATGATGTTCACCGTTATTACACAAAAATTGGGGAGTTTGACCGAGTGATGGGGAGTGGAGTGACTATTGGATCATTGACTCTCATTGGTGGAGAGCCTGGGATTGGGAAGTCAACACTCCTCATGGAAGTTTGCGGAAAACTCCTTAAAGAGTATCGAGATGAAAAAATTCTTTATGTCAGCGGAGAGGAGTCAGAGTCGCAAGTGGCCCAACGGTCAAAACGTCTTGGTGTGGAAAACCACGGTTTTTACATTTTCAATGAAACAAACTGGCAAAAAATCCTGGAACAAGTAAAGCAGCTAAAGCCTAAATTCTTAGTACTAGATTCTATACAAACAACACATTCAAACCAGGTGGAGTCTGCAGCTGGGACGCTCACTCAAATTCGTGAAGTAACATATGAGCTCATGAATTATGCAAAAGCTTATGATCTTACTTGTTTTTTGATTGGTCATGTGACCAAAGAAGGACAGATTGCTGGCCCCAAAATCCTCGAACATATGGTCGATACAGTTATCTATTTCGAGGGCGATCAGCTTGGCCAGTACCGCATGCTTCGAGTTATGAAAAATCGTTTTGGAAATACAAACGAAGTAGGGATCTTTGAAATGCAAGAGAGTGGTCTAATTGAAATTAAGAACCCTTCTCAGTACTTTTTGGAACAATCTCTTCCGGGATCATTCGGTAGATCTCTTACGTGCATTCTTGAAGGTTCGAGATCACTCTTCGTTGAAATCCAGGCATTAGTGATTGAAAATAAATTTGCAGTTGGTAGAAGGACAACGCAAGGGCTTGACTCAAATCGTGTAGCACTCCTGGTCGCTGTTATCGATAAATACTTTGGCATTCCACTTTCTTACAACGATATTTATGTGAACGTTGTTGGAGGAATGAAGCTTTCTAGTCGTGAGAATGATCTTTCAGTGATGGCCTCACTCCTGAGCTCTTATTACCAAACCTCTATTCCGAATGACACAATCTTTTTAGGTGAAGTCGGATTAACGGGAGAGGTGAGGTCTGTTCCTATGATGGAGATCCGCCTTAAGGAAATCTCTCAAATGAATTACAAGCGAGTGATAACTTCAAAACGCGCAGCTGATGACCTTAAAGGAAAGTATAAACTTGAAATCGTTGGAATCACTAAGGCAAGTGAACTTAAGAATCTTCTCTTTAAATAATTTTAAAGATAAAGACGCTTAATAGTTTCATCCCATAATTTTTTCTTGGATGAGTAATAACTATTCTTCTCAGGTGTGAATGATTTTTCAAGTTTCCAATAATGACCCATGTCTTTGATACTTACTTCACCTAAACCAACCATACATCCTACCGCAACTCCAAAGGCGGTTGTGTCAGTTACTTCTGGCCGCAAAATCGTCTTTTGTGAAAAATTAGCCTGCATTTGCATCAGAATATCATTGGAAGCAGCACCACCATCAACTCTAATATCGTTGAGCTGAGGGAAGTCTTTTTTAAAACTTGAAACTGAATCATTTAGAGAGAGAGCGATTCCTTCTAGGCAGGCACGGGCAATGTGACCATTGTGAGTGTCACGCGTAAGTCCCACGATAGCAGCTTTGGCCTGAGAGTCCCAGTAAGGTGTACCGATTCCTGTAAAGAATGGAAGGAAAAGAACATTTTCCATTTGGCCTAAGTCCACGACTTGTGAAGCAAGTTCAGAAACCTCTGGAGAAGATTTGATGCATTTGAGATTATCTCGCAGCCACTGTACGGCAGCTCCAGCGATGTAAGCAGAACCTTCAAGCGCGTAAACTTTTTTTCCTTGAAACGAGTACGCAGCAGTAGAAAGAAGACCAGTTGTGGAATGAATAATTTTCTCGCCTGTGTTTAGCAGAAGAAACGCACCTGTACCGTAGGTCGACTTAATATCACCAACATTAACACACGCCTGTCCGAATAAAGCTGCTTGTTGGTCCCCTAAAATAGAAAGAATTGGAATGCCGTCAGGGAGAATTCCTGCATCTTTAGTAATTCCGAATTTGCAGAATGATTCACAAATCTCTGGAAGAAAATCTTTTGAAAGGCCAAAAAAATTCAGTAGCGTAGGATCCCAACTAAAGCTTTCAAGATCCATAAGCATGGTTCTTGAAGCATTCGATGGTTCTGTGACAAAGCTTGTCCCATTTGATAGACGATAAACTAAGAAGCTATCAACCGTAGAAAGACAGAGGTCACTCTCATGCGCGGCTTTTTTTACTTCATCGACATTGTCTAAAAGCCATCTCATTTTTGTTGCTGAAAAATACGGATCTAATGGGAGTCCTGTTTTCTTTTGACAGACAGATTTGTATTTTTCTCTGTGTTCATCACAGTACGAAGCAGTTCTGCGATCTTGCCAAACGATTGCGTGATGCAAAGGTTTTCCTCTTTTATTGTAGGCACAGGTTGTTTCACGCTGATTTGTTACCCCAATCGCCGAAATTTTTTTAGGATCAATTTTTGAGCGGTTTAGAATTGCTGAGATCGAGGTACAAACGGAAGACCAAATATCTTCCAAATCATGTTCAACCCAACCTGGTTTGGGATAAATTTGTCGATAATCGCATTTTTCTTTATCAATGACTTTTAAGGTTTTTGCATCAAGTATGAGTGAGGTTGAACCAGTAGTTCCCTGATCGATTGCGAGTATGTAGGTCATGCTTCATCCTTGAAGGAGTCGTTCTAATTTTTAATTTTAACAGTTTGTGTTCCGGGCTTATCATCCACGATTAAGTTGGCGGCATACTGCCAATAAGTCGCAAGGTTTTTGTTCATCATGTAAACGAAACCATATGAAAGCGCTGTTACTACGGAAAGTAATAATACAAATTCAATAATTGATTGCCCACGTTCGTTTAAAATTTGGTAAAAACGACTTTGGGTAAATTTCTTCCAGGGCTTCATAATTTCTGCCAATTGACGTACAGTTGATTTCTAAGGAAAATGCCCCTATGAAAAAGAAGCTAATCCCCGTCATCCTCTTTATTATGGCCTTTACAGGATTTCTTTCCACCCAAATCCTTTGGGATGAGTTCAATATTAATGCACAACAAGTAGATACTGATAAGCAAAAGCATCAGGTTTACGAGTCAGCTTTCCAAGCCCTGAATATAACGACTACAAAAAATACGACTATTGAGCTCAAGAAAGATCCAACCCCGATTATTGTCCTCAATTTTTGGGCATCTTGGTGTGTTCCTTGTTTAAAAGAGTTTCCAAGTTTAGTGAAATTTCAGGAGAAGTACCGCGGGAAGGTAAAAGTCATTGGCATTAACGGCGATGCAGAGGACGCCAAAGAGAGTATCAGAAAAACAGAAGCAAAATATAAATTGAACTTTGAGTCAGCGGAGGATGTAGGAGAAAAAATATCTGAAAAATTTCTCATCCAAACTTATCCAGTATCTTTGGTCTTCCATAAGGGTAAAGTCATTTACGTAAATAAAAAACTTCATGATTTTATGGGATCTGAATTCTTATCAATTATTGATGAGACCCTTAAGGAAAATTAGTCGAAAAATTCTGACCCCAGTTGTACGTAATATGAGATAGGCTTTGAGTTTTGAACAAAGTAAATCTTGGCTTCATTCCAGGCATGATCGCACCCTGATCATTTAAACCTAAAGCTGCACTTGCATTTAATGTTATCCCAGACCAAAGTTCAGCTTGGTTTAATTTTAATTGTGCAGAGGCCATAGATGCAATTAAAAGCAAGTTATCACAGTGACAAGATCCAGGATTATAATCTGAGGCAATTGAGACTTTGACTCCGGCATCTAACATGGCCCTAGCGGGTGCCAAAGGCTTACCAAGAAAAAATGCAGTTCCTGGAAGAAGCGTTGCCACTGTCTTTGATTGAGCTAGTGCTTTAATTCCTTTGTCTGAAACTTTTAGTAAGTGATCGGCGGAGAGAGCTTCATGACTTACGGATAGTGAAGCTCCGTCATTATCGTTAAGCTCATCCGCATGAGATTTTCTCGGAATTCCAAGCGACTTTGCCTTCTTAAACAGACAGTCGACATCCTCTTTCGTGAAATAATTTTTTTCATGAAAAACATCTACAGCGTCAATAACCTTTAAAGGAGCAAGCTTATCTAAGAGTTTGATGACGACGTCGTTTAAATACTCGCGTGAAGACTTGAAACTTTTTGGAACATCATGTGCAGCGAGGTAGGTATTAAATATTTGTATCCGTGGTTGATATTTTTCTTTTAACCTACTGATGAGAAGTGAGATCTCGTACTCTTTTTCAAAATTTAATCCGTAGCCAGATTTGATTTCAATTGTACCAATACCGTATGAATGAATTCTTTCGATTCTTTGACAAGCATCGTGAAAGAGATCTTCAATAGAAGCCTCATTGGTTTGTCTCATGGTCAGGAGAATGCCACCACCACGCTTCGCGATTTCTTCATAGCTCACGCCGTTTAAGCGATCACTGTATTCAGAGGCACGATCACCGCCAAAAACAAGATGAGTGTGTGAATCAACCAGTTCAGGAGTTAAAACATGACCTCGCAATGAGACGGCGAGTTTTTGATACTGTTCTGGAAGTTGACTTGTTTCGCCAACCCAGATGATCTTAGTCTCATCAAATACAACGGCACCATTTTTTATAAGAGTAAGATCATCTGGTAAAAGGTTACGCCCATCTTTTTGGTGTGCACCTTTTAAAGTTAAAATTTCATTCAGCTCATTAAAAACTTGAAGCATTCAAATCCTTAGAGTGAAGGAAATTTAATTTTTGTCTCTGGTTTTTTAGCAATATCAAGAGCGATGTCGTATCCAGCATCCGCATGGCGAACAATCCCCATACCTGAATCAGAATTGAGCACTCGCGAAAGACGTAGATCCATTTCTGGAGTTCCGTCACAAACGATCACCATACCTGAATGCTGAGAGAAGCCCATGCCTACACCACCACCGTGATGAAGTGAAATCCAGCTCGCGCCGTTATTGATGTTAATCATCGCGTTTAAAAGAGGCCAATCTGAGACGGCATCAGATCCATCCTTCATTGATTCTGTCTCTCTATTAGGACTCGCAACTGATCCGCAGTCTAAGTGATCGCGGCCAATAACGATGGGCGCTTTCACTTTCTTCTCACGAACAAGCTTGTTGAAGAGTAGAGCAGCTTTTTCTCGATCACCATACTTGAGCCAACAGATACGAGCAGGAAGACCTTGGAATTGAATCATCTTACCGGCCTTGTCGAGCCAATTGATCATTGATGTATTTTCTGGAAAAAGTTCTTTCAAAGCTTCATCAGTGACTTTGATATCATTTGGGTCACCAGAAAGTGCAATCCATCGGAATGGGCCTGAACCCTCGCAGAATAATGGTCGAATGTAGGCCGGAACAAATCCTGGAAATGAGAAGGCGTCTTTCACGCCAACTTTTTCAGCTCCAGCACGAAGGTTGTTACCGTAGTCAAAAACATGTGATCCTTTCTTTTTAAAAGCGATCATCACGCGGACATGGGCCGCCATCGTTTCATACGAGTATTCCGTATATTTTTTAGGATCTGATAAACGTAGATCATTTGCCTCTTCTGTCGACATTCCTGCTGGGACGTAACCATTTAGTGGATCATGAGCGGAAGTCTGATCGGTCACAAGGTCTGGAACGATACCCTTGTCTAACACAAATTCAAAGAAGTCTACGGCATTACCAACAACACCAACAGTGAGAGCTTCATTGTTTTTCTTTGCCTTCAAAGCAAGATCTAAAGCCTCATCGAAAGAATTCGCAAGCACATCTAAGTATTTTGAACGTAAACGCTTTTCAATTCTTGATTTATCCACGTCACAGCATAGACAAACACCTTCGGCCATTTTAACCGCAAGAGGTTGTGCACCACCCATGCCGCCAATTCCACCAGTCAAAACAAGTTTACCTTTAAGCGTTGAGTTTGCTCCGTAGTGTTTACGAGCAGCCGCCATGAAGGTTTCGTAAGTTCCTTGAAGGATTCCTTGAGACCCAATGTAGATCCATGAGCCGGCCGTCATCTGGCCGTACATCATGAGGCCTTCATCTTTTAACTTATTGAAGTGATCCCATGTGGCCCATTTTGGAACAAGGTTCGAGTTCGCTATAAGAACTCTTGGCCCTTGCGGGTTACTCGGAAATACAGCAACAGGTTTTCCCGATTGGACAATTAATGTCTCATCATTTTCTAGATTCTTTAGAGCTTCGATCAAATCATTTAGGGCCTTATCGTTACGAGCGGCCTGACCATTTCCACCGTAGACAATGAGGTTATCTCTATCTTCAGCAACGTCTGGATGAAGGTTATTTAAAAGACATCTAAGAGCGGCCTCTTGGTGCCAGCCTTTACAGGTAAGTTTATCGCCAGTTGGAGGTAGAGGAATATTTAACATATTGTGCTCCTTAAGCCAGGTTTCCGATTTCAGATTCGACTTCTAAAATCAGTTCATCCGTTTGGATCAGTTTTGTAAGATTCTCAATATCTTTATGAAAAGTTCGATCTTGCTCAATCGGCAACACATGTTTTCGAACGAGCTTAACTACGCGCTCGAGAGCGGGTGAAGTTGTGAGTGGTCTTAGGAACTCAAGACCTTGGGTATTACAGAGAAGCTCGATTGCTAGACAGTGCTGAAGATTACTTAAAACTTCATGGAGCTTTCTTCCTGAAGTTACTCCCATTGAAACGTGGTCTTCTTTATCCGTTGAGGTTGGAATTGAATCCACTGAAGCTGGGTGACAAAGATATTTATTTTCTGAAGCAAGGGCCGCCATAGTCACATGAGCGATCATAAGTCCGGAATTTAAACCAGAATTTTTGGTGAGGAATGCCGGGAGATCTGAGAATTGAGGGTTCATCATTTTCTCGACTCTTCTTTCGGCAATGTTACAAATTTCAGAAAGTCCCATCGCAAGATAATCCATCGTCAGCGCTAGAGCTTCACCATGGAAGTTGCCACCAGAAATAACATCGCCTGTTTCAATAAAAACAAGTGGGTTATCTGTAACAGAGTTAAGCTCTATTTCCAGCACTTCTTTCGTGTGACGAAGTGTCTGTCTACAGGCCCCGTGTACTTGCGGAATACAGCGAAGAGAATAGGGATCTTGGACCTTGCCATCATCTTTATGAGAGGTCACAATTTGTGACCCGTTGATAATTTTTAAAAGATTACGTGAAACATCCAACTGTCCTGGATGAGGTTTTAAAAGAGAGATACGTTGGTCAAAAGCTGATGCTGTTCCACGAACGGCATCAAGAGTTAAGCAGCTCACAACATCTGCAAGTTTCATGAGTTTCTTGGCTTCCACATAGGCAAGGCTCCCAAGGGCCAACATCACTGAAGTTCCATTGATAAGTGCAAGACCATCTTTAGGGCCAAGTTTTGCCGGTTCTTTATTGATCTGGTGAATAGCAAAATCAGATCTTACAATTTTTCCGTGATATTCAACTTCACCTTCCCCAATTAAGGCGAGAGCAATGTGGGAAAGAGGGGCAAGATCACCGGAAGCTCCAACAGATCCTTTTTCAGGAATCACTGGATTGATGTCATGATTGATGAAATCTAAAATGAGCTCGATGATTTCTGGAGTTACTCCAGAAAACCCCTGAATCAAGCAGTTCACGCGAGAAAGCATTATCGCCCTTGTGATCTCGCGACTAAAAGGCCTACCAACTCCCGTGCAATGTGAGCGAATGAGGTTATATTGAAGTTGTTCCAGGTCTTCGACAGCAATTTGTTTTGAGGCGAGAGCGCCGAAACCAGTATTGATTCCGTATACAGGATTGCCCTTTTTAACGATGTCCAAAACAACTTGTCGTGAACGTTTCATTTTTTCAAAAGCCGATGGTTCAATTTCAAGCTTAATCTGGCCAGCTTTCGCTTTAGCGATGAATGCTAAATCATCCAGTGAAAGATTTGTTCCAGTAAGCTTAAAAACTTTAGCACGATCAAAACTTAACATATAAAACCTTAGCGAATTTTGTTGATACGACTTAAGTAGTCTTTGTTTGGAGCAGAGAAAATATAAGAACCAGCGACAAGATTATTAGCACCGGCCTGGATAAGGTAACCTGCATTTTGGTCAGTTATTCCGCCATCGACTTGAATCTGAAATTTAAAACCATTTTCGTGTCTGATGGCATCGAGCTCAATAACTTTGTCGATGATTTCAGGAATAAATTTTTGTCCACCGAAACCAGGATTCACGCTCATAAGTAGAACCAGATCTATTTTACCTAGCAGGTACTTAGGGATAGCACTGAGTGGAGTTGAAGGATTCAAGGAAATTCCAACAGATGGGTAAATCGATTTAAGTTTATCGATTAAACGGTCATGATGAGTGACTGCTTCCCAGTGAAAGGTAAAATTATGAAGACCAACATCTTTAAAAGTTTCTGCGAACATATCTGGATCGGTCACCATAAAGTGAGCATCGAGTTTATGCTTACAAATTGTCTTAATTTTATTCAAAACAGGTTCACCAAACGTGAGGTTCGGAACAAAATGTCCATCCATCACATCTAAGTGCAGCCACAAATCATCGATTTGGTTTAAATGTTCAAGTTCACTCTTAAGTTCCAAAAAGTTTACCGAGAGCAGGCTGGGTGAAATTATAACTGACATACTATTCCTTATCAGAGGTAAGTAGAATTTCTGTTTTGATCCCGTTTAATAGTTCTTTATCGCTGCAAGGTTTTTTTCCTTCGAGCTGAACTTGAGTCAGTCGAAGTGAACCATCAAGGCAGCCTACAACGAGAGACCCTAAATCATTCTGGGCCTTTCCAGGAGTCAGTTTTGAATGATATTTTTCTGCAGCGAGAATCTTAAGTCTTTTCCCATTCAGGAAACAATAGGTGCCGGGCCATGGATCTAGGGCGCGGATTAGGTTAAGAATTTGTGCAACTGTCTTATCTTTAAAACGCAGAAGCCCGTCTTCTTTTTTAAGAGTTGGAGCGAATGAAACATAACTCTCATCTTGTGGAGTAAACGTCACTGAGTTGTTGATAAGTTTAGTAATTAAATCGTTCATCGAAAGTGCGGCCTGCATTTTCAATCGAGTATAAAGTTGGCCACCATTTTCTGTAGGAGCGATCGGAACCGTATGGAAATGAACAAGATCACCAGCGTCCATTTTTTTTACCATCTTTTGAATAGAGACACCGGTTTCAGTGTCACCATTTAAAAGAGCATATTGAATTGGAGCAGCTCCACGGTATTTAGGTAAAATAGATGTATGAATATTAAAGCAACCAAGCTTTGCCATCGAGAGCATCTCAGCTCCGAGAAACTGCGCGAATGCTAGTACAACAATGAAGTCGAGTTCGAGAGCTTTAAGCTCTTGAATCATCTCTGGTTCTTTATTTATGTTCTCAGTCTGAAAAAAAGGGATCTTTTTTGCTTTTGCAAACTCAATCACTTCAGGAGATTTCAAATCCATCCCGCGACCGGCCGGTCTATCAGGCATAGAGATAACTTTCACAAGTTCAATGTGAGGATGATTCGAAAGAAGATCTAGAGTGGGAACTGAAAAATCAGGAGTTCCACAAAAGGCTACGCGAAACTTCTTCATCTGACTTTCTCTTTGGCCATTTTCTTCTTATAAAAGTTTTTCTTTAAGTTACTTAGACGTTCAATAAAAACGATCCCTTCCAGGTGATCATTTTCATGCTGGATACAAATCGCGAGCATATCATCGGCTTCAATTTCAAGTGTCTCGCCTTTGAGGTTCTGATACTTCACATGAATCGATTTGTGTCTTTTGACTTCTTCGTATACACCTGGCACAGAGAGGCAGCCCTCTTCATATGTTGTTGTGCCAGATGTCCCAGTGATTATAGGATTGATGAAAACCATAGGGTTAAAATTCGACATTATAATTTCATCTTGGCCGGAAGAATTTGTAACAACTTCTCGGTCGTAATCGACGTCGAGCACAAAAATTCTTTCACTTACACCTACTTGAGGTGCAGCGAGTCCAATTCCTGGAGCGTGATACATAGTGAAAAGCATATTTTTGACTAAGTTCTCAAGATCAGGTGAGAAATTTGTTACAGGCTGGGCCTTGGCCGATAAGACCGGATCTGGGTATGCAAGTATAGGGAGTTTTTCTCCCGCTAGAGTGTATTTTTCTAAATTCATAGTGAACTTTGTAGCACAGATAAGCTAAAGCGACGAGTGGTGTTTACGTCGAGAGTTTTCGATTTTTTAGGTAAGTCCAGATAACAAACAGTAAGAAACCAGTAGGGACAATTCCTGTTGCGATCCATGGGTTAATAGTTCCAGAGTTCCCCAAGGCGACGGCCGCACTATACAGGACCCAAAACGCCACGGTGATGAGCAAAGTTAGAACGACATTCTTACCAAATGAATCTGACCTTCGATTTGGATTAAAAATAGAAGAAGCAGGGATGAGGGCAAAAATCAAGCAGATGAGACTTAGAAATATTTTGTTCAATAAAAGAATTTTATACTCATCAATGTTGATACCTGTTTTTGATAGTCTTGAGATGAAATGTTGAAGCTTCATAAAATTAAGAGTCGTGAGATCTGCTTCAAATTCACCAAAATCTTCAGGCTCTTCTTCAAGCCTAAGAATGAGATCGTCTTTACTATTTTCCATAGGAAATGCAGACGAATCAAGGCTTGATAATTCTGTCACGTTTTTCAGACCCCATTGCCCTTTAGTTAAAAAGCTTGCTTCCTTGGCCTTTACGATCCGCTCGCTTGAATGCGAAGGAGAGAAAAAGTAAACTTCCAGATCTCGGAGAGACTTTGTTTTGCGGTCAAAAAATGAGAAAGAGGCGAAGTAATTTTGAGATTTATACCAAAATTTTCCACCTTCAATAGAACTTCGTGTGAGATATTTTCCCTCAGAGGCGCGGCTCTTTTGAATCTCCTGGCGTTTGATACTGTTGGCGTAGGGCTCAATGAAACCAAGGTTTAGGAATTGAAACCCAACGACGAATAGAGCACAGGTTGCAATTAAAAAATAAATTTTCTGGTAAGAATATCCTGCGGCCAAAATCGAAATAAGTTCTGAGTGGCTTTTAAGTTTATTGAGAGAAAAAAGTGTCGCTACAAGACAGCAGATAGGAAACATTTTTCCCATTAGGTCAGGCATTTTTAATAAATACTCTAAGAGCACTCTTGAAGCATCCTTTCCTTGGAGAAATCCATTGATAAGATCTGCCGTTGAAATGAGTAAGAACAGCACAACAACAGCACCGAGGAGGCTTTTAAACCATTCTTTAACAATCAATTTGGAAAGAATCAGCATTTCTTTATTATAAACCTAAGAACAGTCTTTGAAAACAAAGAGAGGAGAGGTCGAATGAGCATTTGAGCAAAATGTTGCATGAATTTATTATTGCTCCAGCGCTCTACGGCAACAGAAGAATAGTTGTAGTAAAGACGCACTAAATTTTGTCCCAGATCATAATTAAGTAGAAGATCTTTGAGCGCTCTGTAGTCTTGAGTAACTTGATGGTCATCACCATAGCAAAAAGTTACGACGTAACATTTCTTCGACTGAACGTAGATTTGCTCGTAGGAATTTTTAAAGGCTTCAGGCTGCTTGAGCACCGCTTTTTTCATGTGCTTTCTGATGAGTTCTGAGTTAACAACTTGGTACGGCTGGTTTGCGGAGAACAGCACAAACTGATCCAGACATTTTTTTGAATCAGCGTGATACTTTGGAATCGCATCATAGATTTTCGCCATCTCAAAGAAGACGTGGCTGATCATGAGCATTTCTGTGACTTCTCTTTTGGGGTCGAAGTGAGAGGGCTTTAAGGCAAAAAGATCCTTAACTTTACTGACCTCTGCCATGATCTGCAAATATTCGTTAAACCTAGTTAGAGCTGTTGAAAAATCTCGGTTGTCGAGAGCTTCTTTGCCGAATTTAGTGATAGTAATCCGGTTCTCATACTTGTGTTTGAGAAGGAGCATTTTCTCGCGATCTTCGCGTAATTGTCGTCCGTTTTTAACGATTGCCATGCTGGTCTTATCGGGCTTCCAAAATTTAAGATTAGAATTTTAGAATCGCAGATAAAGAGGTATCGACAATTTTTTCGTCTTCGTAGAGGTAATTACCTGAGCCCGTTTGTTCAGAAACTTTCTGTGAAAATTCCACTCCAAATCTTGGACCGATCCAGCTGACACCCCATCCAGTTCCTCTGAGCTCCGTGATATTGTCATGGAACTTACCAACTTTAAGGAAGAAATCGCTGAAAATATTCATTTGAAGGGCAGCTCTCCAGAGGTATTTCTTCGAAATACTTTTGGTGTATTGAACACCAGCATCGCCGATCACCATGAATCGATCCGCTAGATTATATTGAAAACCGGCAATCGCTCTTTCTTCGCCAGGAGTGGCCCTGGTCGGATCCATGACGACGATACCAAGAATGGTATCTTCATCTAAAATATGAGTCATTCCCAAAGAGGCTTGATGGCGAGTTTTATGTCTTTTAGGAAAGTTTGTTGGAAGCTTATCAAGAAGATAACTATAGCTTAGTCCCATAGAGGTCGCCGCCCCTATTGGGGCAGCAGCATGAAGGGTCATCCTTTCACGGTTATAGTTATTTTCAGCTTGATTAATATAGGCAACACCACCTTTTACTGGACCGGTGTTGTCGGACATGAATACGCCCTGTGTGGTGTTCGATCTTGGGAATTGATCGGGTGCGGTGTCTCGAATCACATTTTTATTCTGTAATGAAGTTTTGTAAGATTGATAAGAAAAGCTAGAACCATCAAAAAAAGCCGAAGCCGCAGGATTTAACACAGCTGCTTCGCTAGATAATATGCTGGCAACTCCTGCTCCGGCAGTAGACATCAGGCGAGAAGTTTGGAATTCTCGGATTTGCGCTTGAGCCGAGTAGCAAAATAGACTTAAGACAGTTAAGATAATGACTTTATTCATAATGAAAAATGTAGAGAAGTTTTCTCTCTTAAACAAGGACATTTATGAAAATCAGAAAAGCTATCGTTCCTATTGCAGGGAAGGGCACTCGTTTTCTTCCAGCAACGAAAGAGATCGCAAAGGAAATAATTCCAATCATTAATGTTCCGATGATTCACTATATCGTTCAAGAAGCCTGTGAAGCTGGGATTGAGCAAGTTATTTTTGTGACTGCTTCCGGAAAATTTGCAGTTGAAGATTATTTTGATCGCAACCAAGAGCTCGAAGCCTTTCTTGAGCGAAATAATAAGATGAAAGAGCTCGAGCTCATCCGTAAGATCGGTTCCATGGTGAATGTGACCAGTGTTCGTCAAAAAGAACAGCTTGGTTTAGGCCATGCCGTTTTGTGTGCTAAGAGCATGATCGGCGATGAACCATTTGCTGTTTTACTCGGTGACGATATTGTGATCAATCAGAACCCAGCGATCAAGCAGCTTATTGATGTATCCGTAAAAAACCAAGGTGCTCCGGTGATTGGAGTTATGGAAGTTCCCAAAAACGAAACTAATAAATACGGTATTGTTCAGGGAGACCGGGTTGATCCAAAAACGATTCGGATGACGGGAATGATTGAAAAACCTAGACCAGAGGATGCACCAACAAATCTCGCAACTCCTGGCCGATATATTTTAACTCCGGAGATTTTTTCTATTCTTGAGAAAATCCCTAGGGGGGCAGGTAATGAATATCAACTCACAGATGCGATCAACGTTCTTTGTCAAAAAAGAGATGTTTTTGCCTACCAGTTTGAAGGTGAAAGATATGACACAGGAAACGTCTTTGGCTATTTAGATGCGACCATCGATTTTGCTCTGAAAGATCCTGAAATCCGTGATAAATTTTTATCATCGCTAAAAGATCGTCTCATAAAAAATGGAATCAATTTATGATAAAAATTTTAGTCCTTTGTCTTTTTACGAGTTCAGCGTTTGCATTCGTTCCAACTGTGGAGTCACTTCTCAGAAATGGTTCAAACGCAGATGTGACTGCCAATGGATTATCAATTGCGTTTGTCGTGAAAAAAATTCAAGCAGGCGAGAAGACTGATCAAACTTCAACCGATGCTTCACTCCTGCAAAATGACCGTGAGGAAGATTACTATAAACTCTTTATTACAAAAGATGGCGATTCTATAAAGCTTGCCCAGGCTCGATATAAGAATAAAAACTTTTCGGACGATGCTCTAGAGCACAAAGTCTACTACCCGCATTTTAATGCTTTCACCATGAAGCCATCACATGAGCAATCTGAGAAGGGGATTTTTTTTGGTCTCATCGATTCATTAGCACTGAATAACGGTGCTCATTTAGTAAACTATTTAAAGTCTTTGAGTGTTCCGGTGAAACTAAATAGCGAAATCATCAACCGTGAAAAAGTGGAGTTTTTAGCAAGCTATAAGCGCTACCTGTTTACTGTTTCAAAAGACCCGGGTGCCAGAAAGACGGATGCTAATCCGATGAAGCCAGAGGATAGTGCTGCGAAAGAAAGAGTCGAGGCAATTATGAATGAGCCCATGTACGTAGATACAAAACAGGTTTCTCTTGCAAAGGATTCCGGAAGTATTTCTTGGATGATCAATGCGGGTGCCTTTGAAGCCGTGGTTTCACAAAATGAAAGAGAAGTTCAACGTTTGAAATACAAATCACAGTCAGGTGATTTTGAAATCATTTGCAAAGATTACTGGCTTGCTAATGGTATGCATCGGCTCCCGAGATTTTTACTTATTAAAGATTACTCTGGGCAAAACTATCAGGTAGAGATCCTAAACTTGCGACACTATATTGAAAAAGAAGACGACATCGCGAGACGCCTAAAAGCTTGGGATACAGTTTTGAAGGGTAAGGCTGCCTCTGGCACTAGGCCGGCGTTTCTATTTTAATGAAAGTTGCGCGCATTGCGGTTAATTACCCTTTAAAAAATAAAGGTCTTCTCTATTTCTATGAAGACACATTGGAGCGCGGTCAAATTGTAGAACTACCGCTTGGTAAAAGAAAAGAATTAGGCTGCGTCTTAAGCGTGGATGAATCTGAATCCAAAGAATTCAAAGAAACATCCGTTGAAAAAATTAAAACAATCACCTCCCTCATACCTGGCTGGAAATTAGATGAGAGTGAACTACAACTTTTTGAATGGATGGCGCAGTATTATCACTACGGCCTAGGCCAGCTCATTTTTGATTGTTTACCACATCATCTAAAAAGACCTCGAGGGCTCCAAGAGACTCTGGGTGAAGGAAAACCCTTAGAATTTGTTCCAAACAAAAACCAACAAACGATAATTGATTCCATTCGACGAGGGTTAGGTCAATACCAACGTAATTTAATCCATGGAGTTACAGGGAGCGGAAAAACGGTCGTCTACTTGGACCTCATTAAGACGACGATCGAAAGTGGGAAAAGTGTCCTATTTTTACTCCCTGAGATCAACCTTACTCCTCAGTTTATAGCAACTTTTGCAAAGTACTTAGATGCTCCAATCTACTCTTATCATTCCGAACTGTCCGACTCGCAAAAATATCAAATCTGGTTAACAGCAAGGACGTTGAAAAAAGGATCGCTTATTCTTGGGGTAAGAAGTTCAGTCTTTATTCCGATCTCAAATTTAGGGCTTATTATCATAGATGAAGAACACGACACTTCATTTAAACAAGACGATAGATGTCCTTATAATGCGAGAGATGTGGCGAGCAAAAAGTCTCAGCTTTTGGGAATTCCGATTGTTATGGGATCAGCAACACCGAGTCTTGAGACGTACTATCAATTTCATAAGCAAGGACAAAACCTTTTTGAAATGAAGGAGAGAGCGGGAAACGCTTTTCTTCCAGAGGTACAACTCATCGATGCGCGAGATAAGAGTGGTAAAGAAGATGATATCTGGCCTTTAGTTCCGGCATCTGTTGAAGCGATAAAAGCGGCGCTTTCACGAAATGAACAGGTTTTGGTTTTCGTTAACCGTCTAGGATTTGCAAACTACCTACAGTGTCGCTCCTGTGGACATCAATTCAATTGTCCAAATTGCTCTATCACCCTTCGCTATTATAAAAGAAAGAATACACTTGCCTGTCATCATTGTGAGTACCACGAACCACTTCCGAGCCAGTGTCCGACGTGTGGGTGTTTGACTCTTTCGCATAAAGGTTTTGGAACAGAGAAAATCCAAGAAGTTTTAGAAAGATTAATTCCTGACAAGAGAATCGAGCGCTTTGACCGAGAAGAAATAAAAAACTTTAAGCAACTCGAGCAGCGTCTTAGTGATTTTCATGAGGGCAAGATTGATCTCATGGTTGGAACACAAATGCTTTCTAAAGGACATAATTTTGAGAAAGTAAAACTGGTACTTATTCTAGGAATTGATAGTCAGTTAAATTTTCCAGATTTTAGATCATCCGAGAGAGTATACCAAACCCTCACACAAGTAGCAGGTCGGGCCGGCCGCTACTCTCAAGATGGAAAAGTTCTGATACAAACTTTAAATCCAGATAATAGTTTATTTCAAATTGTGAAAAATCATGGCTTCCATCAATTTTATGAAGATGAATTAAGAATACGAGAACTCTGCGATTGCCCTCCGTTTAAAAGACTCGCGATGATTCATTTTTCATCACGCTTTCAAGATAGGCTTATTCCTCATGTAACCGAACAAGTCGGTTCAATGATGAGAAGTCTTATCGCTAAACATTTTCCAGAAGTCACAATCTTAGGACCAAGACCGGCCCATATTGAAAAGAAATCGAACCAGTTTACTTGGTCTATTCTTTTGAAGTCCCAGGACCTTGGTCAGCTTCATAACCTCATGAAATCCTTTGAGATGAACTACAAATCACAAAGTTCTATCAGTTATAAAATCGATATTGATCCTTATTCTATGATCTAACCTGTTAAGTTCTTTGATCACAAAACCGAAAAGAAGCCTAGAAGGCCCAACTTTCGTTTTGAGGATGATATGAAAAAGACTTCTCTCGTTGTTCTATCTTTGATGACAATGCCTGCGTTTGGACAAAGCGTTTTGAGTGCTTTGAATGAGTATCAACGGACATTATCATCCGCACCTGGATCTTCTCAGGGGACGCCTGGAACAACGAGTACTGCACCAGTTGTAAAAGCTGGTGGAAAGACCACAACTTCATCGTCTAAGTTGTGTACTGAAAGTGATCAAACATCTGTTCCACTTGCTTTTATTTCATCTCTTATTTTAGACCCAAACCCTGTGCTAGATATTAAGCATGATCCAAGATCTGGAACATTAAAAATTTCTTCTCCAAATACAATTAGTAACTGTTCAGAAATGCTTCAATGGGATCTTGATCGTCCGGAGTTAGATGGAAAAAAATCGTATGCGGTAGAAGTAAAAATTAAGAAAAATGACACATGCGATACGAATGGCTGTAAATATAAAGTAGTACTTGTTAAAGATAAAAAAATTGACAAGACCGACGAGATGGTTTTTAAGCCAACCCTTGCAGGCTTTGAAGAGTGTCTTCAAAAAACTGGAGTGATAGTTAATAACAAAGTTGTTGAAAGTGCTATTTATCCGGATCCTATCAATGAGCCATTATCTGATATAAATTATTCTGGGCCGATCCAAATAAAATCTCATGGCGCCTCAAGCAAGCTCATTGGACCGAAGTATGGAAAATTCACCTACATTGATGGATGCGATCATTACGAAGACATTCATCCCAATATAAAAAAACTTCTGACTCTAGAAGACTCCGAGAGAGAACGTCTAAATGCTGAAGCAGAAAAATTGAAGCAGTGTAAGGTAGATGAGTACCATAAATTGACCGACTTTATCGAAAAGTATGAAGACTACGCCAGTATTCTTGCGGATGTTCGTAATAAGCTTATCATTGATGCAGCTAAAAAGTCTGCAGAAGCGATCACGAGCGGTAAATACACAGATGAAGATTTAAGAGTTGCAGTAGATTTCGAAAAATATATTGTTAATCCTAAGGTTGAACTCGCGGCCCAGCTCTATGAGGAATCTCTAGAGCTAGAGGGAGAAGAGAAGAAAAATAAGCAAGCAGATTTAAAATCGGTTCTTGCTGAGATCAAAGCTTTAAAACAAAAGCCATACTTTGTTTCTGCCAATGTTGAGAAACTTTTGGCGGATGGAAGGTTTGATGAAGCTGAACAAATAAATGGATTTAGACTTCTTTTAGAAGGTTACCAGAACCTTGGCTCTAAACAAGGTAATGTCGTAATAACTCCGGATGTGGCCAATAAAAAAGT
>JACCDH011560666.1_pt1 | contig 20460 bp, 16 predicted proteins | sample 7442481 | NCBI WGS metagenome assembly JACCDH01 (sample SAMN15323433, study PRJNA562643) | freshwater metagenome | isolation source: river surface water | place: USA:Blue River Watershed | collected 2017-08-15 | reverse complement strand
CAAAAATGTTATTGCATAATTCAGGTTCAATTCTTCATGTGTTGTTCTCATTGAAAAGGGGAGGTGCAGAGACCTTGGTTTTGGATTTGATAAAGCAACAATCAAAAAACGGGAAAGTAGAATTGTTAGTTGTCAATGATGAAATCAATCAAGATTTTTTGGATGAATTCAGTTTGTATGGAAGAGTAATTTTACTCAAGCGTTCAAAAAATTATTTATCCACCATAATGGCCCTCATTAGGAGTAATTTTTTTGTTCTGATTAAACGATATAAAGTTGTCCATTGTCATAATCATAACCTGTACCCTTTTATTTTATTTGCTTTTTTTTCTCGAAAAATTTTGACCATTCACACTACAGGGATCACGTCTCGGTTCTTTTGTTTTTATGCGAAGTTGGTTTGCGTATCACATCAAGTTTACAATGGACTTACTGGAGGTTGTAAGAATAAAGCGGTGGTTATTGAGAATGGTGTTAATCACGAAGACCTTAGTAATATCCCATTTACAGATAGAACGGATGATTTATTTAAAATGGTTCAGGTTTCAAGATTGGTTCATGAAATAAAAGGTCAAGATATACTGATTGACGCTCTGGCAAAGTTGGTTTTGGAAGGACATACTTATTTGCGGTTAGATATTATTGGAGAAGGTCCGTCCAGAGAGTTTTTAGAAAGAATAGTTTTTGACAAGAAATTGAGCGGTTATGTTTATTTTTTGGGGGAAATGAATCGTAAGCAAGTACATCATCACATGCTGGGGTGCGATTTGCTGGTTCAGCCTTCAAGAGTTGAAGGATTTGGTCTTACGATAGTTGAAGGAATGATGGCCAAGATTCCAGTTCTTGTTTCAGATGAACCTTCTCCCATGAAAATAATAAATTACGGTGACTTGGGCTATTTTTTTAGAAGTTCTAGTTCAAGTGAATTGGCGGAAGCGATAAAATCTATCATCTCTGAAAGAGATTCCAGGCTCTTCAAAATAAAGCTACACGAGGCTTATCAAAGAGCATGCGATTCCTATGGTATTGAGAAAATGGTTCAAAACTATCAATCTATATATGGGATAAAATGAGCGAAGTTTCTTTGAACTTTCGTTCATTTTAAATCTTCATTTTTGGACGCTAGATTCAATTAGTTTGGTCATTCGATCGTTTAGGTGCGTGACCATTATTCAAAAAGTTATTCCATGTGTTATCTTTAAGGACTTTAGTTTTGTGAAATACTATGATAAACGCAATTTTTTTTTATCGCATTGGGAATTTTTGTTATCGACATCACATACCCGTTATTGCATTGATTATGAAACTTCTTATTCGATTGATTTATAATTCCGCAGTTGATTGCAGAACGAAAATAGGAACGGGTACTTTTCTCGCATATGGTGGAATTGGGGTAGTTATTCATCAGCGCGCTGTTATTGGAAAAAATGTAACGATCAGTCAGCAAGTAACGATTGGAGGTAAGTCAGGAAAGGTTGGGGTTCCGGTTATTGGAGATGATGTTTATCTGGGTGCGGGAGCCAAAATCCTAGGAGATATAAAAATAGGTAATCGGGTTGTTGTAGGTGCCAATAGTGTTGTAGTTAAAGACGTTCCAGATGACGCAGTGGTTGCTGGTGTTCCGGCGAGAGTGATAAGAAAATGATACTTTGACTTATAGGAAATTGATTGTAAGTGGCCAATATGGGTATTGAAATGAAACAAATAGCGGTTTTTGATGACAAATGATTGTGCAATGTCAAGTAGAGAACGAATTAATGTATTGGTAACGACACCTCAACTTTCAAGATCAGGTGGAGTTGCAATGTTGTTAAAGGTATTGAGGTTGAATGATTTTAATGGTATTGATTACATGACTGTTCAAGGCGGAAATGGATTTCTTATAAAATCTTTTGCATTAATTGCATTGGCACCTCGTTTTTTATTTTGGGCTTGGGGGAAAGATTGTATTCAAATCAACCCTTCCATGAATCGCAATAGTTTCTGGAGAGATGCTTTTTTGGTTCTTTTGTCTTTTATTTTGCGCAAACGAGTTGTTGTTTATTGGCATGGGTGGAATAATGAGTTTTTTGAGTCGGTGGTGAATAGCCGTTTAATGAATTTTATTTTTTGCTCTGTTTACCTTAATTGTGATCATCATATCGTTTTATCTAAGTTTTTTAAGAAGGCTTTGCTGAATCATGGTGCAGAGGAGGCAAAAGTGCATATTTTTCATAATGCAGCTGAACCCTTGGATAAACGTCAATGGAACAAAGATGCCGACGGTTGTCTCCGTGTGTTATTTTTGTCTCGACTTGAAGATGGTAAAGGGTTGGATTTAGTGATTAACACTATTGGGGTTTTGCAAAAAAGGATGCTCGTGCAACTTGATGTTGTAGGTGACGGAAGTTTGTTTCAATCAATGATGCAGAAGGCTAAAGATATTGAGTTAAAAAACTGTGAGTTTCATGGGCATTTGGAAGGTGAAAAAAAGGCCGAATTGTTACAATCTGCTCATGTTTTGTTTCAGCCCTCTAGCTACTCCGAAGGAATGCCATTGACTATTTTGGAAGCGATGTTTAACGGAGCATTGATAGCTGCAAAGCCTGTAGGAGGTATACCGGAATGTTTGAGTAAAGATTATTCAATACTGCTTGATTCAGATGATCCAAAGATCTGGGCCGATGCCATAGATAATTACTGGAAAGATCAAGCAAATTGGAAAAAATCAATTGAGCACAATTACAAATGGGCTAGTGAAAATGCAACACCCGACGTGTTAAGACAAAAGCTATTTACGTTGTATCAAGGATGAGTATAAAAGAAGAAATAAATCGGTCTTTTTTATTGTTGGGTGAATATTGTGAAAGCCAGAATTACAGGGGTTACGACCCATATGACGGTTTGAATAGCAAATTGTTTCAATCTATCCCTCTTCTTAAGGAAAGTAGGGTATGCCGATTGATTTGGATTCAGCTTTTTAAAAGGTTACCCTTCAATCTGCGAGGGTGGGTTGGTATAGAAAAACAATCCAACAGCAAAGGAATAGCATTGTTCCTCTCTGGATATTGTCTTTTGTATCAACGCAATCCCACGGCGGAAAACTTATCTAAGATTAAGTTACTGGCACAACAACTGATTGATTTGCGCAATCCCAATTATTCAGGCTCTTGTTGGGGGTATCCTTTCGATTGGCAGGCTAGGGCTTTTTTTCAGCCCAAGAATACCCCAACAGTTGTGGCCACTACATATGCAGCTTGTGCGCTATTGGATGCTTATGTCATAACCCGTAATCGAAATTACTTGCAGCATGCACGAAGTGCATGTGATTTTGTTCTGAAGGATCTGAATCGGACAAAAGGGGAGGATGATTCTTTTGCATTTTCCTATTCTCCTTTGGATTCAAGTGTCGTTTATAATGCTTCTTTGTTGGGAAGCCGATTATTGTCAAGGGTATATGCGCAAACCCATGAGGAAGAACTGAAGATTGCAGCGCGTCAATCTGTTGCTTTTTGTTGTAACAAGCAAAAGGATGATGGATCTTGGTCCTACGGCGATTATGCTTTTCATCAGTGGATTGATAATTTTCACACGGGGTTTAACTTGGAGTGTATCAGCCAATACGCTAGGAATTGCAATGACGATCGATTTGATCAAAATGTACAAAGAGGTTTAGTATATTACACAAATACGTTCTTTACTCCTAATGGTATGTCTAAGTATTATCATGATGGACTTTACCCGATTGACATCCATTCGCCTGCTCAGTTGGTAGTGACCATTGATCAATTGAGTCAATGGGAAAACTATGGTGATTTGGTTGATCGTGTGATGAACTGGACCATTGAGAATATGCAGACCAAACATGGATATTTTATTTACCAAAAGAAAAAATATTGGTCTTCAACAATTCCATACATGCGATGGGGACAGGCTTGGATGTTTTTGGCTTTTTCAATATATCTTTCAAATAGAAATGTCAAAGAGAATTGAAATATTAGGATTGCCGATTGATGCGCTGTCCATGGAGGATACCTTGCAGTTGGTTCGGAATTCAATTGTCGAAAGAACCCCCATTCAGCACGTGGTGGTTAATGCAGCCAAAATGGTCAATGCTCAGCGTGATGAGAAATTACGTCAATCCATCATAGAAAGTGATGTTGTCAATGCGGATGGTCAGGCTGTGGTCTGGGCTTCTCGTTTTTTAGGAAAACCTCTGCCTGAAAGGGTAGCCGGAATTGATTTAATGGAGAACCTGGTGCAAATGGCTCATCAGAATCGTTTTAAAATTTTCTTTTTGGGTGCCGAAAAAGATGTTGTTGAGTCCGTTGTCATTAAGTACAAAGAAAAATTTGGTGAAGATATTATTGCTGGTTTTCGAGATGGCTATTTCCAGGAGCATGAGGAATTGAATATTGCCGAGTTCATAGCTGATTCTCAGGCTGATATTCTGTTTGTTGCAATGACTTCTCCCAAGAAAGAGATTTTCCTGAACCGCTATAAAGAAATTTTAAAGACGCCTTTTGTTATGGGCGTAGGGGGAAGTTTTGATGTTGTTTCAGGTAAGGTGAAGCGGGCTCCAATTTGGATGCAGCGAAGTGGCCTTGAGTGGTTTTACAGGGTCGTACAAGAGCCAAGAAGAATGTGGAGACGTTATTTGGTGACCAATACACTTTTTGTTTGGTATGTGTTGAAAGCTAGGTTTAATTTGCGGAAATGAGTGGATTGAATGTCACAATAGTAGCCGGCGCCCGTCCCAATTTCATGAAGATTGCGCCCATCATTCATGCCATTCAACGGCAGCAAGAAACGGGGAAGAATATTCATTTTCGCTTGGTTCATACCGGCCAGCATTATGATGCCCGCATGTCAGGTGCTTTTTTCAATCAATTGAATATTCCCTCGCCTCACTGCAATTTAGAGGCGGGAGGCGGGACTCAAGCCGAACAAGCAGCGGCCATTATGGCCAAGTTTGAACAAGAACTTTTGTCTAATCCGCCTCATTGCGTTATTGTAGTGGGTGATGTCACTTCCACAATGGCTTGCACGTTAGCTGCAGTCAAATTGAACATCAAGGTAGCACACGTTGAAGCGGGTATTCGTTCCTATGATCGCTCAATGCCAGAGGAGGTGAACAGAATTGTAGTGGACAGTATTTGTAATTTGTTTTATACAACAACAGAAGAGGCTTCATTGCAGTTGATGAAAGAAGGTATTCATCAGGACAATATTGTTTTTGTCGGCAACACAATGGTTGATACTTTGGTAGCCAATCTGGATCGATTGGTTCAGCCCAGTTTGTGGGGTGATTTTAAACTCAAAGCGCAAGGCTTTTTGTTATTAACGATGCATCGGCCTTCCAATGTAGATCATCCAACAGTTTTTCAGAAAAAAATTAATGCCATAGCCAATGCAGTGAGTCCTTTGCCCATAGTCTTTCCAGTTCATCCCAGAACCCAAAAGAACATGGCATCTTCCGGCCTTCAATTACCGGATAACATTTTTGTCACTGATCCTCTTGGATACCTCGAGTTTATGTATCTTATCAAGAACGCCAGCGGCATTGTTACGGATTCCGGTGGGGTGACGGAGGAGGCTACTTTTTTGGGTATTCCTTGTATGACTTTGAGAACCTCAACCGAACGACCAGAAACTTGTACAATTGGAACCAACGTGCTAATTGGTGAGGATATGGATTTGTTGACATCATCATTGAAGCAATTGGTGCAAGGCAAATGGAAGGAATCCACCGTACCCCAACTTTGGGATGGTTTAGCTGCGGAGCGCATTGTACAAGATTTGCTTTCCCGATTTCCTGTTTGATTTGTTCTAAACTTTCCTCATCTTTGCCCTTGATGAGTGGTGCCAAATTTGGTTATTCGAAATACTTGCCCTTGATTGGTGTTGCAGCTGATTTGGTCGTCGTTAATGGGGTTTTCTTTCTTTCTCATTATATCCGTTTTGCTGATTGGTACTGGTGGCCAAATGAGCATGACTCCGAGTTGTGGTTTTTGGTCAATTTTATTTGGGTTGCCATAGCTTTTTATCATAAAGCCTATACTTATTTCAGAGGAGAGTCATTTGAAGAAATGCTTAGGAAGTTGACAGGCTATCACTTTATTTACTCAGCAACCGTTTTTTTGTTTCTCTTTACACTGAACTTGGACAGAGTTTCGCGGCTTTGGGTGTTGTATTATATGCTCACTAGTTTTCTTGCATTTGTTTTGGTTCGTTGGTTCTTTCAAACGTTTTTTTCATGGTACCGATCTAAGGGTTACAATTTTAGGAATGTTGTTTTGGTTGGTGATGATAGCTCTGTTCAATATCTTTTTAAGAATATGCGTGATGATATCACCCTTGGATTTAGGGTGCTTGGTTTTTTTAATGAGCTTGTTTCCAAGCATGAAAAGCCATTGATGGAAATGGGGTGCAAGGATTTGGGTGATATTGGTGATTTGAAAGATTTTCTGATGATGAATGATGTTCATGAAGTCTATTGGCAGCTAACTCCAACGGAACATCCTTTGTTAAAAGAGATTGTACAGTATTGCGAGAACAATTTGATCCGGGTTAAATTCATTCCTTATTTCGGATCCACGCTCTTGGGCAGAAAACCCATCATTGATATGTTTCGGCTTTTGCCCTTGGTGAGTTTACGTCGTGAGCCCCTGCAAAATCCCTGGAATAGGGCTTTGAAGCGTTTCTTTGATGTTGTTTTTTCCAGTATGGTTTTGTTTGTTCTGATGCCTTTGGTTTTTCCGATTATCGCCATTTTCATCAAATTGGGTTCACGTGGACCAGTGTTCTTTAAGCAATTGCGCACAGGAGAGGACGGTCGGTCCTTTTGGTGCTTTAAGTTCAGAACAATGCATGTGAACGCCGATGCAGATGCGTTGCAAGCCATCAAAGATGATCCCCGACTAACGTATACAGGCGGTTTTTTAAGGCGTTCGAACTTGGATGAATTGCCTCAATTTTGGAATGTGCTTAAGGGTGAGATGTCTGTTGTCGGTCCAAGACCGCACATGTTAAAGCATACAGAGGAATATAGTCAAAGGGTTAGTAAGTTCTTGGTCCGCCATCTGGCTAAACCAGGTATAACGGGATGGGCGCAAGTCAATGGACTGCGGGGAGAAACCAAGGAGTTGATTCAAATGGAGCAGCGCGTTGAAGCGGATATCTGGTACGTGGAAAATTGGTCTCTTACATTGGACATTCGAATTGTTATCAAAACGATTTGGAATATGCTGAGGGGAGAGGAAAAAGCCTATTAATTTTCTTTGATAATGCTCACAAACTTTTTGTCTGATCCATTTTGCAGTCCAATAAAATAGATTCCAGCAGGTAAATGAGTTAAGTTAACGGATTGGGTATTGTTGTCTTGAAAAACAACTTGGCCCAATGTGCTGGTTACCTGAATTGTTTGGTAGTTTTTATCCAATTGCAGCCAATCTTTGGTGGGATTAGGGTAGACCAAGCTTTGTTTCATGTTTTCAATATACGTTCCGCCGCATGCGGCTTCGCATTCTTGCGTCAAGTCATAAAAGTATCCTGCATAGTCCAATCCGTCGCTTCCAATGCTGCTGCAGCCGCTCAATGACACACAACCAGAGTCGGTAGCTACAATTCCCAAAGCCATGTCACACTCTCCAAAAGTAATTCCGCTAGGGATGGGATTGCAAAAGGCATGGCAAGGTCCTGGCATGTAACTTGAAATTCCATGATAATTGACGGCAACGCATTCATTGAGATAGGTCACCTCGTCGCAACCACAAACGGGAATATAATCGCCGATGCAGTCAACGGAAAAATTGAACAAACTATCGACAACGCATGGAAGTGTAATTACGGTGTCATTGGCGCATGCCGCCACACATTCCCACTGGCTATTGTAAAAGTATCCAGCGTAGTCCATTCCGTCGCTTCCGATTGATCCGCATCCAGATATGGTAACACAACCGCTATCGGTCATGGCTATACCCAGTACCATGGCACATAGGCCAAAGTCTATGCCAGCAGGAAGCACCATACATTCTACAGTATCCACTGTTGGGCATTCGCCATCAGTCCATGAAGTTACTCCGCCGTAGTAGGTGGCTTCACAATCGTTGCCGTAGGTAACGCCATCACAACCGCACACGGGCATCCAGATCATTGGGCATGCCATATTAATATCGATCAATGAAGGGTCGATGCAGTCGGCTCCTCCTTGACATTCGCCGTCTGTCCAGCTGGTGACACCTCCGCCATTCACCGCTTCGCAATCATTGCTATAAGTGATACCATCGCATCCACATACAGGCATCCAGATCATGGGACATAGTGCATCGGGATTGATGAGGCTTGGATCAATGCAATTTTCTTGTGCCGAGAAGCTCAATGTGATGGACGCCAATAAAAGGAGAAATAAATTTTTCATGGTATTTTTTTAAAGACTATTTTGTTTTGAATAGGGTTGTTTGGTTGTAACAAAAAAGGCTGTCCATGCAGCCTTTGATTTATTAGTCATCTTCTCCGTCGTCATCGCCGTCCTCATCATTGTTGTCGGCATTGTCATCATCTTCGTCATCATCGTCATCATCATCAGAGTCGGAATCCCCCTTGAAATTGTCGAAATCTCCGACGGGCATGCCTGCAGTATCATTGCCTTCATCATCCCCAGCCACTTCCATGTTCTTGTCAATTTTAAACAAGTAAATGGTGTCTTCGGTTCTGATTTCGAGGGCTTTGATAAACTCACCTTTTGGTGTTGTAAAAGAAACCAAATTCTCATTTTCAAATCCATTGGGATAGAATTGAGCTATGAGATCAGCGTGCTCTTGCGAAATGTTTTTGTAATCCTTGATAATGCGTTTCATATACCTATTCTAACAAACTATTATTGATTTAATAACCATGCAAAGATTAGCGGGGCTACAATGGTAGCATCACTCTCGATCACAAATTTTGGGGTGTGGATATCCAATTTTCCCCATGTAATTTTTTCGTTGGGTACAGCGCCAGAATATGATCCATAACTGGTTGTACTGTCAGAAATCTGACAGAAATATGACCAAAATGGAACATCGTGCATTTCCATATCTTGATACAACATAGGAACCACACAAATGGGGAAATCACCCGCTATACCACCGCCGATTTGAAAGAAACCAATTCCTTTGCCAGCGCAATTATTGGTATACCAATTGGCCAACCACATCATGTATTCAATACCACTTTTCATGGTGGTGGGCTTTATCTCTCCCTTGATGCAATAACTGGCAAAGATGTTTCCCATTGTGCTGTCTTCCCAGCCGGGAACCACGATAGGAAGGTTGCGCTCTGCTGCAGCGATCATCCAAGAGTTCTTGGGATCAATTTGGTAATATTGTTCTAAAACACCACTTAAGATCATTTTGTACATGAATTCATGCGGGAAATAACGCTCACCTTTTTCATCGGCTTCTTTCCATAAAGCATGGATGTGCTTCTGCAATCTGCGGAAAGCTTCTTCCTCTGGGATGCAGGTGTCCGTAACGCGGTTTAAGCCTTGTTCCAAAAGATCCCACTCGTCCTGTGGTGTCAAATCACGGTAATTGGGAACTCGACGATAGTGCTCATGAGCAACCAAATTCATCAAGTCTTCTTCAAGGTTGGCTCCGGTGCACGAAATGATGTCCACTTTACCTTGACGAATCATCTCCGCCAAACTGATGCCCAACTCAGCGGTGGACATGGCTCCTGCCAGGGTAATCATCATTTTCCCGCCCTCAGTAAGGTGCGTTTCATAGCCCTTGGCTGCATCCACAACAGTAGCTGCATTGAAGTGCAAATACTGCGATTCCATGAAGTCTCGGATGCTGGTGAATTTACTCATTTCGTTTTTGATTTGGTCATTTGAATTTCTGCGCAAATATGGACACGTTCGTGTAAACTCAAAAAAAACTTTGATGAATTTTCAAAAAAAAAATGTGCAATGAAAAGCGACTATTAATGATGGTTGATTAAGGTCACTATTTTTCTTTTTAATATCCGCTTGATTTGCGTATCCACCTCTTTGTTTAAGGGGTCTTTTAAAATGTAATGAACCTTGCAATCTACAGCGTCTACTTTGATCAAAACTGTTTTTACCGAAAAGGTCTCATCCATTATTTCATCATGAAACAATGCGACTTCATTCCAGAGGATTCTTTCCAATTCTGTGATATCTGAGATGGAATATGGATTGATTTGAAAATCAATGTATGATTTTTTTAATTCCCTTCGTGTATAGTTGATGATTTCTTCGCTGAAGACTTTGTTGTTGGGGATGTAAATGATATCGTCGTCCTCACTTAACAAATGGACATTGGTCAGGGTAATGTCCAAAATTTTTCCTCTAGAATGGCCAATGGCGACTTGGTCTCCAATATTCACCAATTTGGTGAAGGTGATGTACATTCCGTTGATTACATTGGAGATATAGTCTTTGGTCATCACCACCAATGCAGCGGCCAACAGAGATAGGGTAGTGAGGGCCTCTTTGATGGAAATGTTGAGCAAAGACATAACAATGGCTGTCATCAACACACCGTAAATGATTTTTGAAATGTGATTGATTCCAATGGTGAAATTGTCTTTTTTTCTTTTCGGATTGTCGGGCTTGTAGGTGAGCAATATGACTTGCTTACTGGCTTCTACGATAAGGAATCCAACCATGACCCTAAACAAGGTGTGCTCAAAAAGTTCAGGAATGTGAATATAGCCGGTGAGCTGGGTATAAGCCGGTTTGAGCAAAAGCAGAATGCCTAGGCTCACCACGTACAATATCAATTTGAAAAAATGATTGCGCTGCATCAATCGTAGTATCCTAAAATTTCCAAGACTTCTTTGGGTCGTTGTTCATGACTAAACTCTCGGTATTTCAATTTTCCTTTCGCATCTTTTTCAATCAATATGTGCCTAGGGGAAGGCACCAAACAATGGTGTATTCCTCCAAATCCACCCAATGTTTCTTGGTATGCGCCGGTGTTAAAAAAGCCGATGTATTGGTCTTGATCGGGGTAAAATTTGGGCATGTATATGGCGTTGACGTGTTGCTCTGAATTGTAGTAATCATCGCTATCGCATGTCAAGCCGCCCAAGAAAACACGCTCATAATTCTCTTTCCAGTTGTTCAATGGGAGCATAATGAAACGGCGATTGATGGCCCATGTATCGGGCAGGGTTGTCATAAAAGACGAATCAATCATGTTCCATTTTTCACGGTCGTTTTGATCCTTTTGGTGAAGGATTTTAAACAACGCGCCTCCTGATTCTCCAACGGTAAATGAACCAAACTCAGTGTAGATATGCGGTACAGGGATTTCAGCATATTCGCAGGCTTGTTTTACTTGATTGAGAATCTCTGTTACCATGTATTGATAATCAAATTCAAAGGCCAAGGAGGTTTTAATGGGGAACCCACCACCGATATTCAAACTATCCAATGATGGGCAAACTTGCTTGAGTTCGCAATACACCTTGAGACATTTGTTCAACTCATTCCAGTAATAAGCGGTGTCTTTGATACCGCTATTGATGAAAAAATGGAGCATTTTCAATTCCAATTTTTCATCATCGGCCAAGTATTTTTGATAGAATTTTTTGACGTATTTGTAGCCGATGCCCAGACGTGAGGTGTAAAACTCAAATTTGGGTTCTTCCTCAGAAGCAATGCGGACACCCACTTTTAACGGAACTTCAGAGCGCTGCTTGAATTTTTCTAGCTCATAACTGTTGTCAATGACGGGCATGATGTTTTCATAGCCATCTGCACGAAGGTCCAAAATCCGGTCAACATATTCTTCCTTTTTAAAACCATTGCAAATAATCCATTGTGATTTCTGCAATTTTTTCATGGTGGCCAATCGCTTGATCAAATCAATGTCATAGGCCGAGGAAGTTTCCAAATGAACATTATTCTTTAAGACCTCTTCTAATACATGACGAAAATGCGAACTTTTGGTGCAATAACAATAGTGGTATTCCCCCTCATAGTTCAGCTCAGTACGTGCATTGTTGAACCACTTTTTGGCCCTTTGAATGTTTTCAGAAATCTTGGGTAAATAGGTAAATTTTAGCGGAGTGCCATATTTCTTTACCAGATCCATCAACGGGATGTTGTGAAACTCCAATTGTTCGTTCTCTAAACGAAACTCTTCTTGTGGCCAGTTGAACTGTTGTTCAACAAAGTCAATGTACTTTGTTTTCATCTCAAAATTAGGTATGGCGAAAATAGGGTATTTTGAAATTTACAGTTGAAAAAAATGGGTATGAATTGGGGTTGATTATCTTCGTGGTGAATGAATAGGACTTCAAAACGCGGATTGGACCCCGGTTCACTTGTTTACATTGGCTCTGATCGGTATCAAGCACCTGGAATTTTGGTTTATCATTACGATGAAACGGGTTGCGTTAAAGAGCAACTTGATTTGTCTTTCAATTGGAATCATTTTCAATTGAAAAAGGAAAAGGCTTGGATTACCATCGATGGTATTCATGATCCACAATTGATTGGTGCCGTTGGGCATTGTTTTCGGATTGATCAGTTGACCTTAGAGGACATCATGAATACCCATTCTCGTCCAAAGTTGGAGGTCAATGATCATTATTATTTTGCCTGTTTGAAAGCGCTCGATATTCAGCCTGATTTCCCCCTGGCCTTAGAGCAATTCTCATTGGTTGTTTTGGACAAGGTTGTTATCGCCTTCCAAGAGCAGAATGGCGATTCCTTTCATGTTTTGCGTCAGAAGTTGGATACGGGAGTAGGAAAAGTGCGGCAATCCAACAGTTTTTATTTGGCCTATTTGATGTTGGATACTTTGGTGGATGATTATTTGGTAGCTACTGAAAATCTGGCCAAGCGGATTGAGCTCATCGAGAGTATGCTGACCAAACAAATTCAACAGCATCAATTGAAGGCCTTGCTTAAAATCAGAAGAGAATTGTTTGATTTTAAATTGGCCACAGATCCAACCAAAGAGATTACAGGTTTGTTGAGCAAGGATAAGGAAACGGGTATTCGAAAATATTTTATTGATCTGCACGATCACATGCTGTTTGTTGGTGATCAAATTCAATTTCAGCGCGAGATCGTTTCCAATAGTTTGGATCTGTATCATGCCATGTCATCCGATAAGACCAATCAAGTGATGCGTTTATTGACCATCATCACCACGATTTTTGTTCCATTGACTTTTATTGTGGGCGTGTATGGGATGAATTTTGAGAACATGCCTGAGTTGAAGTGGACCAATGGCTACTATTTGACCTGGGCCGTTATGGCCATCATCACGTTGCTTCAATTGCGGTGGTTCAGAAAGAACCGATGGATTTAATGTGACTTATTGCCCAAGTAGGCTTCAAAACCATTTTGGATTTTGACAACACTCACGTGCTCTTTGAGATTGGTGGAGAGTGTTAGACCGACGACATTGGCGAAAATAGGAAAAGTGCGGTGTTCGCGGTTGACCAATGTTGCTACGGTGATCCGCATCGGCTCAGCGGCCAAAATAAAGTGGGCTGCATGAAGCAATGTCAAGCCGGAGTTGATGACATCATCCACCAAAACGATTGATTTTTTCTTTAAGAGCGATTTTTCTCCGCTGAATTCAAATGTGGAATTGCTTTTTCCCTTCTCCATGCGGATACTCTCCAATCGGCAGGGCATGTCGGAGTTGGCTTTGAAATATTGAAACAGGGTTTGAGCAATGTCAAACCCTGTTTCCTTAATTCCGATAAAAATCACTTCATGTTGTGTACCGTAGTGCATCTCAATCAACTCTTGAGACATCCGCAGAAGTTTTTGATCAACTTGCTGCGCACCAAGGATGAGTGACTTTTCCATTGTTTTTTATTACAAATGAATCACCTCGCCATACGCTGCCGCTGCTGCCTCCATGATGGCTTCGCTCATGGTTGGGTGAGGGTGAACCGTCTTGATGATGGTCTCTCCTGTGGCTTCTAATTTGCGAAGAGCAACACATTCAGCAATCATTTCGGTAACATTGGCGCCAATCAAATGGGCTCCAAGCAATTCGCCATATTTGGCATCAAAAATTAATTTCACAAATCCATCTTTGGTTCCACCAGCTGAAGCTTTTCCGGATGCGCTGAAGGGGAATTTTCCAATTTTCAATTCATAACCAGCAGCTTTGGCGGCCTTCTCTGTATAACCAACACTGGCAATCTCAGGGCTACAATACGTACAACCGGGAATGTTGTTGTAATCCAAAGCCTCAGGATGATGACCTGCAATTTTTTCTACGCAAATGATTCCTTCAGCGGAAGCAACGTGCGCCAATGCTTGACCAGGAACACAGTCTCCGATGGCATAGTAACCGGGCATATTGGTTTGGTAGTATTTGTCTACAACAATTTTACCTTTATCCGTAACGATACCTACTTGCTCCAGACCGATGTTTTCAATGTTGGCTACAACACCGACAGCACTCAAAACGATATCCGCTTCGATGATTTGTTCTCCTTCTGCAGTTTTGACTTTCACCTTGCAGCTTTTTCCTGACGTATCAACACCTGTAACTTCAGCGTTGTTTAATATGTCAATTCCTTTGGATTTAAAAGTCTTGGCCAAAGCTTTGGACACATCCTCATCCTCTACAGGAACAATGTTGGGCATGTATTCTACGATGGTTACTTTGGTACCCATGGTATTGTAGAAATAAGCGAACTCAACTCCAATTGCACCGCTTCCAACAATGACCATGCTCTTGGGTTGCTCAGGCAATGTCATGGCTTCACGGTATCCAATGATTTTCTTTCCGTCTTGTTTCAAATTGGGCAACTCCCTGGATCTTCCACCAGTGGCGATGATGATGTGATTGGCTGAAACTTCAGACACGGTGCCATCAGCAGCGGTAACTTGAACCTTTTTGCCGGGCATTACTTTGCCCATACCCATGATGACCTCAATCTTGTTTTTCTTCATCAAGAATTGGACACCTTTGCTCATTCCTTCAGCTACTCCACGACTTCTTTTCACGACGCCATCAAAGTCATGTTGGGCATCCTTTACCTGAATGCCGTAATCTCCAGCGTGCTGAATGTACTCAAATACATTGGCACTTTTTAAAAGTGCTTTGGTAGGGATACAGCCCCAATTCAAACAGATACCCCCAAGCGCTTCACGCTCAATAATGGCAGTCTTTAATCCCAATTGGCTGGCACGAATGGCAGTTACATAACCACCAGGACCACTTCCCAAAACAATAACGTCAAATTGCATACTTTGAATTTTTGGCGAAGATAAGGATTAATCCCAAAACAAGTTACCTTTGAACTGTGAAAAGAAAGTCATTTTTCCAGCTGTTTTTAGCTTTGGTTTTGGCCTTAGGTTGGTTGGGATTTCAGACATGGCAATCGATTCATCGGTTCGAGGATCATGACCAAACTCACGCCGAGGGAGAGGGTGAACATCACGATTGTGAGATGTGTGATTGGGAGGCACCCATCATGGAGATGGCAGATCCTGTTTTCCTCAAATTTGTATGTATTCAGCCAGCAACAGAAAAGCCGATTGCGTTAATCATGGTGTACGCCCAATGCGCCGTTTCGCATTGTTCCGGCAGAGGTCCGCCCGCTATGAAATAATTGAATAGGCGCTTTTTAAGAGGCGAATCTCTTATTTTTCAATTACTCAACTTTCATTATGAAAACAAGCATGATTGTATTGTTGCTTGTGGGTTGGTTTAATGGTTTGATAGGACAAGATTCTATTCCGATGCAAGAAGGAAAGATTTTGGACATCAAAGGGCATTGGTTCATTTTGCAAGCACAAGATTTTTTTAGTTCGATAAAAATCGACAAGGACATGTTGTCGGAACAGCGATCGGGTCAGCTGTCACAAACGCTGTCTTACCTACCAGGCGTTTCGGCCCTGTCTACTGGTGTTGGTATTGCCAAACCTGTAATACGCGGTTTTTCAGGCGCCCGTGTTGCAGTTGTGGATTTGGGGATTCGTCAGGAGGGACAGCAGTGGGGCAATGATCATGGATTGGAATGGGATCAATACAGTGTAGGAAGCATCAACATCATCAAAGGTGCCGCCAGTTTGGAATACGGAGGAGATGCCTTGGGTGGGGTTTTGGTGATTGAACACGAACCATGGTCCTCTGTCAAACAACAGACTGAAATATTGGCCGCTGTGTCTAATAACAACAGGCAGCGTGGATGGTCTATTGGTCATCAACAGATTTTTCAATTGAAGAATAGTGGTCAATGCAGAATAGGTTTGCGAATAACACATTTGGCCTCCGATGACTATCGCGTGCCTGTTCAAGCGTTTACCTATTTGAATAGAACATTGCCCTTGAAGGATGGAGTTCTTAATAATACCGCCACACGAGAGCAACACTTCACCGCTTTTGCGGAGTGGCGATTTCTGAAAAGTTCTCTGCGTTCTCTGAAATTGACCTATCGTCAGAACGATACGCAATCCGGTCTTTTCCCTGGTTTCATCGGTATTCCTACTATGCAATCGGTACAAGGGGATGGTGATGAACGAAATTTATCTTTGCCCCAATCCAACAATTTGCATCAGAAACTATTGCTTGCTTTTCAATTTCGGGATGGCGAGGAAATGATTCGATTCAACTTTGGTTTTCAGAGGAGCAGTCGAGCAGAATTGTCTCGCCCTCATCAACCAGGCTATGTTCGTTTAAATTCGGATTCGCTTTCATTAAAGTTGTCTTTGTATACCACACAATGGAATGTGTCCAAAGATTGGGCATTACCCAGTGATTGGAGATTGAAAACGGGTATGCAGTTTCAACTCAAACAGAATGAAGTTGGGGGGAATGAATTTTTGGTTCCCTCGTTTGTTCAAAGTCAGCAAAGTGCATTTGCCACTTTTTTGGATGATCCTTCTCGCAAATTTCAGCAATTTGTGGGTTTGCGTGTTGAACAGGGTAAGATGGTAGCCAAAGGGTATCAGCAGCCATGGTATCAGGTGAATACTCCTACGGATAGTGTTTTGACACGATCTGCACCATTTGTGCGGCAGGGACTCGGATGGGCGGCTCAATATGGTTGGACGTGGAAGGGGAGTAAGGAGTGGAGTTTGCATTCCATTTTGGGGAAAGTATACCGTATTCCACAAATCAATGAAATGGCCATCAATGGTATTCACCACGGCTCACATCGCCATGAAAAAGGATACTCCGATTTGCAATGGGAGTCAGGTTATCAGTGGGACATGAATCTGATGAAAGAGTGGAAAAAGGGACACGCTCAAATAACAGGATTTGTTGCGTATTATGATCGGTATATCTATTTGGCCCCACAGGCCTACTTCTCTGATTTGCCTGATGGGGGCCAGGTTTATGAATATGTGCAGCGCCCTGTTTTTTGGTCAGGAGGCGAGTGTTTCTGGGATTGGCATCCATTGAACTGGTGGAATTCAGATTTTGCCATTGAAGGATTGTATACGCAAGAGATGCGCTCTGGATTGGGCTTGCCCTTTATTCCGCCCGTAACGTTAAAGACCAACCAACGTTGGTTTTGGGAATGGAATGAACGTCAATCGTTTTCTTTTTTGATTCATCTGCGTTGGGCGATGGATCAGAATAGGGTGAGTCGAAATGAGAAAACGACACCTGGTTATTTTGTTCTAAATGCCAATGTGGAATACCAATACCAATTCAGCGCTGAAAGGCATATCTCTTGGATACTACAGTGCAATAATGCTTTGAATACCGTGTATTTTAATCATTTGAGTTTGTATCGACCCATGAATTTGGCCGAGCAGGGTAGGTGGATACAGACTACGATTGCCCTGAATTTTTAATGAACGAAGTGAAATATGAAACAATAAATGTAAAAAATGATAACCATGAAAATGAAAACGAAGAAAATGAAAACAACGTTGTCGGTTGTTGCTGTTTTGGCGATGATGAGCTGCGGACCAAAAGAGAATCAAGATTTGGAGAAACCAGTCATCGGTGGTGTTTGGGTAAACGCTGTTCAACAGGAGACACATGAGCTCTCAAAAGGCGGTGCCTTTGTCGTTCAGGTTGCTTTAACAGACAACAATGTATTGAATCAACTGAAGTTGAACATCCATTCCGCAGATGATGGACATGGTCATGTTGATTTACCCGGTTACGAGGGGTTGGTAAATGAGGGAGTTTGGACTTATTCGCGCATCTTTGATTTAACGGGAACTACAGCGTCTCCGACAGCTACAATCGCCATACCGGATACCATTTCGGGGATATGGCATTTGGAAGTCATGGCCATTGATCAATCGGGAAATGAGTCCGATGAAAAAGTCTACAATCTCGTCGTATTGCCTTAAAAACTCATGGCCCAGCGTAAGTTGAGTCGGCGACCAGTCAAGTAGGTGGGTATGCCGTACATTCTGCCGTTCACATCCTCAATCCACTGGTGGTTGATGATGTTGTTCACGCCCAATAAATTGAATACTTCCAAGGAAATGGTTCCGCTTTTGATAAAACGAGCGGAGCCATTTTTCTTTTTGGTGGTGAACAAATCCCGTGAGAAACCAATGTCTGTCCTGAAGTAGGATCGGGTGCGCAAAACATCCAGATAGCGTTCGCCACCAGGAGGGCCATAAGGCACACCGGTGGAGAAAAACATGTTTACTGTCGCTTTATACTTTGGATTCCGGGGCATTTCATCCATGAATAATAAAGAGAAGCTGAAACGCTGGTCGGTCGGTCTTGGAACATATCCAGGAATTTGACGAATGGAATCGGTGGCTACATCATCAATAGTAAATCCACTATAGATGGTATCTCCGGATTGATTGAGGTAAATGAAGTATTCATCATCCAATAAATCTTCTTCTGTCTTTAAATAGGAAGCCCTGATCCAAGACTGCACACCGGGAATAAATTCACCATTGACCATGGCGTCTGCACCATAGGCATAGCCAATAGCATTGTTGGTGGCGTAATACCGTTGACGAACATTTTCGATTTCATAGGGAATCAACTGCTCAAATTTTTTGTAATACAATTCACCGGTGAATTTGAAGGGACGTTTCCAAGAGCGAAAAACGAAATTGGTTCCAAGAATATAGTGGGTACTTTTTTGTGCGCGAATTTCGGGATTGATGGTCCCTTGGAAATTGCGCATTTCTCGATAAAAAGGAGGTTGATAATAGTATCCCCAAGCGGCTGTAATGACCATGTCTTTTCGAACAGTGTCTTGGGTTTCACCATTTTTTCTGGTACCCAGCCAAGTGGGTGTATAAGACAAATTCACTCTTGGTCCACCTACCGTTTGGTTGGAAAAACTCCAATGATTACCGCGGAGTCCTGCCGTTATGGAAAAAGCATCACCGTCTCCCCATTCATGGCGCCAACCGTCTTGCACGTAGGCGGAGTATCGCTGAGATCGAACGGAATTGAAGGCCTTGATTCTGTCTTGAAAAGCAATCAGCTGTTGATTTTGAAGGTCGGGATTGGTATAGCCAATGCTATCATTGGGACGGCTAGCGGCATAGCCAGCACTGTCAATCATGGTCCATTCATTGAGTTGATCCTCTATGAATTCAGTCGAAGCATCTATTCCCCAGTGGAGCAGGTGCCTTTCTTTTTCCCATTCCTTAAATCCTTTTAATGCAGCTTGATATACCTGGGCATTGAGGTCGTTTCTTCCGTGATTGAGAAATGCCCCAACACCTCTGTTTCTGAGAACTTCACCAAACTCATCGGATCCCAAATCGCGGTCCAATTCGTCCAAACGGTAGGCGCCTAAAATGTCAAAATGTTCGGACTCTGCTGTTTGAAAGGCGCTCAATGTTAAACGGATTTGAGAAGATTCACTGGGGTTGTATCTAGCGCTAAATGCATTGAATGATGTACGGAATTGCGTTTTTTCTTGCCCTTCAAAATAAACAGTAAGTCGAATGGCCTCATTGATGTTTCCAGCGTCTGTTTGGCGTGTAGCTGGTTGGAATTGGTATTGATTGAAAGAAAGATTGGTAAGCCAACTAAATTCCAATGGACCGTAGTTGCCCATTGGTCGCCAAGTGATATAATTCTGCCAATCCATGAAACGAGGTTGGTAATCACCTGAAACATCCATGCTGTTGAGGATATATGAATAATCACGATAACGGATTCCGCTGTTGTAAGTCCACTTTTTATTTTTAGAAATGTCCATCAATTGCAATTGTCCGCCCAAAAGTCCAATTTGAAAGTTGCCCGAAAAAGAATCAGGTCGGGCATATTGTATGTCCAATACAGAGCTCATTTTGTCACCAAATTTGGCTTGAAACCCCCCGGCGCTGAATTCAACCTTTCGAACCATATCCGGGTTCGGGAAGCTAAGCCCTTCTTGCTGGCCGGCACGAACCAAAAAAGGACGATACACTTGTATATCATTGACGTAAATGAGATTTTCATCAAAGCTTCCTCCCCGCACATTGAAACTAGAGCTCAACTCAGAGGGAAAATTTACAGGAGCTTGAATCAGGTAGGCTTCGATTCCTTGATT
>JACCDH011237932.1_pt1 | contig 20466 bp, 25 predicted proteins | sample 7442481 | NCBI WGS metagenome assembly JACCDH01 (sample SAMN15323433, study PRJNA562643) | freshwater metagenome | isolation source: river surface water | place: USA:Blue River Watershed | collected 2017-08-15 | reverse complement strand
GTCGCCTTGTGCACTCTTGCTCCCCCTTCTGGACTTGAACCAGAGACCCTCTGATTAACAGTCAGATGCTCTAACCAACTGAGCTAAGGAGGAGTATTCCCTTTATGGGGTGGCAAAAATAATACATTTTAGCAAAGTACAAAAACTTTAAAAGAAAGAATTGGGCTTAAAACCAATAAAAATTCCTTCGGGACGGGTTTCTACAGGGTAGGTTTTTAAAAAATAGCCCTCGCCGGTGGTGTTTCGGCCGTTTTTCATGTCAAAAGCATACCTGTGCAATGGGCAAACCACCTGTCCTAGAGGATTAATAAAGCCAGAAGCCATTCTTCCGCTTGCGTGGGGGCATTTTTGGGCAAAAGCATAATATCCCTCCTTCCATTTGGCCAGGGTAAATTTCCTGCCTTCCAGCTCCATTTCTAGCATCCCATTTTCTGAAAAATCTAGACTTAAAGGAAATTCTGTGATCAATACCCAATTCATGTAATAGTTCGTTAACAGGTTACGTAAAGAAAACCGTTTTGTAAGGATATTTTACCTGGTACATGTCACGCACTTTGTGCAAAATGACCGTTCTTAATTCTTCGATATTTAACTTTTCAATAGCTGACACAAAAACGCATTGGTTATTGGTAATGCCATTCCATCTTTCTTTCAACTCTCTTAAAATATCTTCCTTCACTTCATCTTCCAACCACTCGTCAAAATATTTTTGCTTGTACAAATCCATTTTATTGAAAATAGTCACCACAGGTTTATCAAATGCTTTTAATTCTTGTAAGGTTTTATTCACCACCGCAATTTGATCTTCATACTGTGCATGAGAAATATCCACTACATGCAATAACACATCTGCCTCACGTACTTCATCTAAAGTACTTTTAAAACTTTCTACTAAATGGTGCGGTAGCTTACGAATAAATCCTACCGTATCGCTTAATAAAAAAGGCGTGTTCTCAAAAACTACTTTACGCGTGGTCGTATCTAAAGTGGCAAATAATTTATTCTCTGCAAACACTTCACTCTTACTCATTAAATTCATAATGGTGCTCTTGCCCACATTGGTATAACCCACAAGGGCAACACGTATAAACTCACCACGCTCCTTGCGTTGGGTAAAAGATTGTTTGTCTATTTCCTCTAATCTTTTTCTTAACAAAGAAATTTTATCTTTAACAATACGACGGTCTGTTTCAATTTCTGTTTCCCCCGGACCTCTTGAACCAATACCCGCACCCTGACGTTCCAAGTGCGTCCACATTCCTTTTAAGCGAGGTAAAATATATTGATATTGCGCTAATTCTACCTGTACTTTTGCTTGTGCTGTTCTTGCACGAGAGGCAAATATGTCTAAGATTAAATCGCTTCGGTCAATCACTCTGCACTTTACTTCTTTTTCAATATTGGAGATTTGAGAGCCTGTTAATTCATCATCGAATATGACCATGTCAATGTCCTTAGCTGCCACGTATTGTTTGATTTCTTCTAATTTTCCTTTTCCTACAAAGGTTCTGCTATCTGGATGTTGTAATCTTTGCTTGAACATTTTTATAGTTACCGCGCCTGCTGTCTCTGCTAAAAATGCCAATTCGTCCAAGTATTCATTTACCTGCTCCTCGGTTTGATCTTTTTGAATGAGTCCAATTAATACCGCTTTCTCTTCCTTTTTAATAATACTTTTCTTCTCTATCAAAATGCTTGTTTTTACAAAGATAATCTATTACTTGGGGTAATAAAAAAACCCTCTGAGTAGAGGGCTTTCTTAAATATATAAGGTGAATCTTACAATCCACTAATGGTAACACCAAAGGAAACCTTGTTCATGGTTGGACCAAATCCATCTCTAAGAACTGGGGTTACTTGGTAGCCCATGTCTAATGACACTAAGCCATAACCCACACGACCTGTTAATGTCATACTGTAGCCATTGAAGAAACGTTTTGAATATTGTTTTTCAACATAATTTTGACCATAAATAGAAGAACCGTCTGCGCGCACATAGTTTTTAGCTTTAGAATACGCTTTTAACAAAGTCCCCAACTTCACACCTGCAGCCAGTTTCCAAGACTTCGCAGGATTAGCCGGCTTGCTGTAATATCTTAATTCCACAGGGGCATCTAAATAAATAGTAGTTACTTTTTGCTTTGTAAAATAATTGGCATTTGCATCTAACTTACGAAATGGCAAAGTAGTTGCAGAAGATTTTACATCTACATAAGTGTGGTCATCAAAAAATATATTGCTCGTACTAATACCACCACCATACGCTAAACTAAAATGTTGATTGCCTTTAAAAGGTTTATCATACATAAAGTAGATATTAAAATGTCTACTAAAACCGCTGGTATTGATACTGTCTGGTCTATTGTTCCATGTGTCTGCACCAAATTGAACCATAAAATGATCTGCTGCACGACCAGTAAGGTCTAATTTACTAGTGCTATTGCCTGAAGTTTGCGCTTGTGCAATAGAACCTAGAAATAAAATAGTAATCGCCGATAAAATAATTTTCTTCATGGGACAAAAATAGCTGAAAAAAAGGGTAGTTAACCTTAAAAAAGGTTAAAATATTAAGTCAATAAGTAGCAAAACAAGGTCAATTTTACTATTTTTGCAGCCTGTCATCGAAAGATGCGGGCCTATAGCTCAGTTGGTTAGAGCACCTGACTCATAATCAGGGGGTCGTCCGATCATGCCGGACTAGGCCCACAGAGTTAAACTCAACAGAATCAGGGGTTTATGAAGTAAAATTCGTAAACCCTTTTTCTTTTAGAATAGGTCTCTGCCAAGTTCCTGCCAGGTTTTGTGTTTTAAAAGGGAAAATAGGGGTGAATGGAGGTGAAGAGGTGGAATTATTGGAACCTGATTAAATGATACTTAGATTTGAAGAGTACTTTAAAAAAAATTAAAATGCAAAGTCATAAAACAAAAATATACTTAACTAAAGATCTATGTGATGCCATAATGATTGAAAAAAAAACAACAATTAGAAGTTCAGAAAATTTTGATCATATCAATGAATATCCAGATGGTTTTTCACTAAAAAAAATTGATATTCATTTAGGAGCAATTTTTAATATAGATATGAGAGAGATTTCTGATATTTTACAGCAAAATGAATTAACAATTACTTTCCCATACAGATTTGGCGAAAAAATTGAAATTATAGAGAAAGAAACTAATCAATATAGATTTGAAATAATTTTAAATTCAGTTGAAATTCAAAGATTCAGAGAAATAAATAATCAAGATGCCATTAAAGATGGTTATTCGATTTACAAGAATGAAATAGAAAAATTGGAGGATAAATATCCAGGTTGTGATGCTGAATTAATTCTTCTTGAAAATGATTGGGAAAAACAAATCAAAAATCCAAAAGGGAAGAATATATGGACTTGGGTATTTTATTTTAAATATTCAAATATTAGATCATCTGCGTCATCTAGTGATTTAACAGAAGAGGCTATAAATAGTTTACTAAGTGTAGAATTCTAAATTTAAATGATTCACAATAATCTTAATTATTAATTAATTTATTATGGCACTTGACTACAATACAATTAAATACATGAATTTATTCACTCCAGAAGCATTAGCTAATGAGTTCATGGAACAATATCAATTTGAGTTCGGACAAAAGAAAGTTATTGAAATTGTAAGAAAAATTGAAGATTCTGATAAAGTAAATGTTTATTTGAATAATATATTGTCTGACAATATTAAACCTTCTGCAAAAGGACTTGAAACATTAATGAATACAATTAGTTATTTCATGTTTTCAAAGGAAGAAACACTGTGCCTTGGCGGTTTAGCAACATTCATTTTGTGGCGAAATAGATACATGAATAAAGAAAATATTTTTGGTGTTTTAGAACAAGAAAAAATTGACGACTTGTTAACACCAATCTGTAGCCAATTAATTAATAATTGTTCAATCAATAAATACAATAAATCAGATAACTTTTTTTTAAGGTTTCAAAAAAGAATAATAAAAATAGTAAAAGAAGAAGGAATTTAAATGATAAAAACTAAAAATGAATTTGAAGAAGCAAATGAAAAATGTCAATCAATTATTGTAAATTTTGACATATTCTCTGATATGCCTTTATGGCTAGAAGAACACAAATCATTATTCAATCAAATCAATATTCAGCCAAAAGGACTACCTGCGATATGTAACTCAAATTATGAAGGTATAAGATACGAGTACATATCTAAATTTCACAGTTTGTATGAAAAAACTGACTACGAGTGGAATATTTTAGACCATATGCCACATGATATTGCTATTATGTATTTTTTTGAACAAATGAACGCTTTTATGCTAGGACATTATTTAACAGAAGAAAATTACATGGGTAAAGATCAACCTGATTTCTTTTATTCAATAGGTAATGCCTTTCAAGAACTACAAAATAGGGGAAATACAAAACTAATTGCTCAAGAAATGTATTGCCCATCATTAGATAAAATGGAATATTACTTTATGGGCAATAAAGAAAATAGCTATTTACATTTAATATTTAAAATAGAAAATAAAAAAGTAATTGATTTAATTGAATGTTGTGATCTTAAACCTAATTTACCAATTGATATTGATCCCGAAAAACAGGTATTTTTAGGTACGGAATTGCCGCCATTTTAAATCAGACAAAATGAGAGGACTAATTTTTTTTGTTGTTGTGTATTTTATTAAGTGGTTGATTGATGAAATATCTAAGCCAGAAGTATCCAAAGTGGATCAACTTATCAATACAATCACTGAGAAGAAAACTGTGAAATACATCTCCAATGGAGTGGAGTTGAAAACAACACTAAAAAGACATTATTTTGACATCTTAGACATGGAGAATGGGAAGGTATATGATAGAGAAATGATATCAGAACAGGTGTTTAAACAACATTCTTACTATAATGAAGATGTAAAAGTTGGTTATAAAACTAGATATAATACAAAGGATATACATTTAGCCGAAGACTATATCTTAGACTACTATGACTATGTTGTTCATTTGAATTAATCATTGAAATGATGCCAATCCTTTTCTAATAAATTTAAAATGAATTTCTCAACTTCTTTGAAACAATCATTATTATATGACCAATCAATTTGATCAACTAATCTTAGTTGTTTAAATAAATTAGGAGCTTCCCACCATGCAGCAAGTATTAAAGGAATAGGTGGTTTATCTTCTTTATTGTGTTTTAATAAAATGTTGTACAAATCATTCCATAACATGGGCTTAGGGCAAACCCTATTTTCACTTTTACAATATTCTATCAATTCTTTTGTAGTCATTTACCCTTTTTTTCCTGTAAACAAGCTCAAGAATAAACTAATAATACCTCTACCAACCTTTCTTTCTAATCCTGATTGAGTGGTTGGAATTCCAGTTTGACGTGCAAAACGTTGTTTCGCAGCAGATATACCGAGTGCTCGTTTCCATGAGAAGGAAAACCCGTATTTAGACATAATTGAATGTTTTGACTAAATTAGTAATAATCTAATTAATTTTCTAATTAGTTACTGGAGGAGCAGTTTTAACTATATCTGTAATTTCAAAGTTGAAAGTATAATCCTTTTTAACTCCATTAACTTCCATTGGCATTACCAATCGATATTTCCATCCTTTAAGTTTCATAACCATCGATTCAGTTTCAGGCTTATTAAAATCAGCAGTTATCCATAAATCATGTGTTTCCCAACCACCAGGGTTACTAACATACTGACTATAATAACCTTGTCGATAATAAACATTATCAGTTGGAACTACCATGTCACTCCAGGTTGTTTTTGATGGAATTGAAGTAGGAACTTGAGCCGCATCCCTGTCAGCATATTTGACTCCTTTATGCATAACTTTCTTTCCTTCTCCATAAGGAATAAATGAAGTTTCATCCCAAATAACCTTTACAGATTTCTCAGTCTTATTATAGATTTCAAAATCAATCTCTTTAGTCCCAACTGAAAATGTGATTTTCAAATCATTATCTTCATAGATATTGTCTTTAATATTATCACCTTCTAATTTATGAGAATAAGAATATGTATTTCCTCTTAATTGAGCTAAAGAAATACATCCAACCAATGTAAAAGTTGATATTACAAATACGCCTAAAAATTTTTTCATGGGAATTGATTTGATCTTTAAAATTTAAATTTCAACTGCTATAGACTGCTTTACCTCCCCCAGGCAAAGCAGTCAATTTCGGCAGTTTAATTCACTAGAATAATTGAAGTAAAACTAAAATTGCGTCAACTTGGGTCAAATATTAAAATTTAATAATGTTTTGACTCTACTTGTCATATTTTTATAGTCATATGCACAACCAGAATAAATTATTAAGATTGCTTCAACTCATTTCTGTTTTACAGGCAAGCCCTGCTAAGACAATGAAAACTATATCTAAGTTGATTGGAAGTACAGAAAGAACTGTTTACAGATATCTTGACTTACTAAAGGCAGTTGGATTCAAAGTTGAAAAGGATTCCAATAATAAAATATTTATTGACAATGGGGTATTAGATATCAAACAAATGTTTACAACTGATGAAATTAAATTGATTCAAGAATCAATTAAGGTTATTGCGAAGAGTAGTCCATTGAAAGACAGTATTATTCAAAAACTATCACTGAATAATGAAGCAGCACTAACAGGTAATAACCTATTAAAGGTTCACTTAAGTAATCTCGTTGAAAAAGTTACAAAAGGAATACAAGAAAGAAAAATAATTGTTCTTAAGAAATATTACTCAGCAAATAGTCAACAAATAAGTGACAGACAAGTTGAGCCAATCAAGTTTACTGATAACTATACATCACTTGTCGCATATGAAATATCATCTGGCAGAATTAAGTATTTCAACTTGGAAAGAATAACTGATGTTCAGGTTAAGAATCAACATATGTCCAATGAATCTAAACATGAGGATGTTAAACCAGATGTATTTGGATTTGGCGAGAAGGAGAAATCATATGAATTAGTAATGAAGATGAGCCTTAGAGCATGGTTATTCCTTAAAGATGAATACCCAATGACAATACCTTATACCAAGAAGGATAAGAAGTCTGGTGACTATATTCTTAAGACAACCGTTTACAGTTTAGTTCCTGCTAAGAGATTTGCTAAAGGGCTTCCTGGAGAGATTGAATTTTTATAAATTCTTTAATAATGTTCACTTATAGATATAAGTGTGCATTTACACTATTGATTATCAATAGCCTTTTTCAAAAGTGCTAAAATTGCGCTAAATAACGCACACTTAGGCGGCATTTTACTACAAAGTGTAGATTTTAGCCCTAACATAAAATCTACACTAAAATGAGTCAGAAAGGTACCAAAACAACAACCTATTCCCTAGATTGGGATACAATCATCAATCTTGAATCACGTCTAATTAGAGACTTTCAATCAACTAAAACATCAGATAAGGCGCAGGATCTATTAATGATCTCAATTGGGTCTAGACTAGGTCTACGAGTCATTGACAACTTGAGTCTTAAATGGATAGATCTGATGGATTTGTCAATTGGAGAACGTTTTATACGAATAGAGAAGAAGACAGGAAATGAAAGAGTTCTTGTAATGAGTACAAAACTTAAAGAAGTGCTTGATTTAATAATACATAATATCAATCCAAACCCAGAACATTATATCTTCAGTTCTCAAAAAGGGAAAGGAATGAAACATATGTGTGTTCAGAATTTCAATAAGTACTTAAAGAGGATTATGTCCGATTATAGGATAAAGTATATCGGTAACTGCTCTTCTCACCTATTACGTAAATCATGGGTGGTAGGGTCTATTAAAAAAGGATTTGAGGATGGTGATCATTTGTCTTTAATCAAAGTATCAAGACTTGTGGGTCATAGCAATGTAGCAACTACATTAAAGTATACTAACTTTGAACAGTCAACCGCATATGGACTTTTTGAATTAAAATAGATGACAGTTATTCAAAAATGTATTACAAGCATGTATTTTATATACGTAGTTGTAATAATCTTCAAATTATTTAAGGACAAAATAACCCCAAAGAAGATTAAGGATGTTGACTCTGGCCAATTGGTAAATGATGTGTTTATCTGGTGTACCTATAACATTCAACCTGTTGTAAAGAGAAAATGTTTACCTAAATACAGAATTCTATATGAAACAAAGGGTACTACACTTGGCTATTATGATTACCAAACGAAAATTATAACGATATATCCAAACAAACATGATACCCTTGAGAGTCTCGTTGATTCCTGTATTCATGAATATGTGCATCATCTTCAAATTCGGAATTCAAGTGATAATGCGAGATATAAGAAAATGAGTAGAATGAAATCGTATTACGGAAACGAATATGAAATTGAAGCTAGGAAAGTAGCCTCAGAAAACAGTAGAAAATGTATGAGAGATTTGGGGTTAATCTGAAATATCGATTGTTAACTTGCTTTTTCTTGAAGATTGAGAGAACTTAAGGGTCTTATTGTAGACACACATAAGTGATACAATATAGGCTTTGAGAGAATCTTCATCACAATCAATATGAATATCATCACCATATAAATCAAATTCAGATTTAATCTTATCAAAAACCTGTTGAACAAAAGAGTATTCTTTCGTAATAGATAGTAAGTCATGTACCTTATCTTCTTTATCTAGGTATATATGAATTTCATTATTCTCGTCCATATACCCATTTACATTAACTAAGTCTTCTCCTTTATTTAATATGATTGATTTTCTCATTTTTCTACCTGATCTTGTTTGATTATTTATTGGCAATTTGTAAAACAATACAAACCAATTTGTTATGCTTTTTCTTGGGATTACTGATCGAAGATCTAATCAGTAAAAGTTTGTTGGCAATCCTATAAGCAATCTATTTCATCAACATCTTCATTGAAATGCTCTTGAAATTTGATAATAATATTGCCAATAAATGTGGTCATTGTATCTATATCAGCATTAAACCCTATCCTGTTAGATTGGTATCCTAATCCCTCAATCATGTTACCAAGATAAATCCTTGTAAAGACATATTCTTCATAATGTTTATTGTTGTTCTTTCCGATTTTAGGATCAAGATAAAACTCAATACCACGTTCATCTTTAACTTCAATTAACTTCTTATTCATATTACTTCTTTTTTATCACTTTTCTTTTATCAGTCAAATCTTGACCAAGTTCCATTTTATCAATAAGTCTCTTTAACTGTGTTTCAGTTATGATCATTTTGGAGACTAACTTCTTTTCATTTATAAGGTCTACTAGTTTCATAATACATCTTTAATATAAATACCTTGTAATAAGACTAAAATCATTTAATTCAAGAAATGAACTTTTAAAAAAATGGTTGTAATTAAAGAATGGTATGATATCCTAGAGTTAATTCCAACTTTCCACATATGTGAAACTTTGATATTTTACTTAGATAAAATTGTGGATATTATATACAGGAAATGAAATTATAAAGATATTTATATCGTAATTCAGATATATAAGAATGATAAAATAACGCTCAATATTTTACGACAAAAAATGTATTTATTTAACTAGTTCTTGATGTCTATTTAAGTACTCCAAATTATATTGAGAGAGACCATGTATCTGTTCTTTTCCTGTAACACCTAATTTTTGATATGCACTAAATTCTATTGAATTAGATAATATAATTTTCCCTTTAGTATCAAATGTAATCAAGTGTTTGTCAAATAATGCGTCGTAAGTTGGAGACAGGAGAATACCATTATTTACATCAAGTCTTTCTTCATTATTGGATTTAGACCATGGTACAATATGCGAAGCAATTAACACATCCAATTTATTGAAATCGGTAACAGCACATTTATAGTCCCACCTATGTATTATTCTTTTCCTGTATGCGCCTTGGCCAACTCTTGATGTTACTAATCCAGATCGTTCGGTAACAGTTGGTAAGTTTAATTCTAAAATCTTACGGGGATCTTGATTTAAAGGAAGTAATGTAAATTGATCAGGATTTACAGGTATTGAAACACCAATACGTTTTAAAAAGAATTTTATTCCAATCCTATTTGTTCCGTTTATATCAGGCGTTTCAAAGTAGTCTGCATCGTAAAATTCCATTTCTGAACTAAATTTTACCAATCCGCCACCTTCTATCTCAAATAGGAAAACTCTTTTACCTCTATTGACATGTTCTTTTAAGGCGAGATTACCTTTGATGAATTGCATATCTCCTTCTTGGCCTTCACCTGTATAACTGAAGATATTATGATTATCCCATCCATCTCTGTAACCATATTGAGCCCCAGATTTACCTGAAAAGATAAAGATATATGGAACTTTTGCTGAAGGAGAAATGCCACCTTGTCTATTACCCCCATACTCATCATGGATCAATGACCTTTTGTATAGTTGGTTTGGTATGAAGGGTACTTGTAACATTACAAATTTATAATAATTTTAAATCTTCATATTCTTTATTTGTTAAACTAAATTTGGGATCGATAATTAAAACTTCATTGTAAGTAAGATTATATAATTTATATATAAAATTGTTTATTTCAAATTCATCTTTTAATGTTTCTATAGATTTACTTTTCTTTATCATTACATTATCAACTAATTTGGTTATTTTTTCAATTATTTTTGTTGTAGTATTTTTTATAGGCATTAATTCAACTTTATATTTCTTCCACATATTAGTTCCCATGCCCGAACTAGTTGATATCTGTGTAAAATACCATTCACCTAAATTTGAATTTAAAATTGAAAGCAAGAATTTCAGATTTTCCCCAGTCATAACCCAAGTTCCTGCCAAGGGATAAAAATTATCAGAATCTATGCAAAATCCAGACTTGTCGCTTAATTCAATCCAAAATATTTTTTCTTTCAGAAAGTTTTTATAATATGAGATTTGATCTTGTGTTTCAAACCACTTATTTCCAGTTTTTTTTCTACTTCCAACTTTCCCTGATTGCTCAAGCCTTTCTACTGAAAATGAAGTTAAGTGGTTCTTAATTTGTGGGAAGTCATCAATATTCAATTTTAAAGAAGGGAAAGTTGAAATAATATATAAATTTGAAAAAGATATTTTATACTTTTTTACATCCCGGCCCCTGACTATTGGGTGTATTATTTTTTTAGAATTTTTGTCTAACCTTATTAATTCATTTCTTTTTTCTTCATTTATAATAAATGCCTCATTAAATCCTGTTTTAATTCCATAATCCATTGAAATGTTTAAATTTTTTAAAATTGTTGAATCAGTCTCAATTTTCGCTTTTAATTTCCTAGTATCATCACTCCCAATATTCCATCCATTTTCATCTAATTCATTTATTTTAACTGCAAATTGATTTACAAAATTTGAAAGGTTTGAAAAATTTGTAAGTGAATCATCTATTGTTACTCCTTTCATATTATGATTCCATTTCTCTTTTCTAATTACTAGAATATTACTTTCAACAATAGCTGTTTCAAAAACCTGAGTATTTTCAAAATTTATTAATAAATTCGGGTTAGCCTTATCTACAAACATCTTCCTAAGTGATTGCCCATATTTAGTTCTTTGCCAAGAATTTGAAGTAATATAAGCTAAGTTTCCACCTTTTTTAAGTAGATTAATTCCCTTTTCATAAAATAAACAATAAATATCAGAGGATTTTGAATATGTAATAAAGTTTTGATTTTCATACTTTTTTGAATCTTGCATTTTCTGAAGTTGAATATAAGGCGGATTTCCTATTACAATGTCAAAACCTGGATTTTTTGAAATTTTACTATTTAATACTTCTGGAAAATTAATTTTCCAATCAAAATAGTCTAAATTTTGAATTTCATTAATTTGAATTTCATCCAATTTTTGTAATAATAGCGAGATTTTATTAGTAAAATATTTATTATTATTGTTAATAGTAATTTCTTTTTCGGTTGGAAGAAAACCACCTAATATAGGATTATTTTCAACAAAAGAAATTTTTGTTAATGTTAACTGATTTTTAAGAATCTCAATTTTTAAATTTTTTATTTTATTATTTAATGCTTCTTTATTTGTAAAAGATTGAAAAAATAAATGCTGTGCATGTTCTAATTGATAAATTTTATTTTGCTGATCTAAAATAATTTTTGTTACTGATTCTGTATTTTTAAACTCAATATCCCAATCGATTTCAATTACTTCATTTTGAAATAAACTTACTAAACTATTTCCCACAACAATTTTATAATCAAGATTTGGCAATGATTTTGGTTCATCTTCATCAACTATTAAACTTAACCAAAAACGTAACCTAGCAATATCTACTGCGCCTTTTTCTATATCAACTCCATAGATACTATTTTGAATAATATTTAACTTTATATCAGAAGCAGGGAAATTATCCATGCTTTCATGCTCAAAATTCCACAGTGTTTGTTTAGTTAAAAATATTTCTTGAAGTAATCCCATTGGAAAAGCACCAGAACCAATTGCTGGATCACATATTTTGACTTTATCTAATGCAGAGTGAAATTCTTTAGAATGCTCTAAAATCAAATTCTTATCTTGATCTGTTAATTTCTTTTTTAGTAAATTTTCGATTAAAGTTCTATCAATTATTTTAGAATCATGATTATTCATATTTTCTAATACAAGTTGACCTTTTCTTCCTTCGTTTTCTGAAAACAAACCGACTTGTTCTTGATTATCAAAACTTGAATATCCAATTATTTCATACCCTATGTTTTCAAACCATGTTGTTATATATTCAATCAGGCTCTCCTGACACATATAATGAACTATTTCCTTAGGGGTATAAAATGCTCCTTTATCCTTATTATCTTCAAGCAAGTTTTCGAATATATGACCCAGCATTTCAGGATCAACTGCAACAGTATGTTCATTAGGATCATCTTCATATATCGTGAAATTAAACCTATCAAAAAAACTAAAAAGTGAATCTAAAAATGACTGTTCAAAATTGATTTCAAATTTATCTATATCTTCTTTTTCAAATAAACCTCCATTCAAATAAGGGATTCTATATATTTTATCTTCAAATAAATTAACAATATCATCATTTCTTTCAATACTTAAGTATTCAAAAAATATTTTTGATATTACCTTATTGTAAAATTCATTTTTGTTTTTATAAGATTTGTATAAATTTGATATAAACATGGGGTCACCTGTACCCCAATTAGCACCTTTTTTTACTCCGAGCCAACCTTTTTTTTGAACAAAATACAAGAAGACAATTCTTCCAAGAAACTTTTTTACAAAGTCTCTTATTGACTTTTCATTATCATTGAAAACTTTCTTTTTTTGCAAACTTGAATAAAAGAATTTACACAATGCTTCATAATGTTCTTTATACCCATTGAAAAATTCTTTATTCAATTTTTCTACAGAAAATGCATCTTTAATATCTTCAAGACTAACTTTTCCATTTTTTTTGAGTAAACTTTCGAATCTTTGTGTTGGAGTTAAACAGGGTTCATTTTCTCCTAAAATATAAGTAAATCTTTTAGATTCTGTTTCAACTACTTCAATACCCTCTTCGGTAATTTTAGTTGTTTTCGACGCAAATGTAAATCGATAATCTGGTGATCCATTTTCAAAAATTGTTAGAACTCCATTAAACTTATCATCTGAAATATATTTAGAAATTATTTTTCTAAGTCCTATTTTTTTTGAAAGTAGATTTACATCACTTTTAATATTAACTTCAAAAAGTGCTACTATATACTCATCGTCCAGTGTAGCATATCCAATTTGAAAAAGTGATTCGACAAAATTTTCATTAACATTGTATGGATATGGCTCCTCATGAAATGTTACCTTATTTTGAAAAATATTTCTATATAAGTTTTTCCAATTTTCCCTATTATAAGGACTTCTAAGTATACTTTTAATTTCTGTTGAATTCATTTTAGCAATATGTTAATGAGAGGATTACTTTTGGAGTAACTTCCTTTATTTTTAAAGATTGTTTTTTGTCTTTAGTTGCATTATTTTTCACAGGATATTTCTCAAGTATTTTTAAAATTGCCTCAAAAGCAATTAGTGGCAGCAATTTTGATTTTTTTAAATTTCTTGACAACTTGAATAATTCATTAGTCATATTGGGTAATGAATGTAATTGTATACATTTTAATGCAAGTTTCATTAACTCTTTTTGTTCATCATTTACAAATGGTGCCTTAGAATAACCTGCAATTAATTCAGATGATGCCTTTTCTTGTGGCCCCTTTTTTTCGTCTGCTGTTAAGATTTGGGTTGTATCTTTAACAATTTCTTTGTGAAATGCTTTTAGAGAAGTGTCAACATGTGTATAATGTGATTCAGGAATTTGTGTTGATTCACTTTCAATTGAACTTTTAAGTGATTCAGCCATTTTAGTAAAGGACAACTCTTTAGTTTCATCATTACTTACTTCATAGAAAAGGTTCTTTCTTTCATTTTTTAGAAAACAATAACTGGTAGATTTTATTTTTTTATCTTCAAGAGCTACTCTTACTTTTAAAGGAAGATTTTTTATTTTTAAAAACTCTTCTTGATTCTCTTCTCTATATTTTCTTAATTCCATTAAAAAATTTAAGTTTAAATCTCTCTCCTCTGTAGGCGCTTGGTCAAATAAACCAAAAGATTCAATATCACCTTCATCGGGACTATATATTTGAGAATCTTCTCCTAATGCATTGTGAAAAGCAACAAGTTTTAATATCGCTTTCTTCTTTAATTCTATATCATTTTCAACCTTCGTTGTTGGGAAGAAATTATAAACAAATACTTCAGGAGCAGTAGATCCAATTCTATTAACCCTACCAATCCTCTGCATTAGTCTTGTTGCATTCCATGGTGTATCGTAATTAACAATTGTATTCGAACGATGCAAGTTTACACCTTCAGCAAGAACTTCTGTAGTGATTACTATATTAAAATAATCTTTTTGACCCTCTTTATAGTTGGCATCAAAATTCTCTTTTAAATCCTTTATTCGAATCTTCCTGTTACTGGCATCAACATCAATTACACCTTTTATATTATCTTCTTTAAGTCTCTTTACTATATAAGATGTTGTATCCTTTGACTCAGAAAAAACAATCACTTTGCCTTCTGGATTTCTTTTTTTATCCATCATATGGGATAAATAACCTTTAAATTTATCATATTTTGGATCAGTATTGACCTTTTGCCATTTACTTAATAAGTCTCTAAGTATATCAAGATCTCTTTCTACGCCTTCAAAAAAACCATCAATAAAGTCATCACTTTGACAAACTTTAATAGTAGGATCTGTTAATGAACGTTCTACTAATAACTCAAATAGTGCATCATCATCACCATCTAACATCATGTCAATCACCTTGTTTTTAAGTTTAGGAGCAATAACAATTTTGTTATTTTCCCTCATTTGAAGAAGTACTTCCATTGCATCAACAAACCTTTTTAATGAACTTTTGAAAGCAACAAAACTAGAATCAATTCTTTTTACTAGAAGAATTCTCATAATATATACAAGCTGTTCTGATGTTCTTTCAGCATCTTTATAATCTTTTCTTAATTCGGGTTTTAAAAATGAAATAATCTTATATCTATTAAACGATAGTTCTTTAGATTTAGGTGTTAGTAATTTTAAAGTTTCTTCATATAATAAATCTAGTTCTGCGTCTAATTCATAATATAAAGGTTTGGGGTTACCAACTTTTGGAAATACAATTCCTTGCTTTTCAAGATCGTCTTTATAAATTGGGTGAGCTAATAAATCAGTTCTGGTTCTTCTTATTGTTAATGGCTGAATTATTTTTTCTCTTATATCAGAATATATTTCTTCAATAATTGGTTTTGCTGTTTGTAATGGTAATCTTTTCGCCTCTTCCCATTTTAACTTTTTAACATTAAAAAAACTAGTTAAATTAGGGATATCTAAAGTTGAATTTTTTCCATCTTGAAATAAGAACACCAAATTTTTTATATCATCAGGCTTATTGTTTAATGGTGTTGCAGACATTAAAATAATCTTTTTTTGATAATAAGAATCATCATCTTCATTCTGCCTTCCCGCATGTTCTTTACATATTTTTATTAAATTATCATAAACCTCTGTGTTACTATTTCTAAATTTATGAGCTTCATCAACTATAACTAAATCATATTTATTTGCTTTCTTCAGAACTTTATGTAATGAACCGTTTGTAATGATTTCAGTATTCATCAAGGAAAACTTTTCGATTGTCTCTTTCCATACTTCCTCTAATGCTGGAGGAACTACAATAAGTGTTCTAGATAAGTGATTGGGAAATCCGTTTGAATAAAAATACTTTTTTGCAATTAAAATTGCAATGATAGTTTTTCCAAGACCAACTACATCAGACAATAAAAATCCATTGTGTTTTTCTAATAATCTTAATCCTTGATCAACTGCATCAAGTTGATAGTTGAGTTTGATAAATCCTTTAGGAAGATCAGTAACTGCATTTGGATCAAAATCTACATTCTTCCCAAAATACTCAATTAGAAGTTTGTAGTAAAGTTGTTTAACTGTAAATCCTTCCTTAATAAACGTTTTTTCTTTGACTTTTTGAATGTCTGAGGCTAAAATTGGATGTGATTCAATCCATAACTTATCAAACTCATCTGCAGCAAATTTAACATCCGCATAATCCCTTAACATAACATTAAACTCATAATTACCACTCCAATTATTAATACCTAGACCTGCTTCGGTTAAATTTGATGATCCTGTAATTACTTCACCAGAAGTATGTTCATTGAAAACAGTTGGTTTGAATATATAAATCTTTGCATGTAATTTTTTTGAAGGGTGTGCTCTTAATTCAATTTTTTCAGATTCAATATCCTCCATAAACTTGGAAATACCATCTTCAATTTCTTTTTTATAATTACATTCCTGAATATCATCCAATAAATTTTTCAAGAATTCCTCTCTGGTAGCGTCTGCATTTGATCTATCAAAAAGTGTGTATGAATTATTATGTTTTGCAATAAGTTCATCTGCATTAATTCCAACTAAAATTCTAATTTTATTGACTTTATCTAAATGATCTCTAAGTTTGAAGTATCCCGAAGAACGAAAATAACCAACCAATGCATCGAACTCGTCTACGTTAACATTTTCGAATACAGCTACGAACTTATCAAACAATGAATTGGACTCCCTATTTGTAAAAAACTTACTACTCATTTGTATTCTTTTTAGATATTTTTATTATTTATTACCCAATTTATTCATTAATTAATTCTGATACTTTCACCTCTAATACTTTAGCAATGTTCAATAAAGTATCAATACTTGGATTGGTTTGATTATTGCACCAATATGACACACTCACTTTACTCACACCAAGCCATTCGGCTAAGTCCTTCTGTTGAATATGTTTTTCTTTTAAAACCTCATCTATTCTGAGTACTTTCTTCATCTGAATTCTATATTATATTATAGATGCTCAAGTTAAGCAATATTTGATTTCACTGATTACCTTTATTTATAATTTGTTTGACATCTCCGGTCTGAGCCTTAATCTTTTAATACCCTATTTTCTAACAATTAAGTAAATTGTAACCTGTATGGCAACATTAATCCGAGCAATTGAAATTGCAACTAAAGCCCATGAGGGAGCTACTGATAAGTACGGAGCACCCTTCATTAATCATGTAACAAGAGTTATGAATTTGGGTGAAACCGATAATGAGAAAATAGTTGGTGTACTACATGATGTTATCGAAGATACCCATTGGACATTTGAGGATTTAGAAAAAGAGGGGTTCTCCAAAGAAGTAATTGATGCTATAAAATGTGTTACAAAAACATCAGAAGATGAGGACTATGAAGAATTCATCAACAGGGTTAAAATAAACCCCTTGGCGGTTAAAGTAAAACTAAATGACCTAAGAGATAACCTTGATATTAAAAGGATGCCAGTGGTCTTGGAATCGGATTTAAAAAGGTTGAACAAATACCTGAGGGCGTATAATGAATTAATCAAACTTTAATCCATGGCCAAGAAAAAAACAATGGATATCATTATTGACAATAAACCCAATAGTGATATGTCTCCAAAAGAAAGAAGGTTGAAGGAACTCATTAATGGTGCAGAACCCAAGGATGAAAGTGAGAAACAAATGGTTAAAGAAATTCAAGAGATTAAGGATAAAGGACATGTTGTTTGGATCCCTTCAGATTAATTCTATGGTAAAATATCTCCTCATATTTGGATTTATATTTCTGATTGGATGTTCTGATACCCAAGAGGTAAAACGTCCCTTAAAATCATCCTATGTTCCACCATCAATCAATTATAAAGGGCAGTTTCGAAAGGGGTATGTAAGAAAATCAGTTAGTACCAATCCAAACGCAATTAGAAATCAATCTAAGTCCAAATATTTCTATAAGACCAAAGGGAAATATATGAGGCATAGAACTAAGAAGAATTAAAGTAAATTTGAGTATGGAAAAGAAGATTGTATATGTAGATATGGACAATGTGCTTGTTGATTTCAAATCAGGTATTGATAGAATTTCAAAAGATGATTATTACTTTTATGAAAATCGACTAGACGAAGTACCAAATATCTTCTCAAAAATGGATCCTATGCCAAATGCAATTGAATCTTATATCAAATTGTGCGAAAAATACGATACCTACATTCTTTCAACATCTCCTTGGGAAAATCAAACCGCATTAAATGATAAATTAAATTGGGTGAAAAAACATCTTGGTTTTCATGCATACAAAAGATTAATATTATCACATCATAAACACCTCAATCATGGTGATTACCTGATTGACGACAGAAAGAAAAACGGTGCAGACAAATTTGCAGGTGAATTAATTTTATTTGGAAGTGAACAATTCCCGAATTGGAAGTCTGTAATAGATTATTTAATCTAAAACTTCCCCGAAACCTCCCGAAAAGTATTGGTTTTGACCAGTCACCATGGAAGTAATAAGAAAATTGAACCCAAATTATTTCATCGCTAGTCACCATGAACTTCCCCGAATCTATCGGAGAACTTAGTTCTTGAAATATGTTTTGACAATATAAGCAACAAGAAATACAAAAATTAAAAATACATAAGCAAACGGCTGAGCGAAGTTAACAGTCCAACCCATTAGACCAATTCTCTTTGGAGGAAACCATCTCTTATCATCTTTATTGAAATAGATAAACCCTAGTTTCCAGTTATTTGGGTCGTCATGCCACTTCTGATATTGTTCTTTATTATCCATGGATTGAAGTTAAGAATTAAAATCAAAACCAGACCCACTGGGAGCTCTCTGGTTGAGCTTTAATTTCTTGGTGGTGATCTTACTTCATTAAAAAGTAAAATTGTCTTAAATCAAATCTGGTTAGGTCTATTGATAAGTGCAACACTTGGGAAGAGGGGGTCGAGCGGAATTGTGATGGGAAGTCCGAAGGACTTAATACACCGTTCGTTACACTCACTCTTCGTTGAGAGGTAAATTATTAAAAAAGAAATTATAGTTTCTTTTTACACCCAACATTTTCTCTTTTAATTCTGGAAATCCATATTCGGTTAAAGTAGATGCAATAATTTCAGCTCCAGAACTATGCACTAGAAACATAAATCTATCCCAACCTAGTTTTTTTACTAGTTCTTCTACATCATAACAGAAGTATTTCGTTTGCTTATCTGAAATAAGAGCAAAATCAATATTATATACTTTTTCAAAATTATTTTTAATATCCTGTTTACCTCTAGATATTGTATCTAGAATTTCATTTTCAGGTTTATCTATAGCTTTCTCTCTAACTCTAACTTTCACTTTATCTTTATCTTTGGGATGATCTGGGTTATCTAATTTACCACATGGGTTATTGTGGGTTTCAGAATTACCCACTTGGTTATCTTGGGTTTCTTTTATTTTATTTTGTCTTTTTTTTTCAACTCCCAATTTTGATTTTTCAGCATTGCGTTCACATACTTCTTTATACTTATCAATGTTGTAATTTAATACAGGAAGGATAACATGCTTATATAATTTTGTTTCCATGTTATCCATCTCAATCAATTCTCTGTTTTTCATATGATTGTATGCATTCTTAATCATCTTTCCAACAGATGCGTCATCCAGATCCATAATCATTTCATCCCAATCCAGTTTTAAATGGATTCCACTCATTTTAGTTTCTTTTGTTTTTTTCATAAAAAAATAATCCCCAAATTTCGGTGTGGTGGTACCTACTTTAAGGGGATATTAATAATCTCTTAAATGCATTTTTGATATTAACCACCACGATAATATCTGCACTTGTATAATTATAAATATCATGAAGTGATTAGTAAAGTCTAAAGAGTTGAAAATTTTGAAATTTTTCTGCAGAATTTTTAAAACGCATTTCAGAGATTTCTCAACTTTTCAGATTTTTGGTCTGGATTTTTTTGGGACTATCGAGCCCCCTATTTTGATTAAAAGAATTACCTTATTAATGAGGGGATACTGCACCCCATCCACCCCCCCCCC
>JACCDH010988417.1_pt1 | contig 20466 bp, 17 predicted proteins | sample 7442481 | NCBI WGS metagenome assembly JACCDH01 (sample SAMN15323433, study PRJNA562643) | freshwater metagenome | isolation source: river surface water | place: USA:Blue River Watershed | collected 2017-08-15 | reverse complement strand
GCATGGCCAGCACAATGCTGCCGTCTTTGGCAACTTTGATCCAACCGTTTAGTGCAACATCACCGTCGGTCGACAGCATGTTGCTAGGCTTACCTAAACGTGAGCGCGGTGGCATGACGCCCCAACCCACAATCAAGGCACCGGTAAGGCCTAGGCCACTCAGAATGAGGTTACGGCGCTTCATGCTTGTGCTCCTGCAGCGCGGTGAATGGCGGCACGCACGCGTTGATAGGTGCCGCATCGGCAGAGGTTGGTCATGGCCTCGTCAATGTCGGCATCTGTGGGTTTGGGCTTTCTGGCCAACAGCGCAGAAGCCGCCATGAGCATGCCACTTTGGCAGTAGCCACACTGGGGCACTTGCTCTTCAATCCAGGCCTGTTGCAAGGCACTGGGTTTGTCAGAGGGACCCAAGGATTCGATAGTTTTGATGTTGGAGCCTGCAACGCTAAAGACTGGCGTGACGCAGGAGCGTACGGGTTGACCGTCTTTATGGACCGTGCATGCGCCGCACGCTGCAATGCCACAGCCAAATTTGGTGCCAGTGAGATTGAGGGAGTCTCTTAGAACCCAGAGCAAGGGCATTTGGGGATCGACGTCTAGGGTGACGTTGCTGCCGTTGACATTGAGGTTCATATGAAAATTCCTACTTGGCTCAGTTGAAGTGCATTAAATCCAAATGCTAGCAGGATTAAGGATTTGTTTCTTAAAGAGAACTTTGAGCAGCCAGCCTAAAGGGGGCTTCCTCATTCTTCGATACCCGCCCAATTCACACCCACCCAGCGAGCTCAGAAAAAAACGGCGGTATAAAAACAGTCAAAAAAAGCTCATTATCAATCGCCCTCAAATCAGTGAAACACCCAAAATGATGCGCATCAACAAGGTTTGTCAATGAATATCAGGGTCGTAGCGAAATCAAAGAAACCAGGAGTTGCAAAGTTTGTTTTTGCTTTTTGCGCAGCACAGATATTTTTGCTTTTCCCAATCGCAAGCAAAGCAGCAGAGCTAACCATTGCGTGCGGGCCCAGTGGCACCGATGTGAGCTACTGTTTTAAATTCGCTCAGGAGTGGGCCAAGCTGACAGGCAATACCGTTAGAAATTTTTCGCCACCCTCCAGCGTGCCAGACAAATTGGCGCTTTACAGACAACTGTTTGCCGCCAAATCTAAAGACATCGACGTTCTGCAAATCGATCTGGTTTGGCCAGGTCTTCTTAAAGACCACTTGCTAGATCTATTGCCCTATACACGCGGTGAAGAAAATCAACATTTCAAATCTCTGATTGAAGGTAACACCGTCCAAGGCCGACTGGTTGCTTTACCTTGGTATACCGACGCCGGCGTGTTTTTTTACCGCAAAGATTTGTTGGCCCGCTACGATCAAGCTGTGCCTAAAACATGGAACGAATTGAGCGCCATCGCCAAAAAAATTCAAAGTGCCGAACGGGCTCGTGGCAATCTAGATTTTCATGGTTTCTTGTTCCAAGGCAAAGCCGATGAAGGACTGACGTGTCACGCTCTCGAATGGATTGCTGGCAGTCAGGGCGGACAAGTACTGGGTGCATCTGGAGAAATTACCATTCGCAACAAAGCAGCAGCTGATGCTTTGGACGCTGCAGCCAGTTGGATCGGCGATATTTCGCCATTGGGTGTGCTTAACCATGAGCCAGAAGACTCTCGAGGTGTCTTCCAAAATGGCAACGCCCTGTTCATGCGCAATTGGCCCTACGCATGGGCATTGATGCAGAAGGATGACAGTCCTGTCAAAGGCAAGGTGGGCATTGCGCCAATGCCTGGACTTGTTGCTTCAGGTGGACGCTCGGCGGTGGGTGGTTGGCAACTAGGTGTTGCGCGCTATTCAAAGCATCCTGCACTTGCTGCAGATTTGGTGTTGTACATGACCAGTGCGGCTGTACAGCGTGAACGTGCCATCGCGGGTGCATTCAACCCTACTCGTCCTGTGTTGTATCAAGACAAAGAGGTGATTGCAGCCAACCCCCACATGCCCGCTTTGAGTGAAATGATTGCAAAGGGTGTGATTCGTCCATCGACGATCACTGGCCTCAAGTACCCGCAAGTAAGCCAAAGCGTTTGGTATGCGGCACACGATGTTTTGTCGGGTCGAATGAGTGGTGAAGAATCTGTTGCACGGCTAGAAAAACGTCTTGAAAGAATTCGCCGAAAAGCTTGGACGCACTAAATTGCCTTGCGATAGACCCTCGGTGTTTGGCCATGTCGCAATAAAAACTGTCGATTAAAGTGCGACAGTGTGGTGAAGCCACAGTCATTGGCAACGGTAGCCACCGGCTTGTCCGTCTTGCGTAGTTGAATGGCGGCCTCGGTGCAACGCAAATCGTTGACATACTCAGTAAATGTTTTACCAAGGCTGCGACGGAAAAATCGACTGAACGCTGCAGGGCTCACATGAACTTTGGCAGCAGCCTCTTCAATGGTTAAATTGTGTGACAGATGCTCGTGAATCCACCGGACCACGCGGTCAATTCTCCGATCTGTTTGATCTGAATCAGCCCCTCTGTTAGACACAGAGCTGACAGATGAGAGATTTTGCAGTGACTCGGGGTGTGCAATCAGCAAGCCCAAAATTTCGAGCAACAAAGCAAGCCGGCCAATCCCTTGTACAGATTGCATCCGTTGCATCAAGCCTTGAATGTGTTGACGCACAGGGTCATGAATGACCAATCCTAAGGCTGCTCTGCGCATCAGGTCGCTGACGCCACCCCACTCTGGCACCGTCACTGTCTCTAACAAATCCACAGGAAATTGAATCACACTAAATTCGTGTAAACGCCCTTGATCGCTCGGTTGACTGATCCAAAGGTGTGGAATGTCAGGTCCGACGAGCACCAGATCGCCTGATTCAAAAGGTGCCGCACTGGCACCCACAAAGCGAACGCCTGAGCCTTGTGATACCCAGGTTAGTTCGGCTTGCGAATGCCGATGACGCTCGCCATTGAGCGCATTCAGCTTCATGTGCATAAAGCGAAATGACTCGTGAGGATGAACAACGCGCTCTTTAAATACCTTCATAACTCAATATTTGAAATGAAACATGTCACTAGAGAGTTAATTCTGGTCGATCTCGACTCACAACACAAGTAGGAATTTCACGATACTTTCAGTCACCACAAAACTTTTTGTATCGCCATGAACCTGAACTCTCACTATCAGCTCTCGCAACAACAGATCGATCAATTTCGACAAGACGGCTTTATAAAACTGAAAGATGTGCTGGACGCTGAAACGCTGAATTACTATGGTGATGAGATCACGCGGCTCACCATTCAACTCAATACGCAACATTTGCCTATTGCTGAGCGAAGCACCTATGACAAAGCTTTTTTGCAAGTGATGAACCTATGGCAACAATCGCCAAAGGTAGAGGAATTTATCAAAGGCAAGCGCTTGGCCCGAATTGCCGCTGAATTATTGGAAATTGAGGGCGTGCGTTTGTACCATGACCAATCGCTCTACAAAGAACCGGGTGGCGGCATCACGCCAGCACATGCCGATCAGTACTACTGGCCTTTAAGCAGCGATCGAACCATCACGGCATGGATCCCTCTGCAGGCTGTGCCAAATGACATGGGCCCCCTCGGGTTTTATGCAAAAAGTCAGTCCATTGAATTCGGCCGTAATCTAGGCATTTCAGACGAAAGCGAAGAGCAAATTAGCACCAATATGGCTCGACACGGATTGACTTTTGCATCGAGTCCGTTTGATTTGGGCGAGGTCAGTTTTCATTTGGGTTGGACTTTTCATAAAGCAGGTGCAAATATTTCCAACAAACCCAGATCTGTCATGACCATCATTTACATGGACGACCAAATCAAACTCACACCCGTGCTGAATCCCATCCAGGCCAACGATGCCGCGCAATGGTGTCCAGGGATACAGCCTGGCGAATTGGCTCACAGCATCAAAAATCCGCTTCTTTATTCGCGTTAATTGTTGTCGTTGCATTACAAGGATCACAAACCGACTCCCAACCAAGGTCTCTCAAGTGTTCAATTCAAAACTACCGATCACTTCTCTCTTCGCTGTATGTCTGATAGCTTTCATGCCATTAAAGGCTTGGGCTGCAACGTTGCAAATTGACAGAGTTGAACCGCCTCATTGGTGGGCAGGAATGAAGTCGAAGCATCTTGAATTGATGTTGCATGCGCCAGACATTAGCAAGGCCAAGGCATCTCTCAGTTATCCGGGGGTCAAATTGGTGGGCACACAGGTGTCCGACAAACCCAACTATTTGTGGCTGAAACTCGACATTTCACCCCAAGTCAAAGCGGGCGTAGTGAACATCACATTGCGACATGGTCAAGACACCACACAACTGCACTACGAACTTCAAGCACGCGACAAAGGCTCTGCTTCGCGCGAAGGCTTCAGCAGTGCCGATGTGGTGCTCAACTTAATGCCTGATCGATTCGCCAATGGTGATCCATCCAACGACAACCTACCTGGGTTTGAAGACAAAGTCAACCGACTCGCAATGCAGAGTCGACATGGGGGCGACATTGCTGGCATCGTTAAAAGCTTAGACCATATTGCAGCAATGGGCTACACCGCTATTTGGTCCACGCCACTGATTGAAAACAAACAACCCACGCATTCATACCATGGCTATGCAAGCACAGACAGCTACCGCATTGACCCGCGCTACGGTAGCAACGACGAATACCGACAGATGGTTCAGGCAGCGCGCAAAAAAGGTTTAAAAGTCATTCAAGACATCGTGCCAAATCACATTGGTGATCACCATTGGTGGATGCGTGACCTGCCCTCCAAAGATTGGTTGAGTCACCGCAATACCTTCATGCCCACCAACCATGCACGCACCACCATCAGCGACCCGTACGCGTCATCTGCCGATCGACAAGGTTTTACGGGTGGGTGGTTTGCCCCCTCTATGCCGGACATGAATGCAACAAACCCACGGGTTGCCAATTACCTCATTCAAAATGCCATTTGGTGGGTTGAATATGCAGGCCTCGCAGGCATTCGTGTGGACACCTATGGCTACTCAGATGCGGCATTCCTGAACGAGTGGACCGGAAGAATTCTGAAAGAGTACCCTCGTTTGGGCATTGTGGGCGAAGAGTGGACAGACAACCCAGCGGTTCAAGCTTATTGGGCGCGGGGTCGAACACAGGCCAATGGTTATCGCTCTAACCTGCCAAGCGTCATGGATTTTGTATTGCAGGGAAACATGCTCAAGGCATTTGCAGAACCAGAGTCATGGAACACCGGGCTCAGGAGACTGTACGAGACACTGGCCAATGACCAATTGGTAGCGCACCCCCAAGATTTGATGCTGTTCGATGGCAACCACGACACGCCCCGATTATTCAGCGTGCTCGATGAAGACCCAGACCTGACGCGCATGGCATTGGCCTACGTGCTCACCATGAAGCGAACACCTCAGCTTTATTATGGCAGTGAAGTACTGATGACCAGTCCCAAAAAGCACGATGACTTTGATGCTTTCAGGGCTGATTTTCCAGGCGGATGGGCTGGCGATGCGGTCAATGCTTTCACTGGCGAAGGCCTGACTGCGGTGCAAAAGAATCACCAACAATGGCTTAAAAAATTACTCAACTGGCGCAAGAATCAAGAAGTGATTCACCATGGAAAACTCATGCATTTTGTGCCCGAGAATGGCACTTATGTATTGGTTCGCTACAACGAGAAATCACGGGTTATGGTGATCTTCAACAAGAACAAATCAGACGCGCCCATCAAGTTAGAACGCTTTCGCGAAGTTTGGCCTAAGAACGCCATTGCTACCAACATCGTGACCACCGAAACATCAACGCTCAATCAAATTCTCACGGTACCAGCACGCTCTGTGACCATTTTGCAGACGCCTGTGAAGTAAAACCATCAACATGACGAGCCGCATGACCTCCGACATGATTGATGCTGTCAATTCACTGGCTGCCATTGGCAAAGGCGATGGCAGCTTTGCAATTGAAAGCACGCAAGTGCGTGCCCCTCTGGGCAACGAGGTCCGAGTGCGAATGGCTGCTGCAGGCATTTGCCATACGGACCACCAGTCATTGAGTTGGGAGGGGCCTCTGGTATTGGGTCACGAAGGCGCAGGCTGGGTGGAGTCCATTGGACCCGAAGTCAGCGGCTTGGCCATAGGACAACCTGTGCTGCTCAATTGGGCCATACCGTGCGGACATTGTGCGCAGTGCCTTCAAACGCATGGCCATTTATGTGATCGCACGCAAGGCTTGTCAACAGAGTCACCGTCGGTTGATTCACCGCATACGCATTGGCGCAATCAAAGCGTTCGCCGTTCATTTAACTTGGGTACTTTTTCAGAATACACCCTCGTTCGCGCAGAAGCGCTAACACCGCTGCCGACCCATCAGAATATGGCCCATGCTTGTATCTTAGGGTGCGCTGTCATGACTGGCGTTGGATCTGTCATCAATAGCGCAAAAGTTCAGCCAGGCGACAGCGTGGTTGCACTCGGTTGTGGTGGTGTGGGTTTGTCGGTCATTCAAGGCGCGCGCATTGCTGGCGCAAGCACCATCATTGCGCTAGACAAACGATCAGAAAGCCTGGCCCGTGCCAGTGCCATGGGCGCCACGCACACATGGCAAATTGCTGAGGAAGATGCCACGCTAGAAGCGGCTGTGACACATGTTCGTTCGCTGACACAGGGACGCGGCGCAGACTATGCATTTGAAGCCACAGGGCGTCATAGTCTGGCATTTGCACCCCTTAAGTTTATTCGCCATGGCGGCACTGCATTGCAGCTGTCTGGGGCGCATGGTGAAGTCAGCGCCTCGATGTTCGATTTCTGGTGGGACAAACGCTATTTAACGCCTTTGTACGGTGGCTGCCATCCAAGCCGGGATTTTCCAAAGCTACTGAATTGGATTGACCAAGGACAACTCGATGTGGCCAGCATGGTGACTCGTCAGTACACGCTGTCGCAACTGCCTGACGCCATCAACGACATGCTTGCTGGCGTCAATATCAAGGGTGTCATCGTCTTTCATGAGATTAATAAATGAAATTTCGAACCCTTGAAATATCCAATCCTGCATACAGCCCAGAAGGCATGCAATGCGTCACTGTTAAATCGGCGGCACTCGGACAACGTGCAGACGTCTCCATTTACATAGCACCTGAATTCCGCCATTTGCATCATTTGCCCATCGTCACGCTGCTTCATGGTGTGTATGGCTCTCACTGGTCCTGGGCATACCAAGGTGGCGCTCATTTGACGGCTGCCAATTTGATGCGCCAAGGACAGATTCAACCCATGGTCTTGGTCATGCCCAGCGATGGTTTGTGGGGCGATGGCTCTGGCTATGTTGCCCATACAAGTCAGGATTTTGAGCGCTGGATTGTCGAGGAAGTGCCTGAAATTACTAGGCAAGCTTGCGCATCTTGCGACGAAGACTCACCCCTGTTTATTGCTGGCCTCAGCATGGGCGGCTTTGCTGCGCTCAGATTGGCAGCCAAGTACCCCACCGTTTACAAAGCGGCCGCAGCACATTCTTCTGTGACAGAAATTTCACAACTTAAGTCGCTCATAGAAGAAACGCTGGTGCATTGGTCACAAGAGGCCACTAGCACTTCGGTGCTGAGTGCCATTCAAGCTGCGTCACAGCCCCTACCCCCTTTGCGATTTGACTGTGGTCAATCAGATGTTTTTCTTAATGCCAACCGGCAACTGCATCAATCTCTTGTTGCGCTGAACATTGCGCATGAATATGAGGAACACGACGGTGGTCACGATTGGTCTTATTGGCAAATACACCTTGCTGATAGTCTGAATTTTTTCTCACGCACGCTTAAGTAAGCATTCCCAGCCATGAACTCATTCTCAGATTTGCGTCGTCAATTGATTTTGGGTGCCTCCATTGCAGCTGCGTGGCCATGGCCCGCCTCTTCGGCAAGTTCAAGACCTCATCAATCATCAGCAGGCCAATGGGCGCAGTATGTCAATCCATTTGTCGGCACCGATGGCACAGGACATACATTCCCAGGTGCCGTGGTTCCATTTGGCATGGTGGCGCCCAGTCCAGACAACGCCGATCGAGGTTGGGACTACACCAGTGGCTATCAGTATCAAAATCTCAATATCCTGGGATTTTCCAATACGCACATCAGTGGTGCTGGCATTCCAGATTTAGGCGATGTGCTGCTCATGCCCAGACAAGGAGAGGCTTGGGACAAAAATTCAAATAAGTTTGGCGCGCGAAAGTTAAAGAAAAGTGAGCAAGCCGAGCCAGGTTATTACAGCGTCAAGCTACCCAATCACCAAGTACAAGTAGAGCTAACGGCCACCCAACGCGTTGCATTGCATCGCTACACCTTTGATCGTCCAGGTAGGGTGCAAGTGTTGGTCGATTTGCAGCATGGCTTGCATTTCAATGAGCCCCACCGAGTTGTACAAGCCCAATCTCATTTAAACCAAGAAGCGCGTGAAATTACAGGCACAGTGCATGCCGTAGCGTGGGTGGTGCGACAGGCATCGCTGGCCATTCATTTTGATCGGCCCATTGTGCATGCTGAGTTATTGGCAATGCCACCAGGACATCAGGCACAACGATACCTGCTGACATTTGAAGTCAATTCAACGCGCCGGTTAGAAGCCCGTGTTGCTTTGTCTACGGTTGACGAGGAAGGTGCTCGGCATAATTTGCTAGAGTTTAAAAACGTCGATTTTGAAGCCGTTCGAGATCAGGCGAAAAAAACTTGGAATAACTTACTGGGCCGCATTGAAATTGAAGCGCCGCTCACCCAAAAAAGAATTTTCTACACGGCGCTTTATCACGCACTGATTCACCCCAGCGACATTGCAGATCGCGATGGCCGAGTCCGCGGACCTCAAGGTCAAGTGATCAAAACACAAAGCGGTCACTACTACAGCACATTGTCTTTGTGGGACACATTTCGCGCCGTTCATCCACTGTTGACACTCATCGTGCCCGAGCGCGTCGATGGCATGGTGCAGACACTGCTCGAACATCATGCACAACAAGGCTTTTTACCCTTGTGGACGGCTTGGGGGCGTGAGACGTACTGCATGATTGGCAACCCAGCCTTGCCAGTGATTGCCGATGCCATCGCCAAAGGCTTCAAAGGCTTTAACCACCACGAAGCCCTGCAAGCCATGGTCGAAACATCGACCCGCCCAAGACCACAAGCGCCCGAATGGGCGCAACGCAACTGGGATTTATTGGACACCTATGGCTATTTGCCATTCGACCGTGAACCCAACGGTGAAGCGGTTTCAAAAACCCTAGAGCATGGCTATGGTGACGATGCAGTGGCCAGAGTCGCCAAGTCGCTTGGACAAAACGAGACGGCTCTTCGCTTTGCCAAACGGGCCAAAGGCTATCAACACTTGTGGGATGTTCAAACTGGCGTCATGAGAGGCAAAGATAGCCAGGGTCGCTGGCGAGAACCCTTCAACCCAGATACCCCTACTTCCCCCTTGAATAATCCTGGTGACTATACCGAAGCCAATGCTTGGCAATACACACTCACACCCGCCTTGCATGACCCCATAGGATTGCAAGAACTATTGGGCGGGCAACGGGGTCTTGAACATTGGCTGGATGCTTATTTTCAAAGGCGCAGTCAAGTCAACAAGCACTTGGGACAAGAGGCCTTGATTGGTCAAAATGCGCATGGCAATGAACCCAGTCATCATTCTGCTTGGCTGTACGCTTTGACTGCCTCACCATGGAAGGGGCATGCTTTGATTGAGCGCATTGCAAGCAGCTTTTACAAAGACAGCCCTAAAGGCTTGATTGGCAATGATGACTGCGGTCAGATGAGCGCGTGGTTGGTCTTTGCCACATTGGGGCTATATCCAGTCACACCTGGTCAAGCTCAATACGTTTATGGCTTGCCTTTGGTGAGGGAAGCAAGAATACATTTGCAACACAAAACTTTGACCCTGCGGACGAAGTTGCCGGCTATCTTTTCTCGGCAGCTTGCACATCGCGTTGTTTTGTTGGTAGATGGGAAAGCCGTCGATTTAAATCAACCTATTTCGCATATTTCGCATAACGCTTTGTTGAAGGCTGACACATTCGAGTTTCAAGCGTTTACGACCTCTTAAGTTTTTTGAGCTTTGGGGTCATGTTTTAGGAGCCACTTCAGCTGCCAACCTAGAGGGGGCTTCCAGATACCAGACTAGTAGATATCGAGCCCCCATTTCTAGTTATTCAGGCTTAATACCAATGGCCTTCACAATACCGGCCCAGCGGGTTCTCTCAGCCCGCATGAAGCCGTCAAACTCAGCCACATTCATCTTGATTTCAGGAATCGAGCCCAGTGACAACAAGCGCTGCGCCACTTCGGGCTGCCTGAGTACCGCCTCCAATTCACGGTTGACGTTTTCCAAAATGGCCGCGGGTGTACCAGCAGGTGCAAACAGCCCGTTCCATCCGGTGTATTCAAAACCAGCAAAAGTCTCGGACAAGGTGGGCACATTGGGTAAGTTGGCCGTACGCTGGGCTGAGCTGACTGCAAGCGCCTTGATCTGACCAGAGCGGATATAGCTTAAGAGCGCGGCCTCGGGAAGGCAAATGAATTTCACTCGACCACCGATCAAATCTTGAATGGCATCGGGCGCCTTGTTGTAAGGCACGTGGGTGTATTTGATGCCCGCCATGGCGGCAAATGAATCGGCCAGCATGCCCGAGAAAGTTTTGGGGCCTTCAGTGGCTATGGCTTCTTTTTCGGGGTGGGCTTTGGCCAGCGAAATGGCATCGGCCAAGCTGTTGCCAGTGAAAGCCGGGCCTGCTGCAATGACAAACGGACTACGGCCTATCAAACGCACTGGCGCAAAGTCTTTCTCGGGGTCGTAAGGCAAAGCCTTGAACGTAAAGACGTTAGTCACCATGGCTGCCGTGGTCGCGTAATAAAAGGTATAGCCGTCTGCCGGAGACCGCATGGCTGCTTGGGCACCAATGACGTTTTGTCCACCAGGTCGGTTGTCCACCACAACAGGCTGACCCAGACGGCGGCTCAAATTGTCGGCAACAAATCGCGCCAAGATATCTGGCCCAGATCCTGGCGGCTGCGACAAGATCCACTTGATGGGCCGAGCAGGCCAGGCTTGCGCCATAGCCAACCCTTGCGTACCTGCTGTCATTGCGGCGGCTGCCGACAACAATGCTTTATTAAATGATCTTCTTTTCATGCTTGTCTCCTGTTTTAATTTAAAAAATATGACACTCTTCTCAACCTGTCGCATTTGAAAAGCCCCTTCCCTAGAGGAAGGGGCTAGGCCTCAAATTTTTTCTTTTTCAACTCGATTGCTTAGTACACCAATCTTGGATACCTCGATCTCGACCAGATCGCCCTCTTTCATCCAAACGGGTGGTTTGCGACGCGCACCTACACCACCGGGTGTGCCACTGACAATCACATCACCCGGCACCAACGTGGTGAAAGTTGAAACGTATTCGATCAAGCGCGGAATCGGAAAAATCATCATGGCCGTGGTGGCATGCTGCATCACTTGGCCATTTAAACGCGTGGTCAAATTCAACTCCTCACCATCGGCAATTTCACCGCGAGTCACCAAGAAGGGTCCGAAGGCACCAGTACCTACAAAGTTTTTGCCGGGTGTGAACTGCGTGGTGTGGCGTTGCCAGTCACGCACCGAGCCATCGTTGTAAGCGCTATAACCGGCTACATGCTCCCAGGCCTGATCGCGCGCAATCCGTCGGCCGCCTTTACCTATCACCACGGCTATTTCACCTTCGTAGTCAAAATGATCTGACTCGGGCGGCATGAGCAAGGGCTGCAGGTGACCTGTTTGTGAATCGGCCACACGCAAAAACACAGTCGGGTTTTCGGTCTTATCGCGCTCGGTTTCAACACGGTGTTCTTCGTAGTTGTGACCAATGCATATGATCTTTCCGGGGTCGGTGATAACGGGTAAGTATTGGATTTGTGACAGCTTGCAAGTGTCGGGTTGACCTTGCGCCGATGCGCCTAGCTTTTCTAATACGCCAGCGACCAAGGCGCTGCGCAAAGTTGGATATTGGGCACTGTACAAAGAGACAACGCCGGTATCGGTGGCCAAGCCCCAAGAGGCTTGATTTTGAAAAGAATAGCTGAGAAATTTCATGGTGGTTGTGTACTTAAGTAAGTGAAGTCAATAAGGTCCGTCAAATCAATCGAAGAAAACTCATGGCTTTAAAGCCATCAGCGCAGCCTGAAGATCTTGCGCGCTGTTGAATGCGCCGTAAACATAGTGATCGGGCCGCACTAGCGCCGCTTCGCAGCCCATGCGCTCAAACCAAGACGCCAGCACGCCTGAAGACTCTTCAAAACCGGGCGCATTCAGTCGTTGCACTTTCAGATTCAGGCCAGACTGAGCAGAGGCTGCAGCTTGTATCCAAGAGGCATCCACATCCGATTGCAACAACAAGCGCCAGCCACAACCGAGCAACTCGTCCATACGAACGGGACTGGCAGCTTGTTCAATCCAGGCTTGCGGAAACAAAGTGCCCACTGCCGAATGCTTGGATGTGTCTAGACAGCCACCGACAAGCGCAGGCTGAACGTTTTGCCGCGGTGTAGGCTGGACCTGACCGCCGCATTCAGCCAGTAATCTGGCGTCGCGCTCTCTGGCTTTCTGCAAATCACGCTGACCCACCAATTGGCCGATGCCCTTGATGCGTGAAGTCAGCTCGGTAACATGGCCTTTGCGTTCAGTGCAATAGCTGTCGAGCAATGCATCGCTTGCGCGATCCTGAAGCACATCGGAAAGCTTCCAGCAAAGATTGGCCGCATCGCGAATACCTTGGCACATGCCTTGGCCTAAAAATGGTGGCTGTTGGTGCGCCGCATCGCCCGCAACGAAGACTCGCTTGTGTCGCCATTCTTTGGCCACCAGTGCATGAAATTGATAGCTAGCCTGGCGCCACAACGTCGCCTCGTCAGGCTGTAGCCAGCGCGACAACAGCTTCCAGGTCGCTTCGGGTGTGGCCATCTGTTTCGGATCTTCATTTGGATTGATGGCAATTTCCCAGCGGCGGTGATTTTTGGGGCCGATGACATAAGTGCAGGGCCTTTGCGGTTCGCAATACTGCACGCTGACCTTGGGCAGTTTGGTCATGCCTTTGTCGTTTACTTTGACATCGACCACCAGCCAAGGTTCGTCAAAGCCTAGATCTTCCAGTTCGATGCCAACCTGTTTTCGGACAAAACTAGAAGCCCCATCGCATGCAATCAGATAGCGCGCTGTTACACGGCTAAGCTGTCCTTGTACGTCGGTAATAGTCAGTGAAACCTCGTCATCGCTTGTCTGCAAACCTGTCACTTGATGACCCAGCTTCAATTGCACAGATGGCATTTGGCTGACACGCTGGCGCAACACCGCTTCTACCGCGGGTTGTGTAAACACCAAGGAGGGCGAGAAGCCCAGCGGGTAAGGTGGTGCCACAGTCGACATGCATTTGATAAGCTGTCCATCAACACCATAAAACTCAGAGTTGGTGAAGGGCTCCATGAAGGGCTCTATCGCTTCAGCGATGCCGAGTTGCTGAAACACGCGCATGATTTCGTGATCGAGTGCAATAGCACGTGGCTTGTCATACACCTCGGTCTGTTCATCGCAAACAAAAGTACGGACGCCTTTTAAACCCAAAAGGCCCGCTGCCACAGCGCCTGTGGGGCCAAATCCAACGATGGCGACATCAAACACAGGGGTCTCCTTCAACTGGCAAACACAACAGCACGCTGCGCCTCTTTGAGGCGTGCGCTTGGAGGTGGCGAAATTCCCCACTGATCGACTCGGCCAGGCGGCCAGGTCCAGTCGCTTGGCTGGCCCGTCTGGTAACTATCGTCGATTTGTTCCACCTCGGCGGTGTACTCAATGACGACGTCAAAGGGACCAATGAAATAGTTAAAGGCGTTGTCTCCGGGACCGTGTCGGCCTGGACCCCACTCGATGGGAAAGCCTGCTTCTTGCATCCGTCCACCGCCGCGCATGACGGCATCGATGTCAGGCATCAAGAAAGCAATGTGGTTCAGTGCATTGTTATCGGTGTCACCCAATGCCACACTGTGGTGGTCGTTGTTGCAACGCATAAAAGCCATGATCCGGGTGCGGTCCGACATCGAAAAGTCCAATGCCGCCTCCATGAATTGGCGCGTGTCTTCGACATGGCTGCTGTTAAGCACCACATGGGCCAGTCGCAGCGGTATGTCGGACGCATCCATTGCCTCAAGTTGTTCGTCGCCGTACACCAAACGGAACACGCGGCCATCGGGGTCGGCCAAGGTGACTGCATGGCCACCGCCGGGTTCCGTCAAAGGCGCAGTCGGTGCCAGCACATGGCCTCCCGCGTCCACCGTCCTTTGTGAAGCCAGTGCCAGCGCATTCAAACTGCGCGCTCTAAGCGTGATGTGCAGAATTTGTGCAACACCCGGTGCATGGTGCAAAGCCAACAGATGGTGGTCTGAACCCGCACCACGAAAGTAAATCGCGTTGTCTGCGCGAGCCACCACCTGCAAATGCCAGGTGCGTGTGAAAAAATCTTCTGCCAAGGCAAGGTCAGGCACTGTGAGCGCAACACTTCGCAAGGCAGAGATCAAAGATGAGGCGTGGGTCATAAATCGTTTTTCAAGGAAGTGCGGGCAAGCCCAGAAATCTCAGACCATTGGTCTGAACCAGTTGCTGGACTACGCCAGCATCAAATCCGGCTTGCGCAATACGCTGCACGGGCCGGGGTTCATGGAAATTGAACGGGTAGTCGGTGCCAATCATCAACTGCGTGTCGCCAAACAATGCCGTTAAGTGTTGCAATGTGGGCGTATCAAATACGAGTGTGTCGAAATAAAAAGAGCGCGCTTGTTCAGTGGGAGAACGCTGCACAGTCTCTTGCAGCGCAGGAAACACCGACATGGCCTGCTCCAGTCTAGGCAACAGCATGGCCAAGGTACCACCCCCATGGCTAAACGCGATACGCAAACGCGGACGGCGAAGTATCAAATTGCTTGTCAGTGCCGAAGCGGCAGCCAAGCCCACATCGGTAGGATAGGCAAGCACTTGCTGCAAAGGGGCTGGGCCCACCAGACGGTCCATGCCAGTGGGTCGAAGCGCATGCACAAAAACCGCCAAGTCAAGCGCTTCACAAGCTTCAAAGAAAGGATCGAAACGCATGTCGCCGATAGGCACACCATTGATATTGCTGCCAATTTCTACGCCCGCAAAACCAAGGCTGTGCTTTAGATAGCCCAACTCTTTGAGCGCTAGATCGATGTCTTGTAAAGGTACTGCACCCAGGCCCACCAGACGTCCCGAGGACTCGGCCACCATCTGTGCAATTTGTTCATTTAGGTAGCGCACCAACTGAGCGCCTGCCGATGGCGCTAGCCAATACGAGAGCAATTCGGGCATAGGTGAAATGGCTTGGAGACTCAGTCCCATCTCGTCAAAATCTGCCAATCGCTTGGTGGTAGACCAGCTTTTGTCTGACACTGTGCGGTAGTTTTTGCCGTCAATCATCACGTGCCGATGGCACGCGTGCGCTGGCGCCATGGACGGCCAACCGGCAGGGGCTGCGCCCCCTAAGTAATCTGGAAAATCGTGCGGAATGATGTGCGCATGTACATCAACACCGCAAGCGCATGCCACCAAGCTGTTCATGTTTTCAGCCAGCCATCAGGCCTGCAGCTTCAATGCCGGCGATGCAGATTTCCTCGTCTTCGTCGCCTGTGCCGCCACTAGCGCCAACTGCACCCAAGACTTCGCCATTTGCGTTTTTTACCAGCACAGCGCCGGTCTGCGGTAAAAACTTGCCGTCAGCAGTCGCAGCCAAAGTGACAAAAAAGTTGGGATTGTCTTTGGCGCGTTGGGCCAATACTCGGCTTGAGGCCCCCATGCCGACTGCGCCCCAAGCTTTGGCCCTTGCGATGTCAAATCGAAACATGCTGGCACCGTCTTCCCGGGCAAATGCTTTGAGTTGGCCCGACTCATCAAGTACAGCGATACCCATGGGTTTGTAGCCCTTGGATGTTGAATGCGCCAAGGCCGCTTCAATGATTTTTTGGGCGACGGCCAAATTCAGAACTGACATAGGGAGTCTCCGATGAATGGAATGGAACCGAGTCCAATTTGCTCAGTTTAGAGAACACCAATTAATTCATCCAGACAATTATTTGAATAGGTAGAATTCACTCCATGAATATTGCAGCCGTCGATTTAAACCTTCTGGTGGCCTTTCACGCCATGCTGGAACACCGCAATGTGACCCGTGCTGGTGAGGCCATTGGCTTGAGTCAACCCGCCATGAGTTCGGCCGTGCGACGTTTGCGGCTCTTGCTTGAAGACCCCTTATTCATTCGCGCCGGATTAGAAATGAAACCAACACCCCGCGCTTTGCAGTTAAGCGCAGCGGTTAGGCAAGTTGTTCAGACAGTTCAAAGCGAAATTTTGCAACCCGCCCAGTTTGAAGCGCGCTCGTCCACTCGCACCTTCACGGTGTTGATGCCCGACATTGGCGAAGCCAATTTTTTACCTCGCATCTTGGCCATGTTGACGCGCGAAGCCCCGCAACTGAAATTGAGCACTTTGGCCATGCCGCGCCATGCTGCAGCAGAAAGTTTGGAATCTGGCGCAGCCGACTTGGCCATGGGCTACTTTCCGGATTTGCAGAAAGCGGGCTTTTTTCAGCAACGTTTAATGCGCTCCACGCATGTGAGTTTGGTCAGAAAAAAACATCCGGTCATTGGGGACCGCATGAGCTTGGACGAATTCATGGCAGCCTCCCACGTGGTGGTCAAGCCGCATGGCCGCGAGCATGTCTTTGAAAAACACCTGCTACAACAAGGCATCTCCAGGCGAGTAGTGCTGGAGATCTCCAATTTTCTGAGCTTGCTGCCCATCATTGAATCCACAGACCTGATTGCAACCGTGCCCCAAGACTTGGCCGACTTTTGTGTGCAACACGGCCAAGTGCGGGCAGTGCCAACGCCGGTTAAAGCGCCGGTGATTGATGTTCAACTTCATTGGCACCAGCGCTTACAAAAAGACCCAGGGCATGCATGGCTACGCAGTGCGATACACCGACTTTTTTCTAACACCCTCATTTGAAAATCGAGCGCTGTGCAATTTATTCATCTTAAAGTTCTAAGTATCTACCGCGAATGTTTTTCGCGGCAAGCTTTGCTAACTGTCTTTGCAATTTTGATGTTAGCCATTGCACTGCCAACTGCCACCCTGCTCTTTCTTGACGATCGAACATGGCGTGAAGTCGCTATTTGGGCAAAGCCTCTGAAATTCATGCTTTCAACGGCTGCGTTTTCGATAACCACCTCATGGTTTGTAGGGCATCTGCCCCAAGAGAAGCAAAGAACTTCAACAGTTCATTGCTTGGCGTGGGTGATCGTGATCACCTCGACTTTTGAAGTTGGCTACATCACTTTGCAAGCGGCTTTGGGGGAAGGGTCTCACCATAACGTCAGCGACAAATTGCATGCAAGCTTGTTTGGTCTAATGGCCATTGCGGCAGTGGCACTCACTGCCACGCAAGCTGTTTTGGCAGCGCTCATTTGGCGGTACTGCCCTGAGCGTGACAGCGTCTCTGTCCGCGCGGTGATGGTCGGTTTGGTGTTGACCTTTTGTTTGGCTACAGCAAGTGGCTTCATTCTTGGTGGACAGCAACCCCCTGCGGGCTCTGGGCTGCCAATTGTCGGCTGGCACATGACACAAGCTGACGCCCGACCTGCGCATTTTCTCGGCGTCCACGCGCATCAGCTGATTCCGCTGTGGGGCATCTTCGCCGCTCGATTTTTTGGAAATTATGCCTCTCAGGCATTGGCTGTAGGGTCTAGCCTTTATGTCATTTTGTGGACCTTAGGATTGTTTCTCTATGTCATTCCTTGAGCCCTTTGATTACCTTTTCTACAGCACATCGCCCATGCAGTTGTACTTTCTGAATCACCTTCAGGTCACAAGGTTCTTGAGCGCAAAACGTGCATCACGCCATTCGCCGCTGTCCATCACCTGGCAGAGTTGCTCCACAGCATGCCATACGTCGGCATACCCAATGTAGAGCGGTGTAAATCCGAAGCGAATAATATCGAGGTGTTTGCCGCCGTCACCTGAACGGAAATCGCCAATCACACCGCGTGAAATCAGGGCCTGAACAATAGCGTAGGCACCTTCGGCTCGCGCAAGACTTACCTGTGAACCGCGCAGGCTCTCTTGGTTGGGCGTGACGATGTCAAAGCCGTGCGCGTGAAGGCGCGCGCGCACCAGCTGCATAAACAAACCCGTGAGGGCCAATGATTTACGACGCAGCGCAGCCATGCCGCCCAGAGACTTGGCAGCTAGAAAAGCGTCAAGGCCACAGTCCAGTGCCGTCAAGCTAAGGATGGGTTGCGTGCCGCACTGAAAACGGGCAATGCCCTTAGCCGGCCGATAGTCCGGCGTAAATTCAAACGGCGCAGCATGTCCCCACCAGCCTGCCAGTGGTTGCCAGAACCTGTTGGTATGGCGGGGATGCACCCACACAAAGGCTGGCGCACCGGGTCCGCCGTTGAGATACTTGTAACCACAGCCCACAGCAAAGTCAGCTTTTGCCGCATGCAGGTCAACGGGCACGGCACCAGCACTGTGAGCCAGATCCCAAACGGTCAGAATGCCGCGCGCTTGAGCCAAAGCTGACACAGCAGCCATATCGTGCATTGCACCAGTTCGGTAGTTCACATGGGTGAGCATGAGGACGGCCACATCGTCTTGGAGGGCTTCAGCAATACCTTCAGTCTCGACCAATTGCAACATGAAGCCACGATCCTTGCAAAGCGCTTCGGCAATGTAGAGGTCGGTGGGAAAGTTGCTGCGCTCGCTGACGATTTTCTTTTTGTGAGACGCGTCAGCTGCAGCGATGGTGAGTGCTGCAGCCAAAACTTTGTAGAGGTTGATGGAGGTGCTATCGGCAGCAACAACTTCGCCCTGCTGCGCACCTATCAATTGGCCAATCTTATCGCCCACTTGCTGCGGCAACTTGAACCAGCCCGCCGTATTCCAGCTTTTGATGAGATCGTGTCCCCATTCATGGGTTACAGCTTGAGCTACCCTTGATGCTGTAGCACGCGGCAGCACGCCCAGCGAATTGCCATCGAGATAAATCACACCCTGCGGTAGCTCAAACTGCTGGCGCAAAGAACGCAGTGGGTCGTTCAGGTCCAAGACTTCGCAGTCTTGGAGTGAGGGGAAGAGAGAACTCATCGTCTGTCTTTCATGTTTAACGCCTAGCCGCAAGCTTAGTGCTATGTTGACGGGTGTCAGTGGATATTATGAGAGAACGTTGAGCAGCAAGTCTAAGGGCAGCTTCCTCATACTGGAGTGCCAGAAATCGTCAGCTACCCTTAGCCTTGCTACTCAACTTTTTGTGGCGGAAGAATTCTGAACACCCTCATTACTGTTCGCAGTCTGGGTGGGTGTGCATTGGGCGGGCAACGATTTCTGGTACCCCAGTATGAAGCGCCCGCCCAATGCACACCCACCCAGCGAGCTCAGCAATAACGACTACCTAGCCCAACTCTGCCCATGCCTCAAAACAAAGAAGTCAACCGCAGAAGAAGACTCTTTTTTAGCCAGTTCTAAATCCTTTGGCGCCTGGTCCAAGGACTCATCGCTCATGCCATCAAAGGTGCCCCAGTGAATGCCGATGGCAGCTTTGGCATTGACATCTTTTTGTACTTGCAGCGCCTCTGAAGGATTGACATGCGAGTCCTTCATGAACCAACGAGGTTCATATGCACCAATTGCAATGGCGGCTAAATCAAAGCCACCCATGCGCTTGCCAATGTCTTGGGTATCGGGCGAGTAAGCCAGGTCGCCGGAAAACCAGAATTTAAAGTCGGGGTGCATCAAGGCCCAGCTGCCCCAAAGTGTTTCGTAGCGGTCGCCGATTGATCTGGCACTCCAATGCTGTACTGCCAAAAAGTGCAACTCGAGGTTTTTTGTTTTGCCCTTGAGGCTAGCTTGTTGATCCCAATCCAACGCAAAAACGTTTTGTACTGGGCCTTGCAAAACACTTCCCTTAATTTCTGTTTTAAACCAATGCTGAATACCAAGTGGCACAAAGAAACGAATGCCTGCATGGCCTGTCATCAGTAATTGCACGGTTTCTTTGTCTAAATGATCCCAATGGTTGTGTGAAATCACGACAGCATCAATGGCTGGCAGTTTGTCGAAAGGAATACCGGGGGCCTGATGTCGTTTAGGCCCTGCAAAACTGAAAGGCGAAGCACGTTGTCCCCAATGAGGGTCAGTCAAAATGTTCAAACCATCGATTTGAACCAACAGCGTGGAATGCCCAATCCATGTCACCCGGGGCTGTGTGCTGTCGCTGTTGATCAACCCAAGGTCTGGTTCTATGCCATGGATGGGTGAAGCAGGTGGTTTGGGCAAACTGTCGCGTAACCGCTCCCATTGCCAACG
>JACCDH011068262.1_pt1 | contig 20471 bp, 21 predicted proteins | sample 7442481 | NCBI WGS metagenome assembly JACCDH01 (sample SAMN15323433, study PRJNA562643) | freshwater metagenome | isolation source: river surface water | place: USA:Blue River Watershed | collected 2017-08-15 | reverse complement strand
CGCGCTGATCCTGTGCTGATCCTGCACCAATCCTGCTGTGGACTCTGCGTCGGCCTCCTGCAGCCTGATGCGTGTCGGGCGGCTGCCGTCAGGGGCAGTCGCGCAGCGCGATATCCGCAAAGCCCGAGGCCAGCTTTTTAAGGCCCGCCATGGCATCGTCGCCCAGTCCGACCAGCTGATAGGCAAGCCGGGTCGAGTTTAGCGGGTGCTCATCGATGCGCGCATCCGTCACGCCCGTCTGGCGCAGCGCGGCCAGCTGGGCCTCTGCCAGTTCCGGCTTGCTGAAGACGCCGAGCGAAATTCCCCAGCGCCGCACCGATGCATCGCGGATCACCGACACATCGCGGAAACCAAGCTCGCGCAGCTGCGCTACCCGCCGATTGGCAGCAGCCTCGCTGGCCTGAGAGGGCAATAGCACGATCTGCGAAGGTGGTGGCGTGACGACACGCTTGACCGGCAGCTCAGGCAGCGACAAACGGGACAGGCTGGCCTCGAACTTCTCCGCATTCTGCGCCGTGAAGTCACCGGCCTCGACGCACTTGCCGGGCGCGCGCGTGGCTTTCGGGGCAGGTGGCGCAGGCGGGGGGATTGCCGGCGCTGCCGTGGTCGGGGAGGCCGCTGGTGTTGTTGGGTTGGCTGCGCTGGCGGCATTGGGCGAGATCACCGTCACGCGGTCAGCCGCCTTTTGCAGGGCGAGCCGCTCAGGTTCGATGCCTGAGGGCCGAAATGACTGCAGCACCAGCAGCATCACGACATTGGCCATCAGCAGCGCGAACAGGAACAGTCGCATCATCCATTCTCCAGCGCGGCCACATGCAGGCCGAGCAGCACCAGGTTATCGATACGCTCGAACACCGGCGTGATCTGCGCAGCGGGCGTTGATCGGGGCAGCCGCGGCAACAGCGCAAGCTCGATATAACTAGCGGCGCCGCCGGAGAGCAGGCAGCGCGCGGTGGGTTCGGTCTCGCGCAGCACGCGCAGTGCATCGGCAATCGTTGCCGCCTGCGCGCTCACGCAGCCGCTGACGATCGCATCCTGCGTGTTATCCGCAAACTGGCGCGGTATCGCGACCTCGCTTACCTCGGGCAGCTGCGCGGTATTCACGACCAGCGATTTTGCCATGGTCAGCAAGCCGGGCAGTATCATGCCGCCAATGAAGCGGCCGTGGCTGTCCAGCGCATCAATGGTGGTCGCCGTACCGCAGGTGACGACCAGCAGCGCCTGCGACGGGTGACGATGACGCGCGCCGAGCAGCGAGGCGAAACGATCGCTGCCCAGTTGCGTCGGGTCGCGATATCCGTTCGATACGCCGCCACAGGAAGCGGACGAGCGAAAGCGTCGTATGTCGGTGATGCCGGCATGATCGAGCACCCGAGTGATCGCCTGCCAGGTCGATTCGCCAGCGACATTCGACACCCATGCTGTCATTTGTCCTTGCCAGTGCGGCAGCGAGGCAGCGAGATCATCGTAACGCGCAACGCCATGGGCGAGCCATTCACCGGGCGCAGCAGTAGCTGTCACCAAGGCAGCAGCCGTCGCAGCATGGTTGGCCGAGCAGGTAGCTCCATCGACGGCCGGGGCATCCGCAGCCACGGCCCACTTCAGGCGAGTGTTGCCGGCGTCAATGAGCAGCATGGTCGGTCTTGATGCCGGTATGGTTGGAAGCTGCCGCGCGCAAGGACACGTCGCCGGCGGTGATGCGCATGATGCCCGCACCGGTGTACAGCTGCAGGCAACCACTGTCATCAATGCCAAGCGCCATGCCGCGATGCAGCTCGCGACCCTGCTCGATGATCATGACTTCTTGCGCTGCATGTGCATGCAGCGCATTCCAGCGCGTGATGAAGGATGACAGACCGTCATGCTCGAAACGGACGAGCGCATCCTGCAGTGATGCCGCTAGATGCGCGAGCAGGCGGTTGAGGTCTATGTCGGCAGTCATGTCGGCAGTCATGTCGCCAGTCGTGCCGTGAGCCATGGCGGCGGACAGCGCTGCCACCGGCTGGCCGACAGCAGCATCGCGGGCAGTATGGGCACGCACATTGAGCCCAACGCCGATCACGGCCCAGATACGCTCGCGTCGCGCATCGGCAGCCGTCTCGATCAGGATGCCGCCCAGCTTGGCACCGTCGATCAGCAAGTCGTTCGGCCATTTGAGCTTTACCGCTGCACCCTCCGCCTGAAGCGCATCGGCCAATGCGACGCCAACCGCCAGCGACAGGCCGGACAGCTGCTGCAACGGTCTGTTGAAGCACCAGGCCAGCGAGAAGCACAGGCTGTCGCCGGGCTCGGCCAGCCAGCTGCGGCCGGCGCGGCCGCGGCCGGCGGTCTGTCGTTCTGCGGCCAGCAACAGCGGGCCGTCCAGCCGCGCGGCGCGTTCGCGCAGATCGGCATTGGTCGAGCCGGTACTGGCAACGACCTCGATCGCCATGCGCCGGCCTTCAGCTCCGGCATGGCCGTACAGCAGGCTGGCCACGCGCGCAGCATCCAGAGTATTGGTCATGTTGCGCATTGTATCGGCAGCACGCATCCAATACACTGACCCGCATGTCTGAATCCCTTTTCCGGGCCGGCGATGTCCGGTCCGCACCTGCGCGTACTCGCGCCTCCGCCTCGGCACGCATCGCACTGGGCTTTTATGCGCTGCTGATCGTGTATGCGAGTTGCTATCCGTTCGCCGGCTGGCGCGATACCGGTCTGTTACCGTGGGCCTGGCTGACCGAACCAATGCCGCGCTACTGGACTGGGTTTGATCTGGTCGTCAATGTGATCGGTTATGTGCCGCTGGGTGCGCTACTGGTGCTCGCGCTGTATCCGCAACTACGCGGGTTGCGGGCAATGACGATAGCTGCAGTCGCCGGCGTGTTGCTGACCATGGTATTGGAATCGCTGCAAAGCTACCTACCTTCGCGTGTGCCGAGCAATCTGGATTTGATGACGAATGTACTGGGTGCGCTGATCGGGGCGCTGCTGGGCGAATTGCTTCGCGAGCCCCTACTGGAGGAAAGCTGGCTGCGCTCGCTGCGCGAGCACTGGTTTTCCGATCAGGCCAGCCGTGGCCTGATCATTGTCGGCCTGTGGCCGCTGGCGCAGCTCTATCCGCAGCCTTATCTGTTCGGCCATGGCCAGCTGCTGCCGACGCTCTCGAGCTGGCTGTCGGACTGGACCGAGCAGCCTGTCGATCTTGTGCAACTGGTGTGGCAAGACATCAGCATCAGCATCGAACAGTATCTGCTGGCCGAGGTGATCATCACTGCGCTCGGCATGACCGGCGCGGTGCTGACCCTGTTGTGCCAGGCGCGTCGTCATGCGCCGCGCGTCCTGCTGGCCATCGGCCTGATGATGGCGGCCATAGGCGCCAAGGCACTCGCGCATGCGGTACTGTTCGCGCCGGATGATGCATTCAGCTGGCTGACACCGTCGGCCGCCAGCGGCCTGCTGGTCGGTGCGGTGATGCTCGGTGGCCTCTCGTTTGCACCGCCGGTTGCGCAGCGCCGTGCCGGCATATTCGCGCTGCTGCTGTGCGTCCTGCTGCTGAACATGCTGCCGTCGAATCCCTATTTTCTGCTGACGCTGCAGGAATGGGTGCAGGGGAAGTTCCTGAACTTCAATGGCGCGGCGCAATTCCTGTCCCTGACCTGGCCTGCGTTCGCGCTCTGGTTCCTGCTGCATCCGACCCACCGCCTGCCGCCAGCCGGCGGTGTATGATGCGACGCCGGTCGCGTTCCCGACCGACCAATCACTGTTAACAGCACATTGACCCATATGAGCGAGCCTTACTACCAGCATCATGTGTTCTTCTGCACGAATGTGCGTGACGACGGCCGCGCCTGCTGCGCAGAGCGCGGCGCGCGCGAGGCGCAGGAGCATGCAAAACAACGTATGAAAGCGCTGAACCTGAACGGCGCCGGCAAGGTCCGCATCAACAAGGCCGGCTGCCTGGATCGTTGCGAAGAAGGTCCGGTACTGGTGATTTATCCCGCAGGCACTTGGTACACCTATGTGGACAAGGAAGATATCGACGAGATCGTCGATTCACATATTGTTGGCGGCAAGGTCGTCGAGCGCCTGAAAATCTGAACTGCATGAACTCGCAGACGCAGGCCCTCACACTGACCGGCGCCGCCGGCCCGCTGGAGTGCCGGCTCGACCCGCCTGCTAACGAAGCCTCACTCCGTGGCATTGCATTGGTCGCGCATCCGCATCCACTGTATGGCGGTACGCTGGATAACAAGGTTGCGCAGACACTGGCGCGTGCCTTTGTGGCACTTGGCTATGTCAGCGTGCGCATGAATTTTCGTGGTGTTGGCGAATCCGGCGGCGTGCATGATGCGGGCATCGGCGAGACGGATGACATGTTGCTATTGCACGACCACATGGTCGAACGCTATCCGGGACTGCCGGTGGCGCTATCCGGTTTTTCCTTCGGCACCTTTGTGCAAGCGCGGCTGCAGCAGCAGCTTGCCGAGCGCGGCACGCCGGCCGAGCGCCTGGCATTGATCGGTACGGCTGCCGGAAAATGGGCGCTGCCCCCGGTGCCGGCCGACACCCTGCTTGTGCACGGCGAGCTGGACGACACAATACCGCTGGCTGATGTGCTTGACTGGGCCCGGCCGCAGGACTTGCCGGTGGTGGTCATACCCGGCGCGGATCATTTTTTCCATCGCAAGCTGCATCATGTGAAACAGCTAGTGATCGACAGCTGGCTGGCGCGCCGGCCCTGAGGCTGCGGGTCAGCAATTTCGGCTCGGTACTTTCGGCCTGATACTGACAGTTCGGCATTTACGGCACTGCAAGTTCCGGCTTTTCGGTCTCGCAGCTGCCTGTTGTGACAGCAGCGCACAGTGATCGAAGGCTATAATCCGCGCTGCATTCCTGCCCTGCATCCACCTCATTTGTTCAATGAAAACCTTCCTGGCCAACTGCGCCTCGCTGTTCACGCTCTTCTTCATGTTGACCACTGCCGCAACCGCGCAATCCCTGCCGCCGCCGACCATCGCTGCGCGCTCCTGGTTGCTGCTGGATTCCACCAGCGGTCAGGTACTGGCCGCGCAAGACCCGGACACGCGAGTCGAGCCGGCATCGCTGACCAAGATCATGACCGCTTATCTGGCCTTCTCTGCGGTGCGCGACAAGAAGCTGGACCTGAACCAGTTGGTGGGCGTGTCGACCCATGCGTGGAAGGTGGATGGCGAGAGCTCGAAGATGTTTATCGAGCCCAGCATGCCGGTGCGTGTGCAGGACCTGCTGTACGGCCTGATTGTCCAGTCCGGCAATGATGCGGCGATTGCACTGGCCGAGGCCGTGGCCGGTACCGAAGGCGCATTCGTCGCACTGATGAACCGCGAGGCACAACGCATGGGTCTCAAGAACACGCGCTACGCGAATCCCCATGGCTTGCCGCATCCGGACAATTTTTCGACCGCGCGCGATCTGTCGTTGCTGGCCACGCGGCTGATCAATGATTTCCCCGAGCTGTACAAAATCTATTCGACCAAGAGCTTCACCTACAACAAGATCACGCAGCCCAACCGCAACCGGCTGCTGTGGCTGGACCCGACCGTAGATGGCATGAAGACCGGCCACACGCAAGCGGCGGGCTATTGCCTGATCGCGACCGCAAAGCGCCCGAACGGAGCAAGCAGCGCCGGCAGCAGCGAGCGTCGCCTGATCTCGGTCGTGCTGGGCACGGAATCCGACTCGATGCGCGCGCAGGAAAGCCAGAAGCTGCTGAACTGGGGCTTCATGAATTTCGATACCTATAAGGTCTATGCAAAGGGCCAGGCCATTGTCACGCCCTCGGTCTGGAAAGGTTCGCGAAGCGAGGTCAAGCTTGGCTTCGCGCAGGATGTCTATGTCACCCTGCCGCGTGGCTCGGGCGCCCGGCTCAAGCCCGTGATCGAGCGTACCGATCCGCTGGTGGCGCCGATCGCGCAGAACGCACGCGTCGGCACGCTCAAGCTGATGGCTGATGACAAACTGGTCAACCAGGTACCGCTGCTGGCGCTCGAGCCGGTCACCGAGGCCACTATCATCGGGCGTGCGTTCGACTCCGTGCGACTGATGCTGTACCGTTGATGCCTGAGGCACCGGGCTACCGACGATCTGACGCCGGGCATTCAACGATCTACAAGGACAAACGATGAGCACGCTGCGCGACAGCCTGATCGAATATCCGAGCGATTTCCCGATCAAGATCATGGGCGCGATGCAAGAGCATTTCGCCCAGACCATGGTCGAGGTAGTGCAGAAGCATGACCCCGAATTTCATGCAGGGAAAATGGAAATGCGCCCTTCGTCCAAAGGCAATTACCTGTCGCTGACCGTCACGGTGCGGGCCACCAGTCGCGAGCAGCTCGACAACCTGTACCGCGAGCTGTCCTCACATACGATGGTCAAGGTCGTGCTCTGAGCACGCTGCACTGAGATGGCGGAAACCGGCATGGTGCAGATCATCGAGCGCGGTATCGAGCCCTATGAAATCAGCTATGCCGCGATGCGCGAATTTACCGATGCGCGCGAGCCGGATACGTCGGACCAGCTGTGGCTGGTAGAGCATCCCCCCGTCTACACGCTGGGCCTCGGTGCCGATGCCGGCCATGTGCTTGATGCACACAGCATCCCTGTGGTGCAGACGGATCGTGGCGGCGAGGTCACTTATCACGGCCCGGGCCAGGCCGTCGCTTATCTGTTGTTCGACCTGCGCAAACCGGGTCGCAAGCTGTTGCCGCGCGAGTTCGTGCAGGGCATAGAGCAGGCGGTGATCGATGTGCTCGCGGCGTATAATCTTCGGGGTGAGCGCAAGCTCGGTGCACCCGGCATTTATGTGGCGGCTGACGATGCGGCCGACAATCTTGCGGCTGCAGGCAACGGACACCAGGGCAGCGTCAGTGCCGCCGGCGACGCGCCAGTTGACAAGACCAGCCAAGCAGACTGGCGCGGCGCGAAGATCGCTGCGTTGGGCCTGAAGATCCGCGCCAGTGGCTGCACTTACCACGGCGTCGCACTGAACGTGGCGATGGATTTGCGGCCCTTCGGCTGGATCAATCCCTGCGGCTATCCGGGCCTGGCCACGGTGGACATGAAGACGCTGGGCGTCAGCGCACCACTGGATGAAGTCAGGCAGCGGCTGGCGACGGCGCTGATAGCACGAACCACAACCCAGATACCCGACCGGCTGCCCGCAACGCGCCGGCTCTGACAGAGGCAAGTACCCGATGGCTTCCGACGATACCGCAGCACCGACCAGCGACAGCTACCGCGCGACCGACAAGCAGAAGGGCGCCGGTAAGACCGCACGCATACCGATCAAGATCGTGCCGGCCGAGCGGCTGCCCAAGCCCGACTGGATACGGGTCAAGGCCGCCTCGCCGACCACGCGCTTCTATGAGATCAAGGACATCCTGCGCGAGAACAAGCTGGTGACGGTGTGCGAGGAAGCTTCCTGCCCGAATATTGGCGAATGCTTTGGCAAGGGCACAGCAACCTTCATGATCATGGGCGACAAATGCACGCGGCGCTGCCCGTTCTGCGATGTCGGCCACGGCCGCCCTGATCCGCTGGATGCGAACGAGCCCGAGAACCTCGCGAAAACCATCGCAGCGCTCAAACTCTCCTATGTGGTGATCACCTCGGTCGATCGCGATGACTTGCGCGATGGCGGTGCCGCGCATTTCGTCGAATGCATCAGCCGGGTGCGCGAGCTCTCGCCGCGTACCCGGATCGAGATCCTGACCCCTGACTTCCGCGGGCGCATGGATCGTGCACTGGAAATCCTCAAAGCGGCGCCGCCGGACGTGATGAACCATAACCTCGAGACCGTGCCACGCCTGTACAAGGAAGCTCGCCCGGGCTCGGATTATGAATACTCGCTGAGCCTGCTGAAGCGGTTCAAGGCACTGCATCCGGAGGTGCCGACCAAGTCCGGCCTGATGGTCGGGCTGGGTGAGACCGATGAAGAAATCCTTCAGGTCATGCGCGACCTGCGCGCGCATGATGTGGACATGCTGACCATTGGCCAGTACCTGATGCCCAGTAGCGACCACTTGCCGGTGCGGCGCTATGTGCATCCGGATACCTTCAAGATGTTCGAGGAGGAAGCGAACAAGATGGGTTTCAGCCACGCCGCAGTCGGCGCCATGGTGCGAAGCTCGTATCACGCGGACCAGCAGGCTCATCAGGCAGGACTCGACATCGGCGGCTGAGAGCGCTCTTCATGCTCGCCTTCACGACAGGCTGCCGTGTTCGGGCGACATTGCAGCCGGGTATCTTCAGCCTGAGTTCCTCCCAATAAACGCATTCGGTTCTGCTGCTTGCGGCAAGCTTCGCCGCGTCCTGACCAGCGCTCCGGTTTTTCGTTCTGTCAGAGAACAAATTCTGCGAGCCCGTTACCGACGCGGTCTGTGACCGCTCAACTGATCCATCTTCAACCTGAAGACTGACTGACGCGGTCCGTACCAAGCGAGGACTTCGATGCGATCAGCAAATTCTGCTTTCACGCCTTTCCGGAAGCGTCCGTTGGCGCCTGACAATCAGCCGACCCCGGATGCCGTCGATCCGCCTACGAAACGACGACGCATTACGCTGTCTCTCCAGACCCCCGGGGTAAAGATGCCGAACCCGTTTCAGCAAATCACGCGGGACAAGATCTTGCAGCAACTGGCCCATAGCCCATCGCACCTCGACCTATCCATCCTGTTTCCGCACGAGTTGATCCACCTGCCGGCCGATTCGCTGGGCAATGCATGTGCCAATGTCAGCAGCCTGAAATTGCCTGCCAAGCTGTGGACATTACCGCCACTGTGTCGACAGATGCCGCTGCTGCGTGAGCTGTCTCTTCCAGATTTCTTTGGTGACACGCTCGATCTGAGAGACCTGCCGCATCTGCAGCGCGTTGAAGGCAGCGCCGGCGTCCGCCTGGATACGGTGCAGGCAGATGCGAGCACTGACTTGGACATCAGCGTGCCGCTGCGCCTGCGTAAAATACGTGTGCAGCGCTACCTCGATGGGCAGCTTTGCCGTACGCATGCATTGCCCGGTCATGCATATACGCATATCGCGCCCGGCAGCGATGTGCCAGACTATCGTCAACTCAATAGCGTCGCCTGCTTTCCGGACAATGGCGAGACCATTTTCTGCCGGCACATTGCCCGACATGTAGAAGAGTCATGGCCGTCCATCAGGCAGGCCGGAAAGACATCGGCACCCGGCTTCGCCGGCATTGCCACCCCAACTGATGTCGCAACAAAGATCGGTAGCGCGGTTCAGGATCGTTTTGCGCGCGACCTGCTTTACAGTAAAACCTATACTTTCGTCGATGACGCCGGCTTCGGCAGGTTTGCCAGCGAGCAGCTCGACGTACTGATGCAGTTGGCCACACTCCATCATGTCTCGACATACTGGGCCAGTTACTACCTGGGATCGACCAATCACATCATGAACCTGTTGCTATGTGCAAAGGCAACGACACCCCCTGTCTATTCAGCGACAGTGGTCGATCCGAATACCCTGCTGGCCCGCCGGCGCATCGAGGCCAATTCGCTGACAGCGATACAGGACCCGGCACGTGGCTGGACGCTGTCGGCACTGGTCGATCCCCTGCAATTGCCGGAATACGCAAAACCCAGCCCGTCACCTTTGCTGTACATATTCCACGCACAGCATCGTGCCGAGCCAGAGCGTCCCGCAGTCGTGACCCACGTGAGCAATACGCAAATACTCAACGGGGAGTTGTATTTCTCGATGATGAGCCTGGGTCTGCACGAGGCATTGGCCGTAAAACTCGGAAATCTGCTGGATGCCTACCAGCAGGGCGCGATCACGGGAGCGCAGGTATTTCATGCGCTCGCCGCTCGCGACATGGCAAACGACAGCGGGCTGTCGGTGGCGCTGGAAGGAGGCAGAATGGAGTGCGTACGCCATTTCACCGCTGCGGTGGAACGTCTGGGTGATACAAGGACCGCCGCTCACCTGCTCAATTATGGTCCGAACAGGCTACCAGATCATTGGTGCGAATCGCTGCTGAATACGAGCCAGAGTTGGAGCGCGATCGTGCTGGCACCAGAACCTGCGACACATGCGAGCCTCGCCATTCTGGTCGCCACCATCCAGCGCCTGTTCGAAAGTGGCCTCCTGTCTGCCGAAGCTTGCCTGCGCTTCCTGCAGCGCGTCGAAGACGGGAGTTCCCTGACGTTGAATGCGATCGGTGCTGCCATCGCGACGCGCAATGACGCACTGCTGTCTTCATTTCGGAGTCTGCTGGTCGCTCTGCACACGTCGGGTGCCGTCAGTTTTGCGCAGTGCGAGGCACTGGTCAATGACCGGCCGTTGCTGTTGACCTGGTTACCCAGCCTGGCTGCTGTGGATGCTGGCATGCAGCACGACCGCGACTCGGTGAGCTTTACGGATTTCCTGATTGAGCCGGATGATCAGTGAACTTTATATGAGTCCTCAGTCATTGAGTACCCGCCAGCAGCAAGTTCAGACCGCGTAAAAGCACAAAGCCCGCAATCAAGCGGGCTTTGTCATGTCCGGGTACTGCTTAATGCCGGCAAAAGAGCGATGCCGGACGATCAGGCTGCCAGCGACTTCTCCAGCAGCTGGTGAAGCGCCGGGAATTCCGGCGTGCCGACATAGCGCTTGACGATATTGCCGTCCTTGTCGATCACGAAAGTGGTCGGCGTCAGCTTCACATCGCCAAAGGACTTCGCCGCACTCCCATCCACATCGAGCGCAACCTTGAACGGCAGCTGGCGGGTCTCGGCGTAGTTGAGCACATAGTTGGGCGGATCGTAGTTCATGGCAACGGCGATGAATTCCAGGCCGCGCGCCTGATACTTCTTGTAAGTCTCGACCATCTCTGGCATTTCCTGAATGCAGGTGCTGCAGCTGGTTGCCCAGAAGTTTACCAGCACGACCTTGCCTTTGAGCGACTCGATTGTCAGCTGCTCGCCACTCAGGGTCTTGAAGGTCACAGCCGGCGCAGCTTCCTTCTTGAACAGGGACAGCGCAAAGAACAGCACGACACCGAGCACGGCCAGAATGACCATGGTCTGGATGATAGTAAGGCCGCCGAATCGGCGCGGTACGGGTTGGGACATAACGGGACTCTGTGTTCGCTACGAGGAAGTGTGCATTATAGGCCAGCCCTACCCCGTGGTCCCGAATGGCAAAGCGGCCTGCGCGGGTATCCGGCAGGCCGCTTCATGACTTGATATTCAGCTTTTCTGGCTCGCTTGCCGGCTCGCTTGGCGACTTGTTTTTCCGCTTTTTTCCGGCTTGCCTTTTCCGCCTTACTTGGCCGGTGCTGCCTTCTGCTCCGACGCAGGCTGCGTGGTCAGGTCTTTCAGGTCTTCCTCGGAAATGTATTCAAACAGCTTGACGACCTTCTTGATGCCGCTAGCGGCATTGCGTGCGACCTCGGTACCCATCTTCGCCTCGCGCTGGGTGACCCGGCCCATCAGGTAAACGACGCCACGATCCGTGTGTACCTTGAATGCGCTGACGTAAAGATCCTTGGTGTCAATGATCGCAGCCTTGACCTTGCCGCTGATGAGCGCATCGTTCGAGCGCGCACCGAGCGTCGAGACCGGGGCAATGACCAGATCATTTTCCACCGACTTCACGCCATCAATGCTGGCGATCTGCTGCTCGACCTCGGCTTTCATCTTCTCATCCTTTACCTCTCCGGTCAGCAGCACCGCATGATTGAAGCTGGTCACGGCAACCCGACCGTGGTCGCCGGTGATCTTGGCCGCACGTCCCGCGCCCTTGAGCTGTATGGACGCATCATCCGTCTGCGTGCCCAACGTGCGGCGGTCGGTGGCGGCCATGGTGCCAACCGCAGTCGCGCCCAGCATCACTGGGAAACAGCCTTGCAGGCTCGTGCTCAGCAGCGCGCCCAGCATCAAAGCGGCCAGCGGACGACGTGCTTTTGAATTGAACTTCGCGGCAAAATCGACAGCAGCTTTCATTCGGCTTCTCCTCCAAATAGTGCGACATCAATACCGTCGCACAGACAATGAACCACCAGTAAATGGACTTCCTGTATGCGTGCGGTGCGGTCATGCGGCACGCAGATATGAACATCGGCGTCAGTCAGCATCTGCCCGATCTGGCCACCACCCTTGCCAGTCAGCGCAACGATTCGCATGTCCCGCTCAAGCGCCGATTCAATCGCAGCGATCACATTCGGTGAATTGCCCGACGTTGAGATCGCCAGCAACACATCGCCTGCTTGGCCGAAAGCCTGCACCTGCTTGGCGAACACCTCGTTGAAGCTGTAGTCATTGCCGACCGCGGTCAGTATCGAAGAGTCGGTACACAGGGACAGCGCAGGCAAGGGCAGCCGCTCGCGCTCGAAGCGGCCGATCAGTTGGGCAGCGAAATGCTGGCAATCTGCTGCTGAGCCACCATTGCCGCAGGCTAGGATACGGTTGCCATTGGAGAGAGCACTGAACATCAGCTCGACCGCCTGCGCGACCGGCTGCGCCAGCTGCGCGGCCGCTTGTATCTTCAGCTCTGCACTTTCGTTGAAATGCTCGAGTATGTGTTGCCGGTTCATGATGCCGAATTATAAAGCTTCGTCCCGGAATCAGGCGCAGCCCGGCTTAGAGCCTCTAACAAAACGAGCATCGCGCAGCGATGCGGCCGCTGGCAAGCGTATGGCCGGGGTTTCGGGCGATACATCGCCCGCCGGTCATACGGCTCTGGCATGCTGGCCAGAGCGCGCCTTGCAAAGGGGGCTTCGCAGACAGTACAGAAGTACGTCAAGACGACCCCAACGCCGCCAGCGGCGTTTTGTTAGAGGCTCTTAGCGAACCAGCACATGCCTGAGCCAATGCAGTGAATCACCCTCGATGCACACCGCGTCGAAGCGACACGCTACAGCCTGATGCCTTCTGGCATGTCGCTGCAGATAAAGCTCGGCAGCGCGCCACATCCTTGCCTGCTTGTCCGCACCGATGCTGGCAGCCGCACCGCCAAAAGCAGCACTGTGGCGCAGCCTGACCTCGACAAACACCAGCGTTGGGCCGTCCCGCATCACGAGATCGATTTCGCCACGCTGGCCGCGCGCATTGCGCTCGATCAGGTGCAAGCCCTGCGCTAGCAGATAGGCGAGCGCGCGATCTTCTCCGTGGCGGCCGCGCTCAGTCGTGCTGGCCACATGGCGCCTGACAAGCTTCGTGTTATCTGTCACGGAAGTACGTCCGCACTTGTACAATGCAGCGATGACCTGTCGATGACAGACTGCTCCTTTGCCACTTGCCTGATTGCTGCTGCATGCCTGCTTCCTCAGATTCGACTGCCTTCTCGCTGACCGACAGCTTTGCCATATTGGCCGATGAACTTGATCGGCAGCATTTTCCAAGCGGCGCCCTGTATGTGGTCGCCACGCCGGTCGGTAACCTGGCCGACATTTCGGTACGCGCGCTGAAAGTACTGTCCGTGGTAGATGCGATCGCTTGCGAAGATACCCGCAATACCGGGCAGATGCTGTCGCGCTATGGCATCAGTAATACACTGTTCGCCGCGCATCAGCACAATGAGCGTGAGGTAGCGGACAAGATCGTCGAACGACTGCGCGGAGGTGAGCGGATCGCGCTGGTATCGGATGCAGGCACGCCAGCCGTCTCCGACCCCGGCGCGCGCGTGGTGGATGCGGTGATCGAGGCCGGCCTGCTGGTGGTGCCGGTTGCCGGGCCATCGGCCGCCATTGCTGCGTTGTCGGCATCCGGCTTGCTGGCAGATCAGTTTCATTTCGTCGGTTTCCTGCCGGCCAAGGCAGGTCAGCGCGACAGCATGCTGGACTCACTGGCAGCCAGCAAAGCGACGCTCGTGTTCTATGAAGCGCCGCATCGCATCGCCGACACGCTGACCGCTTGCGCGCGTGCGTTCGGCGCAGATCGGCGCGTACTGATCGCGCGCGAACTATCGAAGCTGTTCGAGCAATTGCACCGCTGCGCGCTGGGCGAAGCAATCAGCTGGATACAGGCCGACACTAACCGTCAGCGCGGCGAGTTCGTGTTGCTGGTGGAGGCTGCGCCGATATCAGAGGATGACGGACTGTCCGAGGCGAGGCAGCTGTTGGCCATCCTGCTGGAGGCCTGCACGGTCAGTCAGGCAGCAGCCCTGGCGGCCAAGATCACCGGGCTGAAAAAGAATGCGCTGTACACGCTGGCGCTGCAGATCTCGCAGCAAGATGAGGCTGGCGACGAACCCTCGCACTGAGCGCACCCACAACCCCGATGGTGCTCGCAGCGCATCAGCGCTGGACGACCGTGGTCTGTATCTGCGATGAGGATTTCAGCTGTCGCGCTGCCTGGCTGGCCAGTTCGCGACTGTCGAACGGGCCGCTGTGCAAGCGGTACATGCCATTGCTCTGCACCACCTGCGGCAGCGGCAGCTCGGGTGGCCAGCCAGACAGCAGGCGCTCACGCATCGCTACTGCATTTTGCTGCTGCGAATACGCACCGAATTGCAGGAAGTAACCGCCAGTACCGGCACTGACCGGTGGCTGCGTTGCGCTGGAAGCGAGCTTTCCGATCGCATCCTGATCTGCGTTGTCTGGATTGGCAGCCGCCATGCCTTTGGGCTTTTTCGCTGCCTGGAGGCGCGCTATCTCGTCCGGTAGCAGGCGCTCGACCTCGAGCTCGCTGCTGCCGCCTCGCACATAGTCGAGCTTGAGCGCCGCAGTATAGGAGAGATCAATGATGCGCTGCGAGTGGAAGGGACCGCGATCATTGATACGCACAATCACCTGCCTACCGTTGCGCAGATTGGTCACGCGCGCATAGGAGGGTATCGGTAGCGTCGGATGAGCAGCGGTCATCTTGAACATGTCATAGATCTCGCCGGAAGCGGTCTTCTGGCCGTGGAATTTCTTGCCATACCAGCTGCCGATACCGCGCTGCACGAAAGGGCGGCTATCCGTGATCGGCACATAGGTCTGTTCGAAGATGGTGTAGGGCTTACTCGGGCCTTTCGCATACGGTTCAACTCTGGGCTCGGCATCTGGCGTCTCCAGCAGTCCTTCGGGAACGGTGTCGGCCGGCCCGTCATCCTGATAGTAGCCGCCAGGCTTTTTGGCGGTAGCCGCTGATGACGGTGATCCCGGTGCATCGGCTGCAGCGGGTAGCGCAGCTTGCGGCGCACGACTGTCTGATGACGAATTGCCGGTACCACTGGCGGGCTTCGGTGTTGTCCTCGATGCTGTTCTTGACGAAGCCTCGTCGCGACTTAAATCGACCGTCGTACAAGCAACTTGCAGAACTGCCGACAACAGCACGACCGCCAACAGCGACCATCGTGTCCACAGCAGGCTTGCTACACGAGCTTGCATGCCGATGCCCGATATCAGGTCTGCACCAGCTTGCGGTGCCGCTGTATGCTCATCAGGGTACCCACGCCCAGCGACAAGGTGACAAAGGCGGTGCCGCCATAGCTCATGAAGGGCAGAGGTACGCCCACCACCGGCAGGATGCCGCTGACCATGCCCATGTTGACGAACACATAGACAAAGATCGACAGCGTCAGCGCGCCGGCCAGCAGGCGCGAGAAAAGCGTCGGCGCATTGGCGGCGATGATCAGGCCACGGCCGATCAGTAACAGGTACAGCACCAGCAGCACGCCATTGCCGAGCAGGCCGAACTCTTCGGAGAACACGGCAAAGATGAAGTCGGTGGTGCGCTCGGGGATGAACTCGAGATGCGACTGCGTGCCATTTAACCAGCCCTTGCCGATCAGTCCGCCCGAGCCGATCGCAATCGTCGACTGGATGATGTGGAAGCCCTTGCCCAGGGGGTCCGAGGTCGGGTCGATCAGGGTCATCACCCGATTGCGCTGGTAATCATGCAGCAATGACCAGACTAGCGGCAGGCTGGCGAGGCCGGCAATGCCAAGGCCGATGATGAGACGCCATGACAGGCCGGCGAGGAAGATCACGAAGAAGCCGGAAGACACCACCAGCATCGCGGTACCGAGATCGGGCTGCTTGAGGATCAGGCCGACCGGCAGCGCCAGCAGCAGGAAAGCAATGCCGAAATCGCGCCAGCGGATCATGCCCTCGCGCTTCTGAAAATACCAGGCCAGCGCCAGCGGCAGCGCCAGCTTCATGATCTCTGAAGGCTGGATCACGACGCCGAGATTGATCCAACGACGCGCGCCATTCTTGACGATGCCGAACAGCGCCACCGCCACCAGCAAGGCAACGCCGACCATGTAGACCGGGACCGCGAAACGCATCAGCGTTTGCGGCGGGATCATTGCTGCGATCCACATCACGGCGATGCCGATCGCGATATTGCGCAGATGGCCTTCGAAGCGGCCCGGAAAGTCCATCGCCGCGGACGAGACCGCAAGGCAACCGAGCAGCAGGATCAGTCCGATGATGATGGTCAGCGAGCGGTCGAAGATGAAGAAGCGACGACGCAGCGATTCCAGCAGCGCGGTGCGGCCGCCATCGGCGAGAGAGATCATGGTGCGCTCCTGTCATTGCCGGCGGCGGTCGCAGGCTTGCCCGGGTTCGCCGCGGGTGCCGGCTTGGGTGGCTGCGCAATTGCCGGTGCAGCGGCGGGCGCGGGTGCCGGGGCTGGCTTCGGTGCTGGTGCTGGTGCTGGTGCTGGTGCGGGCGACGACGATGGTGGCATTGTTGATGCCGTGTTCGGCGTCGTGGTGGAAGCAGGCTTCGCAGAAGCCGGTGCGGGCGCAGGTTTGGCGGCCGCTTGGGGCGTGGCCGTCGACGCGGGCGCAGCTGTCGTTGCGGACGTGGCTACCGGCACCGTTGCCGGCTTCGGCGCTGAAGGCGTGGCCGATGTGGCGGGCGTGGCCGATGTGGCGTTCGGCTTCGCCGCTGCTGTGCCCGCTATCGTTGCGGCCGACGGGGAGCTCGCCGCGCCGGCGACAGCCGGGCGGTTTGCATCAGGAGCGATGTTGCCGTCGACCTTGGCCACCGGCTCATCCGGTCGCTTGCCCAGCAGGTAGTAATCAATCGCGAGTCGCGCGATCGGTGCGGCAGCCGCCGCACCGAAGCCGGCGTTCTCGACAATCACGGCCAGCGCAATCTTCGGCTTGTCGGCCGGCGCAAAGGCGATGTACAGCGAGTGGTCGCGCAGCCGCTCGGCGATCTTGCTGGCGTCGTACTTGACGGTCTTGCTCATCGCGGCTGCCTGCGCCGTGCCGGTCTTGCCGCCCGAGACATAGGGCGCATTCGCGAACGAACGCGCTGACGTGCCTTCCTTGGTCACGCCGATCATCGCGTTCTTGACAACTTCGACATTCTCCGGCTTCAGCGGTATCCGATAGCTTTCCTTGGGCACGGTCAGCTTGCGCTGGCGCGTGGCTGGATCCTCGACGGATTTTACGAGGTGCGGCTTCATCACCACGCCATCGTTGGCCAGATTGGATACCGCATGCGCGAGCTGCAAGGGCGTGAACGAGTTGTAGCCCTGACCGATACCGACCGAAATGGTTTCGCCCGCGTACCACTTTTGCAGCTCGGGGCGCTTGAAGGTGGTTTTCTTCCAGGTGGTCGAGGGCAGCACGCCGCGCCGTTCGTTCTCAAGATCGATGCCGGTCAGCTGGCCAAAACCGAAAGGCTTCATGAAATCGTGGATCGAGTCGATGCCAAGGTCGTTGGCGAGGTGGTAGTAGTAAGTATTGCAGGACTGGACAATAGACTTGTACATGTCCACCCGGCCGTGACCGCCTTCCTTGTCATCGCGGAACTTGTTGTTACCGAACCAGAAGAAGCCCGGATCAGAAATTGCGCTGTCCGGCGTACGCTTGCCCAGTTCCAGCGAAGCCAGCGCCATGTAGGGCTTGAAGGTCGAGCCCGGCGGGTAGCTACCGATCAGCGGGCGGTTCAGCAGCGGCTTGTCGAGCGAGGTGTTCAGTTCTTCCCAGCTCTTGTTATCGATTCCTTCAACGAACAGGTTGGGATCGAAAGTGGGCATCGATACATAGGCAAGAATGTCGCCGGTCTCGGGCTCGATCGCGACCAGTGCACCGCGCCGGTCTCCGAAGGCTTTTTCGACGATCTTCTGCAACTCGATGTCGACCGACAGGATCAGGTTGTTGCCCGGCGTCGGCGCAGTGCGTGACAGCGTACGGTTTGCGCGGCCGCCGGCCGAGACCTCGATCTCGTCATAGCCAGTGATGCCGTGCAGCTCGCGCTCGTAGCTTTTTTCGAGACCTTCCTTGCCGATGTATTCGGTGCCGCGATAGTTCGCCGCATCTTCGCCTTCTTCGAGGCGCTCAGCTTCCTTCTTGTTGACTCGCCCGATATAACCAATCATGTGCGATGCGGTCTGACCGAGTGGATACTGGCGGAATAGACGCGCCTGTATATCGACGCCAGGGAAGCGATAGCGCTGCGCAGCAAAGCGCGCGACTTCCTCATCGGTCAATCGGGTGCGGATCGGCAGGCTCTCGAAGGTCTTGGATTCTTCCAGCAGGCGACGGAAACGCTTGCGGTCGCGCGATTGAATGTCGACCAATTGCGACAGTTCGTCGATCACGGTGTCGAGCGGACGGTTGATCTTGGATGGCGTGATTTCCAGCGTATATGCGGAGAAATTACGCGCCAGCACGACGCCGTTGCGGTCGACGATCAGACCGCGATTCGGCACCGCTGGCACCACCGAGATGCGGTTGCTCTCGGCGCGCTCGAAATACTCACTATGACGGATCGCCTGCAGCCAGAAGAAGCGCAACATCAACAGGCCGAAGCAGATGAACACGACGAGGCCAGCTACGGACAGGCGCAGCCGGAACAGCTGTAGTTCGCGTTCGGTATCTTTGATCTCGGTCACGTGACCTGTCCCCGGCTACGACTTGGAAAATGATGCGTCAGATCGGGCGCGTTTCGTCGTGATCGACGGCACGGCGCTGCGGCGCTAGCAAGAGCCAGCAGACCACCGGCCACACCAGCGTCGAGACGAAGCTCTGCGCGAAATACAGCAGGCCCGGCATCTTGCCGCTGACGGCCAGCTGTATCAGCACCTGCACCACCTGCATTACCAGCAGCAACGGCAATACATGCAGCGCCTGTACCGACGGCCGGAACCAGAGCACCCGGCGGTGGATGGTGATCGCAAAGTAGGACAGCAGCGTATAGGCCAATGCGTTCTCGCCCAGCAGCGATGCGCTGTGCACGTCCATCACCAGCCCCATCAGGAAGGCGATGCCGATGCCGACCTTGCGCGGCTGGTAGATCGACCAGAACACCAACGTGAGCGCGACAAAGTCCGGCACCCAGCCCCAGCTGCCCCAGGGCAGCAGGTTGAGGAAGAACGCGCCGGCGAGACTGAAGGCGATGAACGCCGGGTTGACTGGCAACAGGATGTGGTCGCGATCGATCATGCCTGCGATTCCTTCTTCATTCGACGGTTGCGCGGATCATTCGGCTCGGCATTCTCGGGCGGCGGCGGCGGTGCCTGCGCTGAGGGGTCGGCCAGCAGCACCAGCAGTTGCCGGTGGCTGGAGATGCCGGCGGACGGTTGCAGCAGTATGCGCGCGAAGGCATCCGAGGTCTTGGTGTCGACCGAGGCCACGGTGGCCACGGCCAATCCCGGCGGATAGACGCCATCGATGCCGGAGGTAGTGACGACATCGCCCTTCTGAATGTCAGCGTTCGAGGCCATAAAACGCAGCTCCAGCGTGCCGGACTGGCCACGGCCATAGGCAACCGAGCGCACGCCGCTTCGCAATACCTGCACCGGTATCGCATGGTCCTTGTCGGTCAGCAGCGTGACCTCGGCGGTAAAAGGGAATACGCGCGTGACCTGGCCGACCACGCCAAGATCGTCGATCACGGGCTGGCCGGGCTTGAGACCGTGGCGCTCGCCGCGGTCGAGGATGACCTTGCGCGAGAACGGGTCGCGCGCGTCGTACAGGATTTCGCTCATCACGGTACGCAGCTGCAGCCGCTCGACAGCGTCGAGCAATTTACGCAAGTAGGCGTTCTCGGCCAGCAGCTGGCGGCTTTGCTGCAGCTGCTGCGCACTGAGCACCTGCTGCTCGCGCATGCGACGGTTCTCTTCTTTCAGCGTCGAGAGCGTGGTGAAGTACTCGGTAGACGCAAAGAACGCATCCCGCGGCAGCATGGCAACCACTTGCAATGGATAGATCGCTACGCCCACGGCCTGCCGGATCGTGGCCAATGCGTTGACGCGCGCATCTGTCATCAGCAGCATGACGGCGATCAATGCAAAAAACAGCATTTTGGCGCGCGCCGAGGCGCCTTGCTTAAAGAGTGGCGGCGGACTGTATTCCATCAGGCGAGGACGCTCATGCCGTGAGTGCGTGATGATGCCGCGCGCGGGCGCGCGCCATCATCGGTAAGAAGGGTGAGAAGGGCCGCAGGCAAGTCACTGGCGCGCGGCACCAAGTCATTACTCGTAGGAGAACAGCGAGCCCAGCTTGTCCATGCGCTCGAGCGCCATGCCAGAGCCGCGCACTACGCAGGTCAGCGG
>JACCDH011108092.1_pt1 | contig 20472 bp, 31 predicted proteins | sample 7442481 | NCBI WGS metagenome assembly JACCDH01 (sample SAMN15323433, study PRJNA562643) | freshwater metagenome | isolation source: river surface water | place: USA:Blue River Watershed | collected 2017-08-15 | reverse complement strand
CAGCCTGACAAGCCAGCTTTTTGCCAACGTGTATGGCAACGCTGCCGACAGATTTATTCACTTTGACCTGGGGCAGCGTGAGTGGGCGCGCTACATGGATGACATCGTGGTCTTGGGCAACGACAAAAACCAGCTCATGGATTCCTTTTTGCGCCTGAATGACTTTTCAATGGACAAACTTGGGCTGCGAATTGGCAAGTGGCAAGTCTCGCCCGTGCAGCGCGGCGTCAATTTCCTGGGCTACCGCATCTGGCCCACGCACAAGCTGCTGCGCAAGGATTCGGTGCTGCGCGCCAAACGCAAGGTCGCCAACTTCGTGCACCACGGAGATATGCACGGGCTGCAAAAGTTTGCCGCCTCATGGTCTGGTCACGCGCAGTGGGCCGACGCGCACAACCTTTTTAAATGGATGGAGCAACGATATGAAATCACTTTCTAAAAACATTATCAACACTCGTGCCGACCTGGACGCAATTGCCGGCACGCCAGAGCATGCTGAGTTCATGGCTCGACTTGCGGGCTCCATCACTCGAAAGCAAAACGTGCAGTCTTATCCGGAGGGCTACGGACAGCCAGGCTATGAAGGCCAAACGCTTGAGCCAATATGGCAAGACGTTGAAGACTTGAGCACGATTGAGGCATTCGGGTTTTCAAAGGCTGATTTTCAGTAACTAAGTTGTAGGCCCATACGGGCCTTTCAAAACATCGAAAGGAGCCCGGGGTGGGGAGAATAAAAGTATTGGCAAACACGGTATCCGCAGGTGGTCCATTGGACGACGGAGCCCCAGCAGACTTTCAAGAGTTTGATGCCGCCGTGCTGATCGTCGGCTTGGTGCTTTGGTCTGTAAAAATTGCATTTGAGGTGATTTATGGCTGATTTTTTGCCAGCTTTTGAGGCCATGATTCGGGACGAGGGCGGCTACACGCTGCACAACGTGCCCGGCGATCGTGGCGGCCAGACTTACGCCGGAATCGCCCGAAACTTCAACCCGGGCTGGGAAGGCTGGGAGTTTGTGGACCGGGGCGAGACGCCGCACACGCCCATGGTGCGCAACTGGTACCACACCAACTACTGGCTCCCGATCTCGGGCGACCACCTGATTCACCAGGCGGTGGCATCGTCAATTTTCAACTTCGCCGTCAACTCCAGCGCCCCAGGCCGCCCCACCGTGGCCGTCAAGCTCGCGCAGCTGGTCGCCGGGGCCACGCCGGACGGCTCCCTCGGCTCTCGCTCTGTGGCGGCTCTCAACGCCATGGACCCCGAGAAGTTCGTCATGGCCTACGCCCTGGCCAAGATCGCCCGGTACCGGGACATTGTGACCCGTGACAAAACGCAGGCCAAGTTCCTGCTCGGCTGGATCAACCGCACACTGAAGGACGCCACATGAACTTTCTTGGCATCGGCACCGTCATCGAGTCCGTCGGCAAAGTGGCTGGCGACCTTATCACCACGGACAAAGAGCGCATGGAAATGGCGCTGCGTGAAAAAGAAATCGACCAGCGCACCGACCTCGCTCAGATAGGCGTGAACAACACCGAGGCCGCACACACCAGCGTGTTCGTCGCAGGCTGGCGGCCCGCTATCGGCTGGGTCGGCGCTGCGGCCATGGCCTACCAGTTTTTGCTCTACCCTTTGCTCACCTGGGGCTGGGCGCTGGCGCAGGCCAACGGCCACCTGCCCGCCGGGATGCAGCCGCCACCGATGCTGGACGCAGACGCCCTGTGGGTGATTCTGTCTGGCATCCTGGGTATCGCTGGCATGCGCTCGTTTGAGAAGACCAAAGGGGTGGCGCGATGACGTTTGCCGCCTCGTGTGTTCCCGGGCATAATTCAGGCACCACGCGCCAGCTGGACCAGCGGCTTCATAACCACTTGGAGTCCCCATGTACACGATGACGTACAGCAGCCTGCTGGAAGATGTGCGCCGCTACCTTGAGCGGGGCTTTACCGCCGAGAGCGACCAGATCGTCTACGAGCAGCTGCCGCGCCTGATCACACTGGGCGAGCGCCGCATCTCCCGCGAGCTCAAGATTCAGGGCTTCATTCGCGCCGTCCAAACTCCCCTGCAAATTGGCGTGGCCACCTACCGCAAGCCCGACCGCTGGCGCGACACCGTGAGCATGACGGTCAACGGTTCTCCGATTTTCGCCCGCGCCTATGAGTACTGCCGCAACTACTGGCCCGATGAGGCTGAGACCGCCGCGCCGCAGTTTTACGCGGACTACGATTACAACCACTGGCTGATCACGCCAACGCCTGCAGCCGCCAGCACGCTGGAGGTGATGTACTACGAGCAGCCGCGTTTCTTGGGCGAGGACTTCCAGACCAACTGGCTGACCGAGTACGCCCCCGACCTGCTGCTGTATGCCACGCTGCTTGAGGCCACGCCGTTCCTGAAGAAGGACGAGCGTATCGGCACCTGGCAGCAGATGTACGACCGCGCTGCCCAGGCGCTCAACGGCGAGGACCTGAAAAAGATCATGGACCGCAGCGCCCAAAGGACTGAAGCATGACCACATACACCGACGTTTTCGGTGGGGCAAACATCTACCCCAGCGAGATTGATTACAGCTCGACGGCCTTGGCCGCCGACATCACGCTGAGCTGGCCCGACGAGACCTCGACCAGCCAGAATCTGGCCACCAAGATCATGGACGTCACACCGGCGTCTGCGGGCTTGGCGATCACGCTGCCACCGGCCAACAAGACCGGCACCGGCCAGACCATCTTGTTCAACAACAAGGGCGCGTCAACATTCACCGTAAAGGACGCCGCTGGCGTGCAGGTCGTCACCGTGGCCTCTGGCACGCTGTGGCAGATTTACCTCACCAATAACAGCACGGTGGCGGGCTCTTGGGTGGCGCTGCAGTACGGCGCATCGACCTCGCAGGTCAACGCATCCTCGCTGGCTGGCAACGGTATTGTTGCCACCGGCACGCTGCTCGCGCAGGCCGTCCCCGTCACCGAGTTCAACAGCAACTACACGGCAGGCGCTCAGGACCGGGCCCGCATGTTTGTCTGGACCGGCGCAGGCGGCACGCTCACACTGCCCGCGCCCACCACGGTCGGCGACAACTGGTTTTGCTACCTGCGCAACTCGGGCTCGGGCGCTATCGTGGCGGACCCTGCGGGCACGGTGCTGATCGACGGCGGCGCGACGCTGTCTTTCCAGCCTGGAGAGTCGGCCATCATCGTCTCGGACGGGGCCAACTACTACACGATCGGTTTTGGCCAGTCCGCCACGTTTGCCTTCGACTACACCTCGATCAACGTGTCCGGCTCGGGCGATTACACGCTGACCGGCACCGAGCTCAACCGCATCGCCTACGGCTTCACGGGTGTTTTGACCGGCAACCGCAACATCATCGTGCCCGCCACGGTGCAGCAGTACTGGGTCAACAACGAGACCACGGGCGCGTACAACTTCACCGTGAAGACCTCGGCTGGCGCTGGCGTCCTGGTCGCATCCGGCTCGCGCTCGATCCTGTACTGCGACGGCACCGATGTGGTCAACGCCGACACGGGCGGCCTGGCTGTGCCCATTCAGGTGTCCGACGGCGGTACCGGCGCAACGACGGCCGGCGCGGCTCGAATCAACCTGGGCGCATCGGCTGTGGGCGACGCTGTGTTCACCGCAGCCGACGGCAACGCCGCCTACGCAGCACTTGGCATCGCGCCTTCTGGCGTCGTGGTGGGCGGGACGTTCTGATGCCGACGCAAGTCCTCAAGTCTCAGCCCGGTATCAAGCGGGACGGCACCAAGTTCGAAGGCGACTTTTACGTCGACGGACAGTGGGTGCGTTTCCAGCGTGGCCTGCCGCGCAAGATTGGCGGCTACCGCTCGATCTCCAAGTACCTGACCGAGATTTCGCGGGGCTTCATGAGCTTCACCCAGCAACTGTTGCAGTATTGCCACAGTGGCGGGCCCAGCACGCTGGAGCGCTTCACGATCGACGCCAGCAAGAACGCCAGCCTGATTTCCAACCGCACCCCGGTGGCTGTGGCCGCGACGGGCACGGTGACGCTCACGGGCGGCGGGGCAGGATCTGTGGACGGCATCACGGTCAATGGCGTGCAGATCATGTCGGGCGCGGTGGCGTTTACGATTGACCTGGCCACCACGGCAACGGCTGTGGCCACCAACATCAACCTGCACACCTCGACGCCCAACTACAGCGCCGTGGCTGTTGGCACGCTGATCACCATCACGGCGGTGACCTCAGGCGTGGCCACCAACGGCTATGTGGTCGCGGCGGCCACAACGGTCATCACGGCCACCGACACGGACATGGTGGGCGGCTCGGACGCGCTCACGGCCTCGGACGCCAACCGCTGGATGTTCCAGGCGGTGTTTGACTCCTCGACCGCTTACAACGCGCTGCTCGCGCACGTCTCGCCCAACGGCCGCTGCTTGTGCAACGACGTGGGCGGGCAGATTTTCTACGGCGACCTGCTGGGCACCGCACCCCTGAAAAGCGTGCAACTGCCCGCTGGTGCCAACGCCACGGGCGGCATCGTGGCGCTGCACCCGTACCTGTTCTACTACGGCACCGCTGGCATCATCGGCTGGTCCGTGGCCGGCGAGCCCACAGACCTTACCGGCTCCGGATCTGGCATCGCCCGGGTGTGGAGCCAGAAGATCGTCAAGGGCATGCCTTTGCGCGCAGGCTCAGGCTCGGCACCGGCTGGAATCTTCTGGGCCTACGATGCGGTGATTCGTGCCACCTTCACGGGCGGCTCGACGGTGTTCCAGTTCGACACGATCGCCACCGACACCTCCATCATGTCGGCAGACTCGGTGGTGGACTACGACGGCGTTTTCTTCTGGGCTGGCGTGGACCGATTTTTCATGTTCAACGGCGTGGTGCGCGATGTGCCCAACCAGATGAACATCAACTACTTCCTCGAAGGCTTGAACCCCCAGCAGCACAGCAAGGTGTTTGCCTGGAAGGTGCCGCGCTTCGGTGAAATCTGGTGGGCCTACCCCAAGGGCGACGCCACCGAATGCACGCACGCCGTGATCTACAACGTGCGTGAGAACACCTGGTACGACACCGCGCTGCCTGCCTCTGGCCGATCAGCTGGTGGCTACAACAACGCCTTCATGGCCCCGATCTTGGTTGATGCCGTGCCCACTGGCAGCGGCTACCGCACTTGGGTGCATGAGCAAGGCGTCGACGAGATCGATGGCACGCTGGCCGCGCCCATCCAGTCTTACTTTGAAACGGCGGACCTCTCATCCATCGTGCAGGGCCAAGACGGATACTTGCGAATTTCGACCATCGAGCCGGACTTTGTGCAAAAGGGCCCCATGACCGTGCAGATCACGGGACGCGCCAACGCCCGTGCGCCCGAGGTGACAAGCTCGATCTTCACCTTCCCCGAGCAGGCCGACCAGCCGTTCGAGCAGATCGTCATGCTCAAAGAGCAGCGCCGAGAGCTGCGCGCCCGATTTGAGTCCAACGCGCTGTACGGCGATTACCAGATGGGCCAGATCATTGCGCACATCGAAGCAGGCGACAGGACGGTGCTGGGATGATCATCACCCTACCCACCGGAATGGAGCTGATGGACTGGTCGTCACAGGTCATCATCGACCTCGACGCCTACGGCTCCTTTGGCCGGCTGGACGACCCCAATCGCTGGCAAGATTGGGGCATGCAGTTTTTGAACAACACAACGATCGGCCGTAACTTGCCGATTCCTTACGGATTTACCGACTGGAGAGAATGGGCCGAGAGGCTTGTTGGAGCACTATCATGAACCAAGAAATTTTAGGCTTGATCCAAAACAACCCTGAAGCCATGCAGGCTGTCGGGGAGGCTGTTCAGGAAATCCTGAACGACCAAGACGTCTCTCCAGAGGCTGTCGATCAACTGACGCAAGTCATCGAAAGCACGCTGCAAAACCCGGCGTCCTACGAGCAGACGCGCATGGCGATGATTCAGTCCAACCTGATCGATGCCGAGGACTTGCCCGAGCAGTTTGACGAGATGATTTTGACCGTCTTGCTGATCGCTTTGAAGGTCGTGCAGGGTCAGATGCAGTCTGGCAACGTGCCACAGTTTGCACGCGGCGGCCTGAACTCGATCGCACGCATGGGCCGCTATGGCGACACTATGCTGGCGCACATCACGCCCGAAGAGGCCCGCCTGCTTCGCGCTCGCGGCGGCTCCGGCACCATCAACCCCATGACTGGCCTGCCTGAGTTTTGGAGCTTGAAAAAAGCTCTGAAAAAGGTGTTCAAGGCCGTTGCGCCAGTTCTGCCGATTGTCTTATCGTTTGTGGCTCCTGGCCTCGGTACCGCCATTGGCAGCGCTTTGGGTGCCACAGGCACTGCGGCCAGCATGCTGGGCAGCGCAGCGATTGGCGGCCTGTCATCGGCTGCGGCTGGTGGTGACGCTCTCAAAGGCGCACTCGGCGGCGCTCTCGGCGCTGGCGCTGGCAGTGCTCTGGGCAGCGCAATTGGCGACGCCACGGGCCTGACGCTGAGCAACACAGCGCAAAACGTGCTGGGCAGCTCCTTGATTGGCGGCGCACAGAGCGCGGCCAGCGGCGGTGATTTCCTGACCGGCGCGGTGCAGGGCGGCGTCGGCGGCTATGCGGGCAGCACGCTTGGCGGTGCCGCAAGTGGCATCGGGGGCAAGCTCGGCGCTGGTTTGCAGACCGCAGGCCAGCAGTTTGGCAACGCGCTGACCATGGGCGCTGACCCTAAGCAGGCGCTCACGCAAGGCGCGCTGTCGGGCTTGGCCGCTGCTTATGCCGCGCCATCGGCCCCAGCACCGAAATCGATCTACGACATCACGCCCGCCGAGACTGGCGGCTTGGGCTTGAAGCCTCCATCCGACCTGGTGATCGAGGGCTTGAAGGTGCCAACGCTGAACACACCCAGCGTGCCAGAGATGGGCCTGAGCACAAATTACAGCCTGACCGGCAGCAGCACTCCAACCTTCACGGGCCCTGACAGCTTCACGCCCGATTACTCGCTGGCTGGCCCCGCAACAGTGGACACGGCATCGGCTGAGCCCTACACCGGCACAGGCATCAAAGCCTCGCCACTCAACACGATTGCGGCGCAAACAGAGGCCGCGATGCCTTTGGCAACCAAGCCCGCCGCTGGCGCTGGCAACAAGATGGGCACAAGCGGCCTGGGCACTGCGGCCAGTATGCTGCCGCTGCTCTCGCTGTTTGGCTCGGCCAACACGCCAGAGGAAGTGCAGCAGGTCGTGGCCGGCATGACGCCCGAGCAGCAGGAGTACTTCAACCGCCCGATGCGCACCTGGAATTGGGACACGCTCAGCGCTGCGGCCAAGATGCAGGGCCTGCCTGTTGGCAGCTACATCGCCCGCAACTGGGACAAAGTCGGCGGCGGTATGTACGACAACCCAGAAGAGCCCACTCAGAAGCTGGCCCGTGGCGGCGCTTTGACCCGTTTGGCCCGTGGCGGCGGCTCTGGCCGCGATGACACCATCCCCGCGCGCCTCTCGGACGGCGAGTACGTGATGGACGCCGAGACCGTGGCGCTGTTGGGCGACGGCTCCACAGACGCCGGGGCTCGCCAGCTGGACCGGATGCGGGCTAAAATCCGTGAACACAAAGGCAAATCGATGGCCCGGGGCAAGTTCAGCGCGAACGCCAAATCGCCGTTGGCATATCTGAAAGGCGCTTAATATGGCCAGCTTGTTTCAGGGTGACCCCCAAAAAGCTACCTCCTACGTCACCAGCACGACGGAAACTCCGAAGTGGCTGCAGGACGCGATTTACAACCAAATCTACCAGTCGACCAACGTCGCCAACACGCCGTTCACGCCCTACAAGGGGACGCTGGTAGCCGGTGCAACGCCTCAGCAGCAGCAGGCCTACGACGCCGTCTCGGCCAATCAGGGTTTGTGGAAAGCGCCGTTTGAGGCAGCGCAGACCGGTCTTGAAAAGCTGAGCGCCGCGCCTGGTGCCATGACGGCCGCAGCCCCATACCTGCAACAAGCCACCGGCATGAGCCCACTGCAGGCAGCGCAGCCCCTGATTTCTCAGGCCACAGGCACAAGCGGCGTTGGCGCGGCTCAGCCGTACCTGACGCAGCAAGCGGCCGCTTTGGCCGGCGTTGACACTGGTACCGGCGCGCGCACGCTCTCGCCGTATGTGCAGGCTAGCCTGGAGGGCTCAGGCCTGACAGCCGCCGCCCCGTACATGCAAGAGGCGGCCAAGACCAGCGCGCAGGACATTGGGCAGTTCTTCAACCCCTACACCGAGTCGGTGACCAGCCAGATCGCCAAGCTGGGCGCTCGAAACCTGTCGGAAAACTTACTCCCCGGCGTCTCGGACGCCTTCATCCGTGCGGGCCAGTTTGGTGGCACACGCATGGGCGAGTTTGGCAGCCGGGCCCTGCGCGACACGCAGGAATCCATCCTGAACCAGCAGTCGCAGGCGTTGCAGGCTGGCTACGGCCAAGCGGTGTCCGCCGCTCAGCAAGAAGCCGCCCGCCAGGCTCAGCTGGCATCGACCGCTGGCGGCCTTGGTACCGCCCAGCAGCAGGCGATTTTGTCTGGTGGCCAGGCGCTCACATCTGCCCAGCAGCAAGCGGCGCAGCAAGAGATTGCACGCGCTCAGGCCCTGGGTGGCGTCGGCACGCAACTTGGCGGCCTGACCCAGCAGCAGCAGTCCGCACTCCTAAGCGCGGCCCAGCAAACAGGCGCGCTCACCGGCCAGCAGCAGCAGTTGCTTGCGTCCGTGGGGGCGCAGACCGGCCAGCTTACCGGGGCCGATTTACAGCGCCAGCAGTCCGTGCTCCAGCAGATGGCCGCTCAGGCCCAGCAAGGCCAGCAGATGCGCACGCAAGACGTCGCTGCCCTGGAGGCCGCTGGCATGTCTCAGCAGCAGATTGCCCAGCGCCAGGCCGATGCGGCATACCAGCAGTACATGCTGGAGCAGCAATACCCCAAATCGCAGCTCGACTGGCTGTCCACTCAAGTGCGCGGCATGGCTCCCAACGTGCAGTCCTCGACCTCGCAGGGCACCACGAGCACGGGCGCAACTTATTCGGCATCGCCGCTGCAGCAGCTGGCGACCGGCTTGTCCGCATCTGCCGGCCTGAGCAAGCTGCTCGGCGGTTAATTTTTGGAGGCTCACATGCCATCGATCTACGACCTGGCCTCAAACTACGAACTTGGCGAAACGGGCACAGCGCCCGGCGTCCGCCTGCCCGTGGCCGAGGCCCCCATCGTTGCAGCACCGGTCGCCGCACCGGTTGCCGCCGTTGCGCAGGAAACTATGCCGCCTGTGCTTCCCCCTGGCATGGAGGGCGCTGGCCGCAATCAGCAGCTCCTGTCGATGCTGGGTAAGTACTTCCCGCAAAACGACGACTACGGCGCAGAGCTCAAGGCCGCACGCGCCACGATGACCAAAGAGTCCGAGGCTTTCAACAAGCTCTTGCAGGACGCCATCAAGCAGCCCCAGGAAACCGGCCCCAGCAAGGCCGAGATGTACTTTCGCCTGGCCGCCGCGTTTGGTGCCCCCACCAAGACCGGCAACTTCATGGAGTCTCTGGGCAAGGCAGGCGAGGCCGCTGCCACCATGAACAAAGAGCAGCGCGAGGCCGCCCAAGCGGAGCGCGCACGCCGTCTGTCGCTGGGCCTGGAGGCTCAAAAGCTGCGCATGACCGGTGCCAAGGAAGACCTTACAACCCTGCGCCAGTTGGCCGCCGAGGGCATGAAGGACAAGCGCACGATTGCCACCGAGCTGATCAAGGACTACGTGAAGTCCGGCCAGCCCGAGTCCAGCGCCGGCAAGCAGGCCAAGGACGAAGGCCTGGTGCCTGGCACACCCGAGTTCCAAAAGCGCGTCGGCCAGATCGCCGAGATGAACGTCGAAAAGCAGATGGCGCAGATCAACACGGCGCTGGCCAACATGGGCACCGCCCAAGCCAACATGGCGCTGCAGCAGCAGAAGTTCGACTTCCAGCAGACCCAGGCCACCAAGCTGACCGCGCCCGAGGTGAAGCTCAAGACGGAAACCGAGGACTCGCTGTCCAGCGTCAAGGGTGCCTTGCAGGACATGAAGCGCGCCTTCGACCTCAACAAGAACAGCATGGGCGGCTCACTGGTCGACAAAGCATCCCGCCTTGCCTTGGAGGCCGCCGGATCCAAGGACCCAACGCTGCTCAACACGCAGGAGCTGGAAAACATCCTCAAAGGCTCGATGATCAGCTCCGCCGCCGAGAAGATGAAGGGCGTGCTGTCCGATTCGGACATCAAGTTGTTGGCCGAGGTGTCTGGTGCCAAGGCCAAGAACCAGGAAGAGCGTCGCCGCATCCTGATCAACGCCTATGGTGCTTTGCGGCGCGGTATGGCCAAGCAGCAAAAGCGCCTCAACGAGATCAACCAGGGTCTGTACCGTGAAACCGCACCCGCCGGAGGGCTTGAATAATGGCCGACAACGCAGTCAACCTTACACGGGCCGTCTTGGGCCAAGGCCTGGGCATGGGCTGGGGCGACGAGGCCGAGGCCTGGCTGCGCTCCAAGCTCGGCGATCAGCCCTACGAGCAGGCCTTGGGCCAGATTCGCCAGGAGTACGCCCGCTATGCTCGGGAAAACCCTGGGACCGCCATGGCGGCTGAGTTTGCCGGCGGCATGGCCCCGGCGGTCGGCATGATGTTTGTGCCCGGCGGTCAAGGCGCAGCGGTGACTCAAGCCCAACGCAGCACGGCAGGCGCTCTGGCGGCCCTTGGCGGGGCCACAGGCGCTGTCTCTGGCGCTGGCACGGCCGAAGAGGGCGGGCGCGTTGGCGGGGCCGTCACGGGCGGCACGCTGGGCACGATCATTGGCGGCGGCGCTCCGGTGGTCCTGCGCGGTGCCAAGGGCGCGGGCCAGTGGCTGCGCGAGCGCCTGGCTCCCACGGAATCGGTGATTGCCAGCCGCGCTGGCGAGAAGATGACCAAGGCGATGCGCGAGTCCAACCTCACGCCCCAGCAAATCGAGCAGATGGTTGCCCGTGATCGCGCCATGGGCGTGCCAAGCACTGTGGCCAACGTGGATGCGGCTATGGCCGATCTGGCCGAGGCCGTGGCCCAGCGCACCGGCAAGGGCACGCGCAAGGTTGAAAAAACCCTCACGGAGCAGAAAACCGGTGCCCGCGAGCGCACATACCAGCAGGTCCAAAAAGGCCTGCAGCCTGGCGACTTCTACGCCGACGAGGCCAAGCTCGTGCAAGACCTGCGCAGCAAGGCTAAGGACGTTTACGGGCAGGCTTATGCCTGGGGCGATGTGGACGACCCGCGCATCGTTGAGGCCCTGAAAAACCCTCAGTTCCAGGCGTTTTTCCAGAAGGCTCGCAGCATCGCCGACACCGAGGCGATGGCGGCCAAGCTGCGCGGCGAGGACCCCAGCCGTTTTGCGCTGCCTGAGATTTACAAGCCCACCGGCAAGTTCACCGAGACCGGCGCAGAGATTCTGGAGCTGACCAAGCTGCCAGACGTCCGCACGCTGGACTACATCAAGCGCGGCATCGATGCGACCATCGAGTCCGGCTTCAAGGGTCAGGGCATGTCCACGGCAGAGGCAAGCGCCCTGCGCGACTTGCGCAAGGTGTTTGTGAACGCCATCGACGAGAACGTTCCGATTTACCGCGACGCCCGCAAGGCTTACGCTGGCGACATGGAGGTGCTGGACGCGATGCGCACCGGCATGACCGACTTCAAGAAGCTCGACCACGAGCAGGTGATCAAGATGGTCGCCGACATGAGCGACGCTGAAAAGACCGCCTTCCGCACCGGTGTGGCCCGCAACTTGTACGGCCAGATCATGGACTCGGCGCAAAACCGCAACGCGGCGAGCAACATCATCAACTCGCCCGAAACGGCCGCCAAGCTGCAACCGCTGTTTGATGACCCGGCTCACTTCCGGCTGTTCAAAGCGGCCATGGAGCGCGAGGCCCAGCTCTTCCAGCAGGCCAGCAAAATCCTGGGCGGCTCGCAGACGGCCAAACGTGGCGCGATGCGCGAGGCGCTGGAAGAGGGCAGCGACATTGGCCAGACAATTGGCCAGGCCGTGACAGGCAGCCCAATGAACGCGCTGACGGGCCTTGTTGCTCGCTTGGCCAACAGCGCCACAATCACGCCCGCTGTGGCCGACAAAATGGCCGATATGCTGATGGCCAAGAACCCGGCCGATGTGGCTGCCGTGGTGAAGTTCCTCGACGACTACGCCGCCGGCCAAGTGCCCAAGGCTGTGCGTGCCACGGCTGGTGAGGCTGGTACCGTGATGGGCACCACCACCTCGATCTGGAATCCGCCTGCGGTGCAGGGCGAGCCCACCGGCACGATTGAGGGTGAAATCACATCCGTGCCTGAGCCCAGCGACGAGCTGGAGCAGGAGTGGCTCAAGACGCAAAAGCGATCAGACGGCACGCTGCCTGATCGCTTGGAATGATTGCAGTTGTCTCCCTCACCTCAGAAATGAGGTTTAACCCCGCCCTCACCCGGCGGGGTTTTTTATTGGTCGAACGCGACCTTGTTGCGCGTGTCCAGGATGATGCGCAGGTGCTCAGCCGCCGCCGTCTGGCCGTCCAGCTCGGCGCGTTTAATGGCGTCGGTTAATTCCTGCACAGAGCGCGTCCAGTGCAGGCCGGGGCCTAAGATGGCGTGGATGTAGGTCCATGGGCTCATGGCTTGGCTGGCGGCTCAGCGTAAAGGTAACGCACCTCATAGCGCGCCCACTCTTGCGGATTTTCAAGCACCATGCGAACGTGCTCAACAGAGCAGGACGACCAATCGACGCATTCGAATCGGCGCTGGCCAGCGACAGGTGTTAAGTCCCGCTTAATACCTGTTTTCAACTCTTCGACCTGTTTTGCCATGCACTCGTTCTCACGCTCCAGCCGATCATTGCGAGCCCGCAGCAGCCGGTTCTCGCGGTCCAGCTCAGCGACCAGCATGTCAAGGTTTTGTTCGTCGGGTGTCATAGTTTCATCACCGTCACATCGTGCGGCTGCTTTTTCCCAGCCAATATTTCATGGATGCGCCGCTCGGTTTCGCGGTGCGCCTTGATCATGGTGCGCGCTGGCAGCGCTTCGAGCAGGTCGCTGTAATCGGCCAGCACGCCACGCACGGCCTGGATGCCTGCGCCGTCCAAGCGAATGTTGCCGCCGTCTTTGTGGCGCTTGCCGGCCATGGCCATGGCGGTCACGGCGTCTTGCAGCAGGCCGCTGGCGTCGGTGATTTCGACCGGGTCGCCATCGCAGTCCAGCCAAGGGCCGTTGTTGACCAGCGTCTCCATGATGTTCACCGCGTCACTCACCACGCGCCAGTCATCGGTGGTGGGCTTCGGGGCCTTTTCCATGGCTTCGAGGCCGCCGTGCATGCGCGTGAGCTGGTGGCGGCGAAGCTCCTCGGGCAGCGGCTGCAAGGGACTGGCCATCATGACGTCCAGGAGGCTGTAGCGGTACACGTAGACCGTTTTTGGGGGCTTGCGTTTTTTCATAAACCTGCGAGTTTGTTGGCGGCTCTGTGCAGCCGCGCGTTGAACCAGCGCCTGATCGCATAGCTGCGCACCAGGCTGATGACGGTAAACCAAGCGCCGATCGCTAGGTTGTCGGACAGTGGCAGGTGAATGCCAAACATCGGAAAGATCGCCAGCTGGCTGGCCAGCGCCACGCCGTAGCCGATGACCACGTTGAACACGGACTCAATCAGCGAGGCGGTGCGGGACTGGTTCATTTGAGCCACGCTGAAACGGCGTAAAAGATGCAAAAAATACCAGTGAGCCAGTGCTTGCCCAGCCATCCGGCCAAGAAAACATTGGAGGTCAGCCAAAGCATCTGGGCGTCGGTCATTTCGGCCCCACCAGGTATTTCTTGACCTCTTCGTACAAGTCGTTGCGCGCGTGGTTGTCGGCCTCTTGCACAGTCCAGCCTGCGTAGCGCATCTCGTTTTCGCAACGTTGCAGCAGCTCATGCATCTCGCGCAAGCAGTCCGCCGCCTTGCCATGCAAAGGCCACTGCATGGTTTTCTCCAGCATGGCGGCGAGGCCCAGAGGCTTTGGCATTTTGCCAACGCGCATCAGCTCTGCGGTGTCTTCTTCGCTGGCGTAGGGGTCGAAATGATCGCCAGCCTTTTGGAATGTGGTGGGAATGCTCATTTGTTTTCTCCTGTGTTTTTTGCGTCCTCGAACATCCAGTCCTCGACGTCTTGTTGGCGGTAGCGAACGTGCCCACGTGGGCCGCCGCCGAGCTTGATGAACTTTGGCCCCCGGCCTTGCATGCGCCAGTTCTCAAGGGTGCCAGGTGAAATCTTGATCAACTGGGAAACCTCCTGCGGCGTCAGCATCTGGTTTTCAAACTTCTCCATATTGCTCTCCAGGTGGGCCGCCCGAAGACGGCCCGGGGTTATCACTCAGCTGCGGGTGCGGGTGCGGGTGCGGCAACTGCCTGCTCTTGCGCGGCCTGGACCTGCGCAGCGGCTTGCTTTTCCAGGTTGTTCAGGAACACCCAGGCGTTGGACTTCGTTGGCAGGTCGCCCAACACGGAGCGCACAAAGTTGTACTCGTCAGGGGTCAGTTCGAATTTCAGGGTTTGCATGGTTTTTCTCACTTGGGGTTGTATGTGCCCAGCAGGACGGGCACGGTTTTTACGGTGTCGCGGACCAGGTCGGCCAGCTCGGTTGCCATTTCCTCTTCGTGTTGCTCCAGATTCTGGACACGCAGAGTGATGGTTGGTTTGTCGCCGCCGGTGCGCACGCCAAGGCGCAGCACAAACAGGCGCGAGGCTAAGCCGTGGTAGGGCACGGTCTCGAAATACACCAGCGTCGGAAGCGGCTCAGTGCTGGTCGCCTGGATGCTCTCGAAGGCGCTGCGGCTGGCCGCGTGCTGCTTCTCGGTGTTCTCCATCTTGCGCATGGACTCGATGGTGACCTTGCGAACAGCGGCGATCGCCTTGGGCACGGGGATGGTGCCCTCGTCGTTGAAGCAGGTGACCATGCTGGGCCAGTCCTCCAAGAACTCGGCGATGGTTTGTTGGCTGTAGCCCTGGCCACCAGCGACCGCCAGCATGGCCAAGAAAGCGGCCGTGCGGCGGGCTTCGAGCACAGCCAGGTTGTCGGCTTGGCCAGGCTCTTGCGGGTCGCCCAGGTTGAGCACCGCTGTAGCGGCCATCGCTTGCGCGTTGACGAACACTGTGGCCCCTGCCTCTGCGTGTGTGCCCACGTACTCAGAGAACGACTGCAGGGTGTTGGTTTTCATCACGCCAATTGCGCGGCGGCGAAAGGTCTGGTGTTTTTCCAGATCGTGCAGCTTGAAGTCGCTGGGCAGTGCGGTAAAAAAGCTGGCCGCCACACTGGTGTTGGCTGCGCTGATGGCCTCTGACATTTGCAGGGCTTCGATGGCTTGTTTGTCGATCATGTGGGGCTCCAAAAATTAGACCAGCTCACCCTGCTTGCCCATCAGCGAAGGCTGAGCGAGCGAGAGAGCGCCGTACTTGCCAACGTGCAGGACGGTGGCGCGTTTTTCTTCTTCACCAGACTTGCCGTCCAGCGTGGGCTTGACGAATTTGAGCGTGTGCTCGCAGCGCACCTGGCCGGTACCGGGAATCTGGGAAAACGACAGCTTGATGTTGACCTCGCCGACCTTGTCGTGGTCGGTGCAGGCTGCGGCCACTTGAGACAGGGCAATGGAGAGCTTGCGCTCAAAAATGCCGCCGTCCAGATCGGTGAAGAACTCGGACACGTCGGTTGCCGCTGCAACGCTGATGGGGGATGGTTTGTTGTCGCTCATGATGGGCTCCTGGGTTTAAATCGCTGGGTTTAGATTGCGTCGGCGTTGTCGTTGTTGGCAACGCGCTCGATGGGCACACCGGCCTCGACATAATCGCCGACGTCAGCAGTGCTGGGGTTCTCAATCGAAAAGCGGTCCTTGACCAGGTGGCGCAGCACTTGGGCTTTGCTGCCTGCGCGGACAAGGCGGATGTTGTCCTCGTTGCCGATCTCTTTGATGAGGTAAATGCGGTATTCCATGGGGTGCTCCTGTGGGTAAAAAATGGGTGGGGCTACTCGCTGCGTCTGTTCCGATAGCGATCCGGTGCTTAGATAGCAGGTGCCTTAGCCACGGCTAAGCCGTTAAGGTTTTTCGGCAATCCAACAGCATCCGCTTTCGCCCCAAAACTTAGATGGGGCTGTCGTGCTCTTCGGCGGGCTGGCCAGCGTCCTGGTAGTCAGGATCCGGACGCGTCTCGGGCATGTCAATCACGCCGTCGTCGTCCGATGCCTGCGCTGGGGCCTGTTCCGCGACCTTTTGCAAGCGGCTGGGGCGCTTGGCAGCCGATGGCTTTTCAGGCTCCTGTGCGGCCTCTGGCGCGGCCTGCTCAGGCATAAACAGCTCGTCGTCCTCTTTGATCATGCCGTCGATGTCTGTCGAGAGCGGCAGGCGCTTGCTGTGGCGGCGCACCACGGTCTTCTTGGCCATCTCGGCGAAGTCCGTCTGCCAGGGGCCGGAGTTGCCCGAGCGGCTGCGGGCGCGGATGGCGTTGACGTCCTCGACGCTCATCACCTCGCGGGACTTCTCGCCGTCCTTCATGGTGACGATGGAGTAAACCGCGATCAGCTTGCCCCGGTTGGAGAGCGAGGGCTTGTGCGTGATGTGCTCCTCATCGCCCAGGCAGAAATCAAACTGGTCGTTTTCGTAGACCGCCTGAACAGACCAGGTGCTGATCTCGCCAGAGTTGCGCACCAACTTCATGATGCCGGCGACCATCGGCATGAACTGCGCTTGGTTCTTGAAGGTGACGATCGCGCCCTCGCGGCCGTCTGGCAGCAAACCCATCTGGCTGGCGCGCATGGCCGATGCAAACAGCGTGCGGCGGTCGGCGTCCAGCAGGGAAGGGGTCATCTGCACAGCGGTCATCACGACGCGCACAAATCGCGCCGGGTCCACGTGCTTGGGAAGGGCCGCCGCAAACTGCGGCTGCATGGCGGTCAGCTGGTTGCGGACCTGGTCGACAACGGTAAGTTGGCTCATCTTTTCTCCTGTGCTCCGGCCAATTCAGCCAGACTTAAAACCGGTGGCCGACCGGCGGCGGTGTTGCTTGTTTCCAAACAGTGTACCATCACTTTGTGGGTTTGCGTGGGTAAACTCGCAAATTTCTGAAGCCTGCTCGGCCCCCGTAGGATGTGCCCACCATGTTCTCGGTGATCAGCGTTGGCGGCGTGTCGGCCTGCAGCGCGCAGCTCACGCTGAACTCGCTGGTGAGGACCTTCTCGGCGTCTCCGATGTGCTTGAAAATATTGGCCTTGGCGACGTCCTTGTCCTCCTTGGCGTTGGCCTCTGCCTTAGCTGCCGCCTTGTAATCCAGCAGCAGATCGCGCAGGGTTTCATCGCCATCGGCGCTCAGAATCTTGCCTGGCTTGGCGTACTGATTCAAGCGAATGATCACCTCGGCGTCGCCTGGCATCACGGGCTCAGGCTCCTGCCCCTCGTCCACTGTGCGCCAGAAGTCGGCCACCTTGGCTTTGATCGCGGCGATCACGTCCTCGTCGCGCAGGCGTTCGATCACCACGCCCCTGTTGCCAGCGATGAACGCGCCGATGAACGCCCGCTTGAAACCACTCACAGCCATCTGGTGCTGGACTTGCATTTCAATGTGCTCCGGGGCCTCGATGCTGCCGTCCTCGTGCTCAATCCAGCCGTCGCGGAAGGCCAGGTAATCCACGTTCTTGATCTCCAGATGCACCGGCTCGCCCAGGTTGGTGATCACGAAGTCAAACGAGCTGCCCATGCGCAGGTCCGGGTCGCGCAAGTACTCCTTCATGGGCTTGACCTCCCAGCCCTGCTCCTCTGCGATGCCGTATGCGATCGCGGCCTCCAGGCGGTTGCCCCACTTCATGCGGTCGTTGACAACGAACTCGGGCACGATGCCGCTGCGCTTGCGGTGCCAAAGGTCGTAGTGCGTGAGGTAGGGGCTCATGCCAAAGAGCGCGGCGCTCTCGGTGCTGGTCACATCCAGCTTGCGCATGGCCAGCCAGTGCTCCTGGTTGCTGGGGACGATGATTTCAGTTGCCATTGTTTTTCTCCTGTTGTTCCTGGTATTTTTCTGCTGCCGCCAAAACGATGGATCGCCTGGTGGCAGCGTATGGATCGTTGTTGTGAGGTATGTTGCCAAGGGTCAGAGTTCCCACTTCATCCCTGAGCTTCACCCATGTTGCTTTTGCTGCGAACTCCAGACTGATTTCCAGCTTCACCGCCAGCCGCAGCGCGTCGCCGTCGTCGGTGAGGGGGTTCCATTCGTCCTCAAGCCCCTCAATCCACAGGCCGCGTTGATGGGCCGCTGGAATGATCACGGCCAGCCCAGCCGCCTTCGCGGCCTTCTCCAGTAGTTCGCGGTCAGTCATTGAGACCTCCAAACAGCGCCAGCCCCGCCGCCTCTGGGAACCTGGCCCCGTGCGCGGCCACCATGTTGGCGTCGATCACCTCGTTGAAGCCGTCACATGGCGCGATGTAATAACCCTCGTCGCCGTCGTCCTGCGTGGCATGCACGATGCCGATCAGGCCCCGGCCGCTGGTGAACCAGGTTACTTTGTGGATGGTGGTCATGCGGCGCTCCCGGTGGCTTTGTTGATCTGTTCGATCGTGAATTCGCCGTTTGAGAGCGTTGCGTTTTTGAGGTCGTTTGGCTTGCCGGTGGCCTTTGCGATTGCAGCTCGGGCTTTATTGTTTTCGCGCGGGTTTTTCGGGAACAGCAGCAACCCGTACAACGCCTCCAGCAGATCAGGCGCGGCGGCGATCAAGTCGGCATTTGCCTCATCTTCATCATTGCTGGTCAAAAAAACGGAAGCGATGTCCTTTTCGCCTCCGCAGAAATCTTCGGATCTGGCAACAATATCGCCGTTTCCAAGATTTATCCATGGTCCTTTGGTGTGTTTCATAGGTCGCTCCTTTCAGCTTCCGTTACGGTTTAAAAATCGTGGCTTAAAAATCACAAGACAATGTTCGCTCGCCAGACAAAAACATCAAGTCCAACGACGATAAGTCCAAGCAAAAATACAACACATTCCGCGATAAAAATGCCGCTTTCAGATTGTGTGGGGATGGGTTTGGCGGGGCCGGTGTACGGAATGAATGTCATGCGCAGCTCCTGATTGTCAGAAGCAGCAGCATGACAACAACAAATCCACCCAAAATCCACGCCAGGAAATTGCCAGTGTCGTCTGGCTGGCAGGTGCATTTTTGCCCGCTGGCGTCGTACCCCATGCCGTGGCAATAAGGGCACTTGCGAATCGGGCAGTCGCGGCCCTGGCGGCAGTTGCCGTATTCGTCGCAGCAGTTCAATTTTGTTCTCCTGTGATGCTGTGGGCGGCTTCGATGATCTGCTTAATCTCCATCGCGCTCAGAAGAATCTGCGGGCTTTCGTGCGGGTTTGACCTGGCGTAAACGTAGCGGGCCAAGTCCCATGCGCTTTCTTCTGTAATCGTTAGCGGCTTGCGCTGTGCAAACATGGTCTCAACCTTTGGTGCTTGGTTGCGCTCGCAATACAGATCAACCGTGTGGTCTTTGTCGATGGCGACACTTGCCACCACCATTTCATCGCCCCACTGTGTTTTGACAGGGGCTTGTTGCCATTGAAGTTTCATGCGTTCCCCTTAATGCCGTGGGCGGCTTTGTATTTGGTTGGCATCCCAACAAGCTGCACCTTGCAAGTTCCGCAGCGAATAACGCGCTCTACGGTATTTTTGTGGGATGCGTTGCAGGTCTTGCAGGGGTTCATGTGTTCTTCTCCTTGATTGCATAGTCGTGGAATATCGCCCCCTTGCTTGCGTCACCAACCTTGCAGGACTTAACCCAGACATTCTTCCCAGTCTTTAGCCTTCTCAGGTGGCCTCTGCGCTCATGCAGGCGGGGTGATGCGTGTGTGCCCCCTTTGGACTCTTGGCGGGGCTTAGATGGCTCAATCCACACCGTTGTCCAGTCGTAGGTTGGCAGCTTGCCTTGCTGTATCTTCCGGCGGTTGGTAAATGTGTCACGCACTGTGGGAATGTGCGCCTCAATACGCCTGTCCATCGCACCGTACCAAGCGCCAATTTGAGCCAACATGAGTTCTGCAAGCTCCTTGTCCACTGGCTCGTCATCGCTGACAGACCCGTATCGAATGTTGTCATCCTCAATGAAGTAAAACATGGCAGGGATCGGCATCAGTCGAGTCCCGGTTGGCCCCTTCCACATTGACACCGTGATGCCTTCATCTGGATCATCTCCAGCCACCATCATCAAGACGGTGTAGCTCGGGTGATGGCTTGTCTTTCCTTGCCAAACAACAAAGCATTTGTCAAAAGGTGGTCGGTGCGTCATCACCGGGTCAAGGTCTGCCCGTTGCTTGTCAGTGAACGCACCAGACAGGTCAAACCATTTGATGTCCACAATGTCCACGCCAGCATCAGCCATCAGCTTCATAGAGTCACGAACAAGTTGAGTGGTCATGTGTTCTTCTCCTTGATGCCGTG
>JACCDH011623174.1_pt1 | contig 20480 bp, 18 predicted proteins | sample 7442481 | NCBI WGS metagenome assembly JACCDH01 (sample SAMN15323433, study PRJNA562643) | freshwater metagenome | isolation source: river surface water | place: USA:Blue River Watershed | collected 2017-08-15 | reverse complement strand
GCCCGAGTCATAGCCCGAGTCATAGCCCGAGTCATAGCCCGAGTCATAGCCCGAGTTATCGCCGGCGTTGTCGCCCGACTGATAGCCCGAGCCGCAGCGCGAATGCCGGGCCGATGATCTGTTAACCTTCACATCGCTACCGATACCCGCTTTTATACCCAGCCGCCGAAGTCGCAGTCAACGTCGGCCGCGAGAAGATCCCGCAGAAAGGATAGCCATGAGCTACAAGACCGTGCTGGTCCATGTTGATCAATCCCGCCAGGCGCCGGTGCGCGCAACTGTCGCCGCCGACATCGCGCGTGCGCAGTCAGCCCATCTGATCGGTGCAGCGATGACCGGCATCTCGCGCTATGTGTTCGACAGCGGCGCGTTCAACCCGAGCGACCCGACCTTCTCGCATCACCTCGAGCACTTGCGCCGTTATGCGAGCGAGGGTCTGCACAAGTTCGAGGCCGTGGCCCGCGGCACAGGCGTGGACGAGATCGAGGCACGCGTGGTCGATGACGATGCCGCCGGTGGCATGGCACTGCAGGCGCGCTATGCCGACCTGACCGTGATCGGCCAGTTCGATCCGTCGGAATCGGTACCGGGCCTGATGTCGAATTTCCCCGAGCATGTCATTCTGCACAGCGGCCGTCCGGTGCTGTTGGTGCCCTATGCCGGCGGCTTCAGCGGCAGCTTCCGCAAGGCCGTGATCGCCTGGGATGGCGGCATGGCGGCCAGCCGCGCTATCTCCGGCGCGCTACCGCTGCTGGCGGCGGCTGACGCGGTGGATATCCTGATCTTCAACCCGGAGCAGGATGGCGAAGCCCATGGCGAGCAACCGGGCGCCGACCTTGCGCTCTTCCTGGCACGCCACGGCGTGAAGGCGAATGTGCATGCGCACCGCAGCAACATCGATACCGGCAATGCGCTGCTGTCAGCCGCAGCGGACCTCGGGGCAGAGCTATTGGTGATGGGTGCCTATGGCCATGCGCGCTTCCGCGAGGTAGTGCTGGGCGGCGTCACGCGCACGGTGCTGGCGTCGATGACGGTGCCGGTGCTGATGGCGCACTGAGCGACGAGCAAGCGCCGGCGCGCACAGCACAACGCGCCGGTCTGGCTGCACTCACGGGCAATCAACGGTAAACGAGCACCGGTATCGAGGCGTGCGACAGCACGCGCTGTGTTTCGCTGCCGAGCAGCAGCTTGTCGAGGCCCTTGCGGCCATGCGAGGCCATCCAGATCAGGTCGCAGCCGCGCTCGGTCGCGGTCTTGATGATTTCCTCGTAGGGATGAATGCCGCGTGTGGCCGTCACCTCGCAGGCGACCTTGGTGTCGCTGGCCATCTGCCGAAACTTCTGCATTGCCTGCTGCGCGCTCTTGTCCTGGATTTCTTCGTAGGTCGACAAGTCCACCATCGCGCCGGCTTCGGGCATCAGCATGAACGGATACAGCTGGGCCACCGACAGCCCGACCACCGACGCACCGGTGGCGGCGGCAAAGTCCAGCGCCGCCTGCACCGCCTTGTCCGACAGCGCCGAGCCATCGGTAGGTACCAGGATTTTCTTGAACATGGCCGCTCCTCTGTCTGAGTCCCGAAGATGCGCCCGACTCTAGCAAACGGCCTCTGAAAAAAAATTGACCGAGGTCAAACGGGTCGGTCAAACCGCTCAGTCACTCACCCCAGCCAAACAGCCCAGCCAAAGGGGCCAGTCCATCGAACCCATCAAACGGGCCACAAAGGCGGCTCGTCCATCAACGCAACCTGCTCGCGCAGCTCGAGGATGCGATCCTGCCAGTAACGGACGGTGTTAAACCACGGGAAGGCTTGCGGGAAAGCGGGGTCGTCCCAGCGCATCGCCAGCCAGGCCGAATAGTGCAGCAGCCGCAGCGTGCGCAGCGCTTCCAGCAGGTACAGCTCGCGCGGGTCGAAGTCGCTGAAGTCTTCGTAGCCGGCCAGCAGATCGGCCAGCTGGCGCTGCATGTCGTTGCGCTCGCCGGACAGCAGCATCCACAGGTCCTGGATGGCCGGGCCGCTGCGGCTGTCGTCGAAGTCGACGAAATGCGGGCCGTCGTCGGTCCACAGCAGGTTGCCGGGGTGGCAATCGCCATGCAGGCGTAGCAGCCGCACATCGCCGGCGCGCTCGTGGCAGCGGCGCACGCCATCCAGCGCCAGCGCACTGACGCTTTCCCAGCTCGCGCGCAGCTCGGCCGGTACGAATTCATGCGAGATCAGCCACAGGCGCGGCATTTCGCCGAAGCTGTCGGCATCGATAGCGGGCCGCTGCGTGAAGGGGCGGGCGGCGCCGATGGCATGGATGCGGCCCATCAGCCGCCCTATCCATTCCAGCGTGCCCGGCGCATCGAGCTCCGGCGTGCGACCGCCCTGCCGCGGGAACACGGCAAAGCGATAGCCTTCGTGCTGGTGCAGCGTGCGGCCGGCGATGTCCAGCGCGGGCACGACCGGCACCTCGGCCTCTTTCAGTTCGCGCACGAAGGCGTGTTCCTCGAGGATGGCGGCATCGGTCCAGCGCTGCGGCCGGTAGAACTTGACCACCAGCGGCGGTCCCTCTTCCATGCCGACCTGGTACACGCGGTTCTCGTAACTGTTCAGCGCCAGCAGGCGGCCGTCGCCGTGCAGGCCGAGCGCATCCAGCGCGTCGAGCACGGTGCCGGGCTCGAGGCCGGCGAAGGAGTGCAAGGGGGAAGCATTCATCGGCGCGATTGTAGTCGGTGGCGCGGTAAACTCCGCTTTGTTTATTGATTATCTGATTGGAATGCACGCACCATGGCGCACGAACCTTTGCTGAGCGAGAAGGAATTCGACGAACTCGACCGCTTCCTGATGTCCGAGCATTGCGGCGACGAGACGATGGCGATGGATGCGCTGCACGGCTACCTGACCGCCATTGCGATCGGCCCGCAAACCATCCCGGTCGACGAATGGCTGCCGCGTGTCTGGGGCCCGGATGACGAGGATGCACCGCAATTCCGCAACGCGCAGCAGGCCGAGCGCATCCGCTCGCTGGTGACGCGCATGCTGGAAGAGATCGTCGTGACCTTCGAGGTCGCGCCCAAGGATTTCGAGCCGCTGTTCAGCGAATATCCGCACAAGGGCAAGAGCGTGCTCGATGGCGAGGCCTGGTGCTGGGGCTTTCTCGAGGGCGTGAACCTGCGGCCTGAGACCTGGGCGCCGCTGTTCGATTCGCCGCAGGCCAGCCTGCTGCGCGCGATCGAGCAGCTGGGCGCGGAAGAGATCGATGACGAGGATGTGGCGCTGGTCGACGACCCGTCCAAGTGCCACAAGCTGGCAATCGAGGTCGAGGCCTCGGTACCGCAGATACAGCGTTTCTGGAAAGCCGCCGCGCGCTGACTCGTCTCGGCTGCGGCGGGGACTCCGGCTGCGGCTGGCGCAGGCAATGCTCCGCGCCATCGGGCGACACCGGCGGCGGCCGGCCTCGCCCGCGGTGGGGATCAGGACTTGATGAAGTGCTCGCGGTAGTACTTCAGTTCTTCCACCGATTCGCGGATGTCAGCCAGCGCCGTGTGCAACTGGTGCTTCTTGAAGCCGGCGATCAGCTCCGGCTTCCAGCGGCGGCACAATTCCTTCAGCGTTGACACGTCGAGGTTGCGGTAGTGGAAAAAGGCTTCCAGCTTGGGCATGTGGCGCGCCATGAAACGGCGGTCCTGGCAGATCGAATTGCCGCACATCGGGGATTTCCCGGCCGGTACGTACTGCTTCAGGAATTCGATCATCTGCAGCGAAGCTTCTTCTTCAGTGACGATCGACGCCTTCACGCGGTCGATCAGGCCGGAGCGCCCGTGGGTACCCTTGTTCCATGCGTCCATGCCGTCCAGCACTTCGTCAGACTGGTGGATCACGAATACGGGACCTTCGGCCAGCACATTGAGTTCAGCGTCGGTGACGATGGCGGCGACCTCGATGACCTTGTCGTTGTCGGGGTCAAGGCCGGTCATTTCCATGTCAATCCAGACAAGATTGAACTCGTTGGGGCGCGTCGCGGGTGTCGAATGGGCTTCGTGTGCTTGTGACATAATTCTTTTCCAGATTGGCGCGGGAACTGGCTCGCGCATAAACCCGCATTCTCGCATACGCCTACGATGGACTCACAAAGCTTCTCCCTGTTGTTTGCTGCCTTCCTGCTGGCCACGCTGGCGGTCAAGCTGTGGCTGTCGTCGCGCCATATCCGCCATGTGGCGCGCCATCGCGATACGGTGCCCGAGCAGTTCGCGCACAAGATCCCGCTGGCGGCGCACCAGAAGGCGGCTGACTACACGATTGCCAAAAGCAAGCTGAAGATCGTGCTGCTGACGGTGAACGCGATTGCCGTGCTGGGCTTCACGCTGCTGGGCGGCCTGCAATGGCTGTCGGAACAGCTGGTGCCGCTGGCTGGCCGCGGCATGGCTTACCAGCTGGCGCTTATCGCTGCGGTGACCGCGATCTCGAGTGTGATCGACCTGCCGATCGACTATTACAAGCAGTTCAGGCTGGAAGAGAAATTCGGCTTCAACAAGATGACGCCGGCGCTGTTCTTCAGCGACCTGATCAAGCACTCGCTGGTCGGCGCAGCGATCGGCCTTCCGCTGCTGTGGGTGACGCTGACATTGATGGAGAAAGCCGGTTCGCTGTGGTGGCTGTATGCATGGCTGATCTGGTGCGGCTTCCAGATCTTCATGCTGGGCTTCTACCAGAACCTGATCGCGCCGCTGTTCAACAAGTTCTCGCCGCTCGAAGATGAATCGCTGCGCGCGCGCATCGAGGGCCTGATGCAGCGCGTCGGCTTTGCGAGCAAGGGCCTGTTCGTGATGGATGGCTCGCGCCGCAGCGCGCATGGCAACGCCTACTTCTCCGGCTTCGGCGCGGCCAAGCGCATCGTGTTCTTCGACACCCTGCTGTCGCGGCTGCAGCCGAACGAGATCGAAGCGGTGCTGGCCCACGAGCTCGGTCACTTCAAACTCAACCATGTGGTCAAGCGCATCGTGATGATGTTCGTGCTGTCGCTGGGCTTCCTCGCGCTGCTCGGCTGGCTGAAGAACCAGGTCTGGTTCTACACCGGCCTCGGCGTCGCGCCGCTGATGGATGGCGCCAATGATGCGATGGCACTGATCCTGTTCATGTTCGCGCTGCCGGTGTTCACTTTCCTGTTCTCGCCGCTGCTGTCGATCATGTCGCGCAGCAATGAGTTCGAGGCCGATGCCTTCGCCGCGAAGCACAGCAACGCACAAGACCTGATCGCGGCGCTGGTGAAGCTGTACGAGGACAATGCATCGACGCTGACGCCGGACCCGCTGCATTCGGCCTTCTACGACTCGCACCCGCCGGCGTCGATGCGCGTGCAAAAGCTGCTATCCGCCTGAGAGCCCGGGATGACGACGCTTTCCGACCTGCTGGCACAATCCTGCCGCCACCGCACCGATGCGGCGACGGCCGCCGAGGTCGATGACGCACTGGCTGCGCTGCCCGGCTGGGCTGTCGACAACGGCAAGCTGCAGCGTGTCTTCGCTTTCAAGGACTATCACCAGACGCTGGCCTTCGTGAATGCGATCGCCGACGTGATCCACCGCGAAGACCATCATCCCGAGCTGGTGGTCGGCTACAACCGCTGCACCGTGAAATACGACACGCATTCGGTCAATGGCGGCAAGGGCGGCCTGTCCGCCAATGATTTCATCTGCGCCGCGAAGATCGACCAGGTCTTCGCGCAGCAATCCAGCTGATCGCATGATTGATGGCTGAACTGCAAGGATTGATCATTGCCGCCCATGGCCGCCACTATCTGGCACAGGCCGACGGCAAGCTGTACCAGTGCGTCACGCGCGGCAAGAAGAGCGATGTCGCCACCGGCGACCGCGTGCGCATCAAGCTCACCTCCGACGACCAGGGCGTGATCGAGGAGATTCTGCCGCGCGCCTCCCTGCTCTACCGCTCCGACCAGTACAAGTCCAAGCTGCTGGCCGCGAATGTCACGCAGCTGTTCATCGTGGTGGCGACCGAGCCCGGCTTCACCGACGACCTCGTATCGCGCGCGCTGGTGGCGGCCAATGCCGCCGGCATCGCCGCCCACCTGTTGCTGAACAAGGTCGACCTGACGGCCGGGCTGGACGCCGCGCGCCGCCGCATGCAGCTGTATGCCGACATCGGCTACCCGGTGCATGAAGTCAGCGCCAAGGGCCAGCCGGAACAGACGCTGGCCACGCTCAAGCCGCTGTTGGCCGGCCAGTCGACGATCCTGATCGGCCAGTCCGGCATGGGCAAGTCGTCGCTGGTGAACCTGCTGGTACCCGAGGCCGAGCTCGCGGTGCAGGAGATTTCCAAGCGGCTCGACAGCGGCAAGCACACCACCACGTTCACGCGGCTGTATGCACTGGATGCGCAGACCACCATCATCGATTCGCCGGGCTTCCAGGAATTCGGGCTCTACCACCTGACCGAAGGCATGCTGGAGCGCGCCTTCCCGGAATTCGGCAGCGCGCTGGGCCAGTGCCGCTTCTACAATTGCCATCATGTGGCCGAACCGGGCTGCGCAATTCTGCAGGCCGTGAACGATCATCGAATCAGCGAAGCAAGACATGGCTTGTATCTGCAGTTGCGCCATGAATCCCTACAGAAAATCGGATTCCGCTGATCCCTCAGGCTGCGATTTTTGATTGCCAATTCAGCATCTCCATGTCAGCTTTCCGGTGCTGACCATTTCCCGATCCGACCGGAGGCAAGCCATGCACCAGACGATGACTGATTCACCCCTCGGCGCCAAGGCAGTGCCTTCGACTGCGGGCTCGCCCGCGTCGTGGGGTGAGCCGGATGCCGCAGCTGCCATCGACGATCTGGCCGGGCGCATTGCCGGCAACCCGGAGGCGCTGTCTGCGCTGCGTTCCATGATTCAGGAAGGGCTGGACAACGGCATCGAGGGTGAAGCCGATGATGCCTGGCTGGCGTCGCTCGCCGAAGGCATCCGGAGCCGCACTGCCCTCCGCTAATGACGCGGATTTACCGCGGGCCGGCATTGCGCCTTGATGTAGAGAAGGCGGCCGAGTATTACGAGTTGGAGTCGGGCACGCTGGCATTGAAATTCCTTGCCGCGTTCGGCGATACCTTCAGGCTGTTGCGGCAGTACCCGTCAGCCGGCTCCCCACGCTACGGGCAAGTGCTCGGGATCAGCGGCCTGCGCTGCCTGCCCACGGCTACCTTCCCCTACCTGCTTTTCTACCGGGAACAGCCCGGGCATGTTGTCCTGTCCCGCCTGCTGCACATGTCACGCGACATCGCGTCCCTGCTCGAAGTCCAGCGCTTGCCCCAGCGGAAAGCTGTCCGCGGACCACGAAACCCCTTATAATCCAATGGGTTAAAAATTTCGGCGGCAGCCGCAGGCTAGCCGCCGATTTCATTTATGGCAATCAAACACTATCTGCAGTTTGCCGACCTGTCGCTCGACGAGTATGAGTACCTGATCGAACGCACCAAGGTCATCAAGCGCAAGTTCAAGAATTACGAGCCCTACCATCCGCTGCAGGACCGCACGCTCGTGATGGTGTTCGAAAAAAATTCGACACGCACCCGCCTGTCCTTCGAGGCCGGCATGCACCAGCTCGGCGGCGCGGCGATCTACCTGAACACCCGCGACAGCCAGCTCGGCCGCGGCGAGCCGGTGGAAGACGCTGCACAAGTGATGTCCCGCATGTGCGACATCATCATGATCCGCACCTTCGGGCAGGAGATCATCGAGCGCTTCGCCGCCAACTCGCGCGTGCCGGTCATCAATGGCCTGACCAATGAACACCATCCGTGCCAGGTGTTTGCCGATGTATTCACCTACATCGAGCACCGCGGCTCGATCGCGGGCCGCACAGTCGCCTGGGTCGGCGATGCGAACAACATGCTGTACTCGTGGCTGCAGGCCGCCGAAGTGTTCGGCTTCCATGTGAATGTGTCGACGCCGGCAGGCTATGACATCAATCCGGCACTGGTCTCGCCGGGCAACCAGCGCTACACGGTGTTCAAGAACCCGGCCGATGCCTGCGAAGGCGCGGACCTGGTGACGACCGATGTCTGGACCAGCATGGGCTATGAGCAGGAAAACGCAGCGCGACTGAAAGCCTTCGATGGCTGGATCGTCGATGCGGCCAAGATGGCGCGCGCGAACAAGGATGCGCTGTTCATGCACTGCCTGCCCGCGCACCGCGGCGAAGAAGTGTCGGCCGACGTGATCGACGGCCCGCAATCGGTGGTGTGGGACGAAGCGGAAAACCGCCTGCATGTGCAAAAGGCGCTGCTCGAGTACCTGGTGCTCGGCAAGGTCTGACCGAACACGGCAAACGCGACAAAGAATATTGTTTCTGGAATCAAGGAAGAAAACCTCATGAGCGACATCAAGAAAGTCGTCCTCGCCTATTCGGGCGGCCTCGACACCTCCGTCATCCTGAAATGGCTGCAGGACAACTACCACTGCGAGATCGTCACCTTCACCGCCGACCTCGGCCAGGGCGAAGAACTGGAACCGGCACGCACGAAGGCGATCAAGTTCGGCATCAAGCCGGAAAACATCTTCATCGATGACGTGCGCGAAGAGTTCGTGCGCGACTTCGTGTTCCCGATGTTCCGCGCCAATACCGTCTATGAAGGCGAATACCTGCTCGGCACCTCGATCGCACGCCCGCTGATCGCGAAGCGCCTGATCGAAATCGCGCGCGAAACCGGTGCCGATGCAATCTCGCACGGCGCGACCGGCAAGGGCAATGACCAGGTGCGTTTCGAATTGGGCGCCTATGCGCTGATGCCGGGCGTGAAGATCATCGCCCCGTGGCGCGAGTGGGACCTGCTGTCGCGCGAGAAGCTGCTGAAGTATGCGGAAGACGCCGGCATCGAAATCGACATGAAGCACAAGAACGGCGGCGCGCCGTACTCGATGGATGCGAACCTGCTGCACATCAGCTACGAAGGCCGTCACCTCGAGAACCCGAGCGCCGAGGCCGAAGAATCGATGTGGCGCTGGACCGTCAGCCCGGAAGCGGCACCGGACGCAGCCGAGTACCTCGACATCGAATTCAAGAATGGCGACATCGTCGCGCTGAACGGCAAGGCCATGTCGCCGGCGACCGTGCTGGCCGAGCTGAACCGCATCGGCGGCAAGCATGGCATCGGCCGCCTCGACCTGGTCGAGAACCGCTATGTCGGCATGAAGTCGCGCGGCTGCTATGAAACCCCGGGCGGCACCATCATGCTGCGCGCGCACCGCGCGATCGAATCGATCACGCTGGACCGCGAAGTCGCGCACCTGAAGGACGACCTGATGCCGCGCTACGCCTCGCTGATTTACAACGGCTACTGGTGGGCACCGGAGCGCGTAGCTCTGCAGACCCTGATCGACCACACGCAGAAGAGCGTCAACGGCTGGGTGCGCGTGAAGCTGTACAAGGGCAATGTGATCGTCGTGTCGCGCGACTCGAAGACCGACTCGCTGTTCGACCAGACCATCGCTACCTTCGACGAAGATGGCGGCGCGTACAACCAGGCTGACGCCGGCGGCTTCATCAAGCTGAACGCGCTGCGCATGCGTATCGCGGCCAACGCTCGCATCAAGCGCGGCCAGTAAAACCTGCAGCCGTCCCGGTTGCCGCCGGGACGGCTACTTACGAGCTCAAGGAAAAACAATGACCACCCAATTCGACAACGTTTCCGTCGTCAAGAAAGCCAACATCTACTTCGATGGCAAGTGCGTGTCGCACACCGTCGTCTTCGCCGATGGCAGCAAGAAGTCCGTCGGCGTGATCTTCCCGTCCTCGCTGGTGTTCAACACCGGCGCACCGGAAATCATGGAACTGAACGCCGGTAAATGCCGCATTCGCCTGAAAGGCGAGACCGAGTGGAAAACCTATGAAGGCGGCCAGAGCTTCAACGTGCCGGGCAACTCCAGCTTCGACATCGAGACCCTCGAGACGCTGGATTACGTCTGTCACTTTGGTTGATACAGCGCGGCTGATGCTGCACACCTGATGCAGCGCAGCTGATACCGCAGTACTGTGTTTCCTTGCACGGACGGCTGCCCCGCTCAACCGTCCGCGCAAACCCCTCCTGCTCTCGCCGAGAGTCTCCCCGCCGCCCCATTGACGCTGTACGTTGCGCTCACCAGCCTGCACGTTCACGGATAACGGAACCCCGACACCCTGCTCGCCACCGAAGCCCGCGATCGGCACTGCAGCCGCTCGACATCCGGCACGTTCAAATTCTCGGGAGGCATCCATGCGCGCACTCGCTCGCACCCAGGTTTCACATTCCAGAACACCCTCGGCTACGCATGCCATCGCCACGCCGATGCGTTCGGCCAGTCCATCCATCCAGAACCAGTCCGGCTTCACGAACACTGCGCGATCAGCAGCAGGCATCGCCGCTGAATGGCAGGCCAACAAGCCTGCCTGCTCGCTTGTCCTTGTGCAGAAACGCTTTTTCTCGAGCGACGCCTGCACGCCCCATCTTCCAGCACATCCTGACGGCCTTGCCTATCTCAAGGAAAATGGGTTTTCGGACAGCGACATCGCACATATCAAAAGAACGACCGATGGCATGACATTCAAAGTGATCCCACTGGCCGAAGGCGACCAGGAAGGCCAAATGGCGACGCGGAAAATGATCGATACCTACTTCCGCAAACCCATAGAATCCAGCGCCGAAAGCAGCGCGCTGGGAGGAGAAAAAGTCCTGCTCCTGAATCCGGCCAAGCCGGAGCAAGGCAAGCCCGACAGCAGCTTCCTCATGATCTTCGATGACGCGCATGACGCGAATGCGGACAAGCCCGCCACAGACGCGGGCGATGACCCCTACCGCTTCGGCCAGGATCCGCACCTGCACGGCGGGCCGCGCCATCTCGACATGTGGATCGCCAAAGAGCTGGATGTCGTCGTCGGCGGCGCGGACAAAAACGTGCTGCAGGATCCCGTCATCCACTTCACCCGCATCAAATTCCCGGCCGGTCACCTGTCCCTGAGCTTCAGGAAAAACATGCTGCACGGGTTTACGGGAAAAGATATCGGTGCCATCTCGACCCACTTTACCGATGCCGAGGAACTGGAAGAGGCGAGGAAGGCGACTGGCGCCACGGGCGACGTCAGCTCGAAGGAATTGATGGCGACCCTGACGCAACCGGTCGACAAGGACAAGATCAAGATCATTGGCGACCAGACCATCCCCTGGCACGTCGTCGCAGACGTTCAGAATTCGCGTCCGAGGGAAGACCTGTAAGGCCTGAGAGACTCCCGCTTGCGCTGGATGTGTGCACTTCATGCATCCAGCGCACATCGCTATGAGATTGTCGGTGGATCCTTCGCCACACTGATCAAATAATCACAGGCTCAGGCTCGAGTTGAACCCCGAACTTCATCGAGACATCCTGCCTGACCTGTGCCGCGAGGCGAAGCACATCCTGGCCGGTTGCACCACCCTGGTTGACGAGTACCAAGGCTTGCCTCTCGTGCACACCTGCACGACCCAGCGCCTTCCCTTTCCAGCCGCACTGGTCAATCAGCCAGCCCGCGGCCAGCTTGTAGCGACCGTCGGATTGCGGATAGCTGACCAGCGCCGGATGCTGCGCCAGAAGTGCATTGCGCTTTTCTGCGCTGACCACCGGGTTCTTGAAAAAGCTGCCCGCATTGCCGATCTGCGCCGGGTCCGGCAACTTGCGGCGGCGGATTGCGATCACGGCATCGCTGACCTGTTGCGGCGTCGGTTCCTTGATGTCTTGCGCGCTGATCTCGGCAGCCAGTTCCGCATAGCGAAGGTTGGGCTGCCAATGTTTGGGCAGACGGAAACGCACGCTGCAGATCACTGCGCGATCTTTCAGCTCATGCTTGAAGACGCTGTCGCGGTAAGCGAAGCGGCAGGCAGCCGCGTCGAGCGTGAAGGTATCGCCGGTGGCGAAATCGAAGGCTGTCACCGAGTCCACGTATTCGGCCAGCTCGCTGCCGTACGCGCCAATGTTCTGAATCGGCGATGCACCGACTGTACCGGGGATCAGCGACAAATTCTCCAGACCCGGGCAGCCATGCGCCAGCGTCCACTGCACGAAGCCATGCCAGTTCTCGCCAGCCTGCGCCGTCACGTAGCGATACTGCGCATCCTCGCCATGGATCGTGATGCCCTTGCCGGTCATGTGCAGCACCAGCCCGTCGAAGTCGCGGGTCAGCAGCAGGTTGCTGCCGCCACCCAGCACCAGCCGGGGCATCGCAGATAGTGCCGGATCGGCGCGCACGGCCTGCAGGTCAGCCATCGAGCGGATCTGCGCATAGGTCTTCGCGTTGGCGGCAATACCGAAGGTATTGAGCGCGCGCAGCGGAACATCATGACGCAGGTCCGGCAAATGGCTGGGGGTGGGATGCATAGGCGAGCGATTATACCGATGCCGCAAATACTGCCGATGCCGCCGTCGCCGCCACTGGCGGCGCAGCCCTCGCCCACTCTACCAGCCAACAGTCGCGCGCCTTGCCAAAATGATTCGGATAAAATTCGCGCCATCCAGTCCATTCAGGAGGTAGCCATGCCATCGTTCGACGTCGTGTCGGAAGCCAACCAGGTCGAAGTCAAGAATGCCGTCGACCAGGCCAACAAGGAAATCACCACCCGCTTCGATTTCAAGGGCAGCGATGCACGCGTCGAGCAAAAGGAGCGTGAGCTGACCGCCTATGCGGACAGCGAATTCCAGCTCGGTCAGGTGCGCGACGTGCTGACCACGAAGATGACCAAGCGGAATGTGGACGTGCGCTTCCTCGACCTCGGCAAGATCGAGAAGATCGGCGGCGACAAGGTCAAGCAAGTGATCAAGGTGAAGAACGGCATCGAGTCCGACGCCGCGAAGAAAATCCAGCGCATCATCAAGGACAGCAAGATCAAGGTCCAGGCCAGCATCCAGGGCGACACGCTGCGCGTGCAAGGCGCCAAGCGTGACGATCTGCAGACCACGATCGCGCTGCTGAAGAAGGAAGTGACGGACCTGCCGCTGGAATTCAACAACTTCCGCGACTGACGGCACGACCTGCAGCGTCACTCCCGACAAGGAGTGCATGCATGTAATCGCGAGTCACCATCGGATGAACAAGCCACGCTTTGCGTGGCTTTTCTTTTTTTGGCGATGCCGCTTGCACAAGTTCCGCAGGATTTTGTTGTAATTTCTTATGGGAAATGTTATTTCCAAGCCCCCCCCCCCAAGATTCACTCGTCGCTCGGAATAACATCATGGAACACATCGTCGGTCTGCCCCCTTCCCCTGTTGCGTTCGGGAGGACCGCATGAACCGCATCTATCGTCTGGTCTGGAATGCGGCCAAAGGCATCAACCAGGTCGCTTCGGAAAAAAGCAGCAGCCGCGGCAAAGGCAAGCGCGGCATCAAGACTCCGCGCCTCGCCACCCTGCTGCTCCTGGGCAGCCCGGCAGCATTCGCGACCGGCGTATTGCCGGCCGGCGGCACGCTCGTCGCCGGCACTGGCAGCATCGCCAGCGATGGTACGGCGATGAACATCGTGCAGTCGACGCAAAAGATGGCGATCGACTGGCAAGGCTTTTCCATCGGCAGCGGCAACAGCGTGCAGTTCGTACAGCCATCAGTCAGTTCGGTGGCGCTCAATCGCGTGCTTGGCGCCGATGCGTCGCTGATCCAGGGCGCGCTGAAGGCCAATGGCCAGGTATTCCTGCTGAACCCGAATGGCGTTTTGTTCGCGCCGACCGCTCAGGTGAATGCCGGCGCACTGGTGGCGTCGACGCTGAACCTGAAGAACGACGATTTCCTCGCCGGCCGTTATGCCTTCGAGGGCGGCAGCAGCCATGCCATCATCAACCAGGGCAACATCACCGCCGCGCAAGGCGGTGGCGTGGCCCTGATCGCAGCTAAAGTCACCAACACCGGTACTATCGACGCGCAGCGCGGCCATGCGCTGCTGGGCGCCGGCAGCAAGGTCACGCTCGACTTCGGCGGCCCCGTGAAACTGCAGGTCGAGCAAGGCGCCGTTGACGCGCTGGTGGCCAATGGCGGCGCAATCCGTGCCGACGGCGGCACCGTGGTCATGACGGCCAGGGCAGCCGGCGATCTCGCCAGCACCGTCATCAACAACACCGGACTGGTGCAGGCCCAGACACTCGCGAGCGGCGAGAAAGGCACAATCCTGCTGCTGGGCGACATGGCGCATGGCCGTATCGAGGTCGGCGGCACGCTCGACGCGCGCGCGCCGGGTGCGGGCGACGGCGGCTTCATTGAAACCTCGGCCGCCGACGTCAGCACGACAGCCGGCCTCGTCGTCAATGCAGGCGCTGCACAGGGCAAGGGCGGCCTGTGGCTGGTCGACCCGTATGACTACACGATAGGTGCGACCGCCGCCGGCAACATCAACACGGCACTGAACAGCGGTACCAGCGTCACCATCACCACGCAATCGAACAACGCCAGCTATGGCGCGACGGCCAGCGGCAACGGCGACATCACGGTCAGCAATGCGATCACCAAAAACAGCGGCGGCGATGCGACGCTGACCCTGCAGGCCGACCGCAGCATCTTCGTCAATGCCGACATCTCCGCCTCCAGCGGCAAGCTGAACCTGACGCTCTCGGCTGCCAACGCGGCCGGTGCCACGGTCGGTGGTGTCAACGTTGCCGGCAATCTGGTGTCGAACGGCGGCAATATCCTGATCGGCGGCGCGCGCGGCAGCATCAGCAACGGCATCGGCTTTGCGTGCAACGTGAATAACGCCAGCGCTGCGGTGGTGGTCGAGCAGAACAAGTCCATCCTCTCCACGGGCGGCAACATCACCCTCAATGGCAAGTCACTGGTCGGCTCGAACAGCGGCAGCTATTCCGGCGTCACAGGCGGCGTGTACCTGAAGTCGGGCGCCACCATCCTCTCTGGCAGCGGCAACCTCTTCATCACCGGCGAGAGCGCCGCGGGCGTCAAGACATTCGGCTTCGGCGTCGAAGGAAACTCCGGCACCCTGACCACGATCGGCACCTCGCCCGGCGCCGGCAACATGATCATCAACGGCGTCAACTCGACCGTCGGCTACTCCGTAGCCGTTCAGGATCAGGGCGCGCTCGGCCTGGTCTCCTACGGCAACCGCGCGCGTGTCGCGTTCCAGGGTCCGTCGGTGGCCAGCTGGCTGGTGTTCGTGAATGGCGCCCCGCAACTGTCCGCCTACACGCAGTCGCCGCAGCTGTCGTACTGCAGCTCCCCTTACCCGAACTGCGGCACCCTGGTCGTGCCGGGCTCGAACAACAGCTATCTGTATGCGTCCTACCAGGCCGTCAGCATGGCGACCCAGGCGGTGTATGTCATTCAAAGCGGCTCGGGCAGCAAGACCTACGATGGCAATACCGTTGCCACCGGCCTTGCCTTCACGACACTGGGCGGGCCGGGTGGATTTACCGTCAGCGCGCTGAGCCCGGCGGTGCAGTACAACACGTCGAGCAAGAACGTCGGCACCTACGATACCCTCACCGCCTCGGCCTCCAATCCATCTTCCTACGCTTCGGGCGGCGCCACCTACGCGGTCGGTTATTTCAACACCGGCAGCTACACCATCACGCCGAAAACGCTGACGCCGGTCGCCAGCGACAAGGTCTATGACGGCAACACCACGGCAGCCGTCAGCGCCACCGGCCTGATCGCCGGCGACAGCGTGACCCTGAGCGGCAGTGGCACCTTCGCCAGCAAGAATGTCGGCACCTACAACAACGTCGGCATCACCGGCATCACGCTGTCGGGCGCCGATGCCGGCAACTACACCTTGTCCGGCAATGCGGTCAGCAATGCCACGGCCAGCATCCTGCCGCGCACGGTGTCGCTGTCGGCGTCGAAGGTCTACGATGGCAGTGCGTCATTCAGCAACAACGTCGGCAACAATGTCATCGTCGGCAATCTGGTCGACGGCGAAGACTTGCAGTACAGCGGCGCGACGGCCAACAGCGCGCACGCCGGCAGCGCCAGCTATCTGACAGCACTGACGCTGGCCGACGGCAGCCATGGCAGCGCGTCCAACTACCAGCTACCCGGCATGAACGCTGCGAACGGCAGCAATGCCGCGAGCATCACGGCAAGGACCCTGACCACCAGTCTCGCCAACGGCAGCGTCAGCAAGGAATACGACGGCACGACCGCCGCGCCCGCCGGCTTCACGCCGAACTGGAATGTCACGGGCTTCATCAGCGGCGACACGGCAGCCAGCCTCAGTGGCAGCGCCGCGTATGACAGTGCGCATGTGGCCTCGGCCAGCAAGGTGACGGTGTCCGGCATGACGCTGGGTTCCATCAGCGGCAGCAATGGCTCGCTGAGCAGCGACTATGTGCTCGATAGCAGCAGTCGCTTCGTCACGGCGAGCATCACGCCGAAATCCCTGGTCACATCGCTGACCAACAGCAGCGTGAGCAAGACCTATGACGGCAGTACCCATGCGCCGGCCGGCTTCGTGCCCGGCTGGAACGTGACCGGCTTCGTCAGCGGTGACACGGCGGCCAGCATCAGCGGCTCGGCCGCGTATGACAGCGCGCATGTGGCCTCGGCCAGCAAGGTGACCGTCTCGGGCATGACACTGTCCGGCATCACCGGCAGCAACGGCTCGCAGGTATCGGACTATGCGCTCGATGTCGCCAGCCGCTTCGTCAATGCGTCGATCACGGCCCGCATGCTCACGGCCACGCTGAACAACACCGGCGTGACCAAGACCTATGACGGTACCGACAGCGCGCCGGCAGGCTTTACGCCGGGCTGGCACCTGAGTGGCTTCGCCAGCGGCGATACCGCGGCCAGCATCAGCGGCTCGGCTGCCTATGACAGCGCGCATGCGGGCGCTGCCAGCAAGGTCACCGTGTCGGGGATGAGCATAGGCACGATCACCGGCAGCCTCGGCTCGCAGGCGAGCGACTACGCACTCGATGCCGGCAGCAAGTTCGTGAACGCGACGATCACGCCCAAGGTGCTGTCGGCGTCGCTGGCTAATGCCGGCACGACCAAGGTCTATGACGGCAGCACCAGTGCACCGGCCGGCTTCGTGCCGAACTGGAACGTCACGGGCTTCATCAACGGCGATACGGCAGCAAGCCTCAGTGGCAGCGCCGCCTATGACAGCGCGCATGTGGCCTCGGCCAGCAAAGTGACGGTCTCTGGTCTCGGGATCAGTGCCGTCAGCGGCAGCAATGGCTCACTGGCGTCCGATTACGCGCTGGACGGCAGCAGCAAGTTCACCAGCGCGACGATCACGCCGAAGAGCGTGACAGCTAGCCTGGCCAACGCCAACGTGTCGAAGCGCCAGGACGGCAATACCGCCGTGCCGCAAGGCTTTACGCCCGCATGGAATGTGACCGGCCTGGTGGCGGGCGACGGTGGCATCAACATCGGCTATACCGGTGCTGCCTTCGACAACAGCCAGACGGGGACGGCCACGCGCGTGACGGTCAGCGGCATGACGATCAGCAGCGTGCGCAACAGCAGCCACAACTCGCTGGCCAGCGATTACGCGCTGTCGGCCAGCAGCGCCAACGTCGCTGCCAGCATCACCGCAGCCGTGACGCCGCCGGCCGCCGTGCTGCCGGCGCAGTACACGGCCGTCGCACCCACGCTATTGCCGCCGGCTGCCGGTGAGTTGACCTATGTCGCCGCGCCCGGCGCCGGCGAGATGAGCTATGTATCGGCACCGTCCGATGGCGTCGCCGCGAACGCGGTGACTGCCGGCACCGGTACCCGCTCGAACAGCTCGCTGGCCGTGGTCAATCGCCAGCGCAAGCTCGCATCGCAGGCCGCGACCATCGGCACCTCGATCAAGACGCTCGACGTGGTGGTGATCTCCGACGGCATCCGCACCCCGACCAACGCAATTCCGCAAGCACAAAGCAAGTAATCAATGAAACACATTCCGGCACTGACTCCGGTCGCCGCCGCCCTTCTGATCGCCGGCTCGGCCTTCGCACAACAGGCGCCCGACGCCGGCCGCCTGTTGGGCGAAAACGCGGCGCCTGCGCTGCAGGCCCCGCTGCCCGCACCTGCCATCACGATTGCGCCATCGGACAAGCGCACCCCGGCTGGCGGTGCGAAGGTGCAATTGAAAGCCGTCACCATCAGCGGCAATACGATCTTCACGCAAGCTGAACTGCTCGCGGTGCTCGGCGACTTCGGCAAGGAAGCGTTCGACCTCGCCGGCCTCGACGCGCTGGCAGCTCGGCTGACCGCGCACTATCAGGCCGCCGGTTACCCGTTTGCCCGCGCCTACCTGCCGGCGCAAGCAATTGATGACGGCAAGCTCGGTATCGAGGTCGTCGAAGGACGCTACGGGCAGGTGCAGGTCACCGGCGAGCCCGCCTTCATCCAGCCTGCACAGGGTTTCCTGTCGCCGCTGCAGCCGGGCAAGGTGATCACCAGCGGCGCGCTTGAGCGTGCGACACTGCTGCTGAATGACCAGCCGGGCGCAAAAGTCGAACCACTGGTGCGCCCCGGACAAGCGGTGGGCACCGGTGACCTGATCGTCGATGTGCAGCGCTATCAGCCATACAGCGGCGACATCGGCCTCGACAACCATGGCAACCGTTTCACTGGCCGCCATCGCGCCCGCCTGAACCTGAATGCCAACAGTCCGTTCATGCTGGGCGACCAGGTGACGCTGCAATCGCTGGTCACCGAAGGTGGCATGTGGTTTGGCGCGCTCGGCTACAACGCACCGCTGGGCAGTTCGGGCCTGCGCGGCCGCGTCGGCTACACGCATTCATACTATGCGCTCGGGGGCGACTTCAGCAGCCTGCAGGCCAGCGGTACGGCGGATGTGCTCAGCGCCGGCCTCAGCTACCCGGTGCTGCGCTCGCAGCGCGCCAACCTGACACTGTCGGCCAGCCTCGATCACAAGCGACTGCATGACCTGCAGCGCAGTACGGGCAGTGACGGCGACAAGCGCAGCAACGTGCTGCCGCTGTCGCTGAACTTCGACCTGCGCGACCGCATGGGCCGCGCCGGCCTCACCTACGGCACGATATCGGCGTCGGTCGGTCACCTGTCGCTGGATAGTGCGCTGGGTGCCACCGATGCTGCCAGCGCTCGCAGCGCGGGCAGCTTCAGCAAGCTGAATCTCGACGTGGCGCGCATACAGTCCGTGACCGAGCGCGTGGACCTGTACGCTCGCATCACCGGGCAATGGGCTGGCAAGAACCTCGACTCGTCGGAGAAGTTCGGCCTCGGCGGCATCAATGGTGCGCGCGCGTATCCCAGTGGCGAAGGCTATGGCGACAGCGGCCTGCTGGCGCAGGTCGAACTGCGCCATACGATGGGCGACTGGATGCCGTTCGCCTTCTTTGATGCCGGCAGCGTCAGGATCAGCCAGCACCCCTGGGCGACCGGCAGCAACCAGCGCAGCATCGCCGGGCCCGGCCTCGGCGTGCGCTACGCACACGGGGCATGGAGCGGCGGCGTGACTGTCGCATGGCGCAGTAACGGTGGCATGCCGCGCTCGGATGCACAGGCGGACAGCCCGGTGCTGTGGGCGAACCTGCAGAAGCGCTTCTGAATCTGCTGACATCCACGCGCCTTGTGCCGAAAAAAAAGCCCGCGTGATCGCGGGCTTTTTTGTTGGAGCGAATCAATCGCGGTTGACGCTTGATCGTTCTTGAATCGCTCCTTGCTTGCTCTTTACTCGCTCTTGGCCAGGCGACGCTGGCGCACGGATGCCGCGAGGTTCTCGAGCACCTGCAGGCTGCTGTCCCAGTCGATGCAGCCATCGGTGATCGACTGGCCATAGGTCAGGTCCTTGCCTGGTACCAGATCCTGGCGACCGCCGACCAGATGCGACTCGACCATCACGCCGATGATGCGGTCGTCGCCACCGGCGACTTGCTCGCCGATGTTGGCGCAGACCGGCACCTGGTTCTCGGGCTTCTTCGAGCTGTTAGCATGCGAGGCATCGATCATCAGCTTCTGCGACAGGCCGTTGGCAGCCAGCGCAATCGCTGCATCTTCGACGCTGGCGGCGTCATAGTTCGGCGCCTTGCCGCCGCGCAGGATGATGTGGCAATCCTCGTTACCGGCGGTCGAGACGATGGCCGAGTGGCCGCCCTTGGTCACCGACAGGAAGTGGTGCGGCTGCGATGCGGCCTTGATCGCGTCAGCGGCGATCTTGATGTTGCCGTCGGTGCCGTTCTTGAAGCCGACCGGGCACGACAGACCCGACGCCAGTTCGCGGTGCACTTGCGACTCGGTGGTACGCGCGCCGATCGCGCCCCAGCTGATCAGGTCGGCGATGTACTGCGGGCTGATCACGTCGAGGAATTCGGTGCCGGCCGGCAGGCCCAGTTCATTGATGTTCACCAGCAGCTCGCGCGCGATGCGCAGGCCGTCGTTGATGCGGAAGCTGCCGTCGAGGTAAGGATCGTTGATCAGGCCCTTCCAGCCGACGGTGGTGCGCGGCTTCTCGAAGTAGACGCGCATCACGATCTCGAGATCGTCCTTGAAGCGCTCGCGCTGCTCGACCAGGCGGCG
>JACCDH010212872.1_pt1 | contig 20502 bp, 48 predicted proteins | sample 7442481 | NCBI WGS metagenome assembly JACCDH01 (sample SAMN15323433, study PRJNA562643) | freshwater metagenome | isolation source: river surface water | place: USA:Blue River Watershed | collected 2017-08-15 | reverse complement strand
TAAGATGAACCACCACCATTTGGTTTGTTTCCACCTTTGTTGTTTTTACCTTTGAAGATAAAATAAGCAACTGCGGCTACTGCGATAATAATAATTGCTGTTATCATGATTTATAAATATTTTTATTAATGATATAACTTATATATCTGCAATTATTTTTGTTTCAAACTTTTTTTAAGCCATTTGATTGGCATTATTTCTGGATAACTTTTTAATGGTCCTTCTTTTCTTTCAGGATGCCATTGCACACCTAAATAAATGTCTTCTTTGCCTATAAAAGCTTCTGTTAAACCATCTAACGAAACATAAATAACTTTTAATTCATCGCTTAGATATGAACAATATTGATGGTGTCTTGAATTAACCATGAAAATATCACCAGTTTCCGTGCTTTTGATCCAATGATAGTGTGATTTTTTCTCATGGTGATCATCGTCATCTTTAAAATCATCAGCTTGGTGATCTTCAACTATTAAACCATCGATGTCTTTGACTTCACCACCTAAAAAATAATTCAAGAGTTGCATGCCTCGACAAACACCTAAGATTGGCAATCTTTCTTTTATAGCTTGGCTTATTAATCCAAGTTCAAACGCATCTCGATTTTTATTAGCACCAATATCTGGTCCTCCGCATAAAACTAAAGCTCCTTCGATGGAATCATCTCTACCTAAAATTTTAATTTCAAAATCTTCACCTAACCAATTTAAATAGTTTTGTAACTCTATTTTACTTTTTGGTGGTGCTAGGCTTATTTTGGGTTTTGACATCTTTGGTTTCTTTGATTACAACAGCTCTGATTCTATCAAATAATTTTTCTAAATCTTCAGCTGAATCTACTGACCATTTCTTTGTCTTTAAAATAAAGAAACATTCATTATCTCTATCTATTCCTAAACTTGAAACGGCTTCTATTTCTAGAAATTCATATTCATCTTCGCTTGATAAACAATTAGCGTCTTGTGAGAATTTAAATGCAGCCTCTTCTAATATTAATCCTTGTTCCATAATTATTTTACATTTGGTTTTTCAATAACTCTTAAATATGACTCTTTGTCTTCTAAACAATCTTCACAATAAGGTGAATAATATTCATCTGTATCGTGATCTACACCTCTGTGCTTTTTTCTGGCTACTGTGTACATTTCATTTGTTGCAAATTCATCTAAACAATTTGAACAAACTTTGGTTGATGTGCTTCTCTTTTTCATAATTTAAAAGTTTCTTTCAGTTTCGTAAATTGCTTTAATAGTTGGAAATCTTAAACTAATTCCACCGTTTTGATTGTGTGATTCTTCGAAGTATTGGATAGTTACTTGCTTGCCAAGAATTGCATCTGGGTTTTCTTTATATAATCTTCTTTGTTCAAGACTAAATCCAGATCCAACGTCAACTCTGTAACCTTTATGCTCAATTACAATATTACGCATTACATCTTCTTCAACTTCTTTACCGTCTACAATAACTCTAAATGGACCATTTTGTACATCTATTACTACATATTCAGCATCATAAAACTGTTTTACTTTAAGTACATCATTACTTCTTTTGCCTTGATACGGTGCATCTTTGCGCAACATAAGTCCTTCCCAAGCATTTTCTTTAGCTAATCCAATATAATATGTTAACATTCTCTCGTCAATTAGTAACTTTTGCTCTAGATAACCAATGTTTTTAAATTCTCTTTCAAAGAAAAGATTGTCTAATTGTACGTTTCTGATTGAGAAACTTGTTGTACCTTCTTTGTTAACGAATTCTTCTAATGTTAAAATATCAAACATGTAAAAGAAAGGATTTTCAATCGTGTGATCTTTGCGTTTAATCTCTTTAATGATACCTTGAAAATTCTCATTACCATTTTCGTCTAACATACAAATTTCACCATCAATGACCATATTTTTAAGGCCTAATGAAATGATCTCAGCATCTAAATTTTTAAGAGTCATGAATTCATTACCAGCTCTTGAAAAATACTTAGGCTCGCCATTTTCATCAATGATACAAATACAACGACAGCCATCTAATTTACGACTTACATACCAATTATCTTCATTGAAGTTAACCTTCTTAGCCATTTTCTCATCAAAAGAATTAGCTAAAGCAACATCAAATGTTGGAATCAGTCCAGGAATCACTTTGTTGATCATGGATGCAGTCGACCTTGTCTTTAAGTTTCTATCTATGATGTTGAAGATAAGCTCCTCGTGTCTCTTATTTGCAGCCACAAAGCCATTTACTGCGCTAATTGCATTATGGCCAGTTAGATACCTAGAATTTAGATCATTTAATATATCAAACAAAGAAGAATACCCATAACTTGAAAGATGACTAAGCTTCTTACAGTTTTCTGAAGTTACACCATATTGTTTGAATGTATTGTATGTGTATTCTAAAGCCTTTCTAACAGATTCATTATCTGCATATTTCTCAAGCACTTTTAATTTGTCTGTGTTTGAATTGGTAGAATTTTGAGCATCTATAAACTCTTGTATTTCGTCTAAGTACATGATATTTTAAAATTAGTTTATTACAATTACTTTTGATTCATGTCTTGACATAAGAATCGGTGAAGCTATAATTTGATTAACATTTTCATAAATAGCTTTAACTTCATCTTCTGTTGCATTTTTAACTTCAACCGTGATAGTTGAATATCCATCTTTAATCATTCTAAATTTTACATTTGGGAATAATGATCTAAGTTCTTGTGCTTTTTTAAGTCTTGATTTCTTTGTAAAGTAATACATGGTTTGTTGTTTTTAATTATATGTAAATATACACAAAAAAGCCCAAACTAAAAAATCTGGGCTTACTTATTTTTAAAAGTTACGAACAATTTTACAAGAATGTAACTTCATTTGTCTCTGGATTCCAGTCAAACGTAACTGGCTTATTCACATAGTCATATCTCTCATTTAAAATAGAAGCATTAAAGAAATGAGTTCCATTGTGAAACTTGTAGCCGTATCCGCCGTGGATATGACCAAATACGTGTATTTTCGGAGGTTGCTCATCTACTTTTTCTCTTAATAAGGCACAGCCTAAGTGCGGTTCATTATATGGAGGCCCACTCATATCTAAATGATCTTGTGGTGGTCCATGTGTAATTAAAATATCTGTATCTTTAGGAATTGCTTCCCATTTTGCCATTAAACCAGGTCCACCTTTGGGTAAATTAAAGGCCCAACTGTAAAATTCAGGTTGCCATGGACTACCATAGATTTTAGCAGTTTGTTTTTCTCCAGTTTCATTAATTAAACCATCTCCAACTATAATCCAATCATCTTGAAGATAGTCAATCCATTTATAAGAATTAACTATTTCCATTGCCTTCTCTGGTTTATCTTCAAACATTCTATCATGATTTCCAGCAATGAATACTTTTGTATCATATTGTTCTAAACCATCAAACCATTGACAAAAGTCTGTAATATCTTCTGCATTTCTACCAGAATTCATTAAATCACCTGCGTGAATTAACAAATTACCACCTGGTAAATCATTACTGATTTCTCGGTGCTTAGTGTGCGTATCTGATATTAATGTGATAATCATTAGTCGTGAATAGTTTTGAATGTTACAAATTCCATGGCCTTATGAGCTTCGTATAATCTTTTTAAAGCTGATCTTTCAGAAACTGCTCTACCAGATGGAGTTTTGATGTGTGTAATACCTCTTTGATTTAAATCATCAGTATTACCCCAAAGTAAATAATATTCTGGCTTTAAAGTTCCAGCTCTCCATGTTTTGTGTACATAGCCTTCGAATCTATCACCCCATTTACCTTCATCAGGTTTCATGAAGCATTTAACTAAAGCTACTCTTTTACCTGTACCTTTATAATCTTCAGCTCTTTCAATTTCAAGTAAGACTTTTACTTGGCCCAATGCGTCGTGCATAAATATTTCCATACTATCTTATATTTAAAGTTTTGCGATAGTTTACAGTAGCTCTGTAAATAATATCTAATCTTTTATTTGGATCCATTTCTAAGATTCTTTCAGTACATTCAACAAATTTACCAGGCATCCATGTTAATTCTCGTTGAACCTTTTTAGTTTTGTTTAACTGATAGATTGTAAAAATGGTTTTACGAGTTCTCCAGTGTTTTGTTGTGTATTTACGGCGAACATATCCGCTCTCATAACTCATGTAATCTGCGTTTGTCAATGGATCATGAAAACATTGAGTTCCATTGTTTGCTTGAGTTTGAGAAGTAACTTCAATTAATCTAAGTGTTTGTGTCTTTGTCATAACTTGTTTGTTTTAATTACTCTGTAAATATACAAAAAACATTTGACATAAAAAAATATTTAAGCTTTTATTTTACGTCTTTTAATTCTGTTCTTAGTCTTCCAATTGCAGATTCCAATGTATTATAAACTGGAACGTTATATCTGCTACAAACAATGTCCACATTACCTTTACGCCAAAATCCATCTGGGCAACATACGATCATTTTACCAGATTCGGCATATAAACCAAGCTCTAATAGACTAATTGGACTCTTGGTTTCTGGCGAAAAGTACATGAAAATAAGATTACACTCATCTAATTTATTCATTTCCCAATTTACCTGTTCACTGAATTGCGGATTAGATTCTTTTTGTTCCCAGGAACTATCCCAATCATCTCTTCGGGGATTGAAAAAGGTTAAATTATCACGGTCCTTAAATATCTTGGGTATTGCTGCTTGCCAATCTTCAGCCTTACCCATTTCTATAGAACCTGCTAAAAATACTTTAACACTTTCATCACTGTAATATACGTTTTTTGGTTCTGGTTTAATTACTTCCATTTTGTGTAGCTTTAAGTTCTTCTATTTCTTTTTGCCAAGCTCTAATATCATACGCGTCCTTTGGATCTTGACATGGAGATTCTTTAATATATTTCTCCAGCTTTTCAATTCTAAGTTGTGTTTCTGACTTGGCTTTTTTCTCTCTTTCTAAATGCTCTATAATTGATTTTTCTAATTCATTAAATGCTTTTAAAAGCGTAGGATTTGTCTGTGCGTCATATCTAAATTTAGCATCTTGAAAATTCTCAATCGGCGTAGTCGGATATTGCCAGCACCAACGAAAGAATGCTCCAGTTGCATCAAAAAATGCTTTAACTTTATTCATTATGCTCTTTTTAAACGTTCTCTAATTTCTGTAAGAGTAGTTTGGTTTTCAAAAGCACCATTCAAATAAATAGTTTTTAAATGTCCAGTAGCTTCATCTTCCCAAGTACATTGATCTTCTAATAGGTAAGTATTAGCATCTCCTGCAACTCTTAATAAACCTTTTGCAGATTTTTTAACTCCATCGTCAGTGATTGGATCTTTGAAGATTTCTCTACCAACTCCATTAACTTCAACATAGGTTGCTTTCATTGCAAAACCAAAGGTGTCTCTAGTGTTGAATTGGTATGTGAAACTTCCAACACCTAATACGATATTTGTACTTGCAAATCCCTTTGCTTCTAATCTTTTAAAGATTTGTTCAGCACGATCTAATGTAATTGAATCTCCGTAGATTGCTCCAATATGGGAATCTAAAACTTTGTAACCTTGTTCGTTGATAGTTCCACCGAATACATCCCAAAGTAATTCAATAACTCCTTTGTATTTTGCGTCCTTTAAACCGTATTCACTCATTGGTGTTTGTAATCCACAAATAATATCGACTGGGTCTCCAGAATCAGGTCGGATAACTACTTTACCATCTCTTGCTAAAATCTCTTCTTTAAGAGTAACAATATGTTCAGTACAAACTTTCCATAAATCCCAAGTATCTGATACGATTGAAAGAATTCCTGTTGGATATGTTTCCATCAAGTTTCTAAATGTTCCAACCTCATCTTCTTTAGATCCAGCACACATAACTGAGTGTTCAGTTGCATTTACAGAACCTGATACAAATCCTTCTTCATTGTAGAATTTACGGGCACCAAAGATTGCTGGTAAACTGTCAGAACCAGAGAAACTTGTTAAGTGACCTAACCCTGAACTAATAGTTGCATCAATAGAATCAAGACCTCTCATTGAGAAATCATGTGCTTGCCAATCTACGAACCAATTTTTTTCAGCATCAGTTTTTTCTTGCCATGATGTAAATAATTTACGGTAAGCATGTGCAATAGTCGCTGAAGTCATTGGTTTCCATAACAAGTTAGAAATAACTGTTTCTAAGTAATTTGTAATCCAATAGAAACCTGGATGTGTATTGTAAATTGTCAAAACCGGAGTCTTCATTGGAACTAGGGTTCCTTCTTCGAGAGTTTTAACTATAATTGGCAAATAACCTAAATCATGTAAAGCTTCAAAGTGACTAACGTCATAGTCAGTATTTAAGTACATTGACAATTCACGTTTCATTTCACCACAAACTTCATCTTTTGGCTTTGAAAAGAAATCTTTATCAAAAGCTTCGTGAATTTGTTTGATTACCATTTGTTGTCCAAATGATACTAATTGGTCGCAACCTTTAGGTGCATACTTATTACTACGTGGAGTAAAATTTGAATAGACTAAAGTTGTTCCTTTAGGATATTGTTGGTGATGTCCTGTTTTGTAACCGTCGGTAAGAAATAATGGATTCATATTATTTGTTTTTAGATTTTCTTTTTTTCATTAATTTTTTTGCTTGATAGCTGTCGAATTTTTCATGACTGCTAACGTGTTGAAATGCAACGTAAATAAACACAATGCATACAATAACGACTGGTATTAAAAAGTATAATGCTTCCATAAATTACTTATAAAATGTTTTTAAATAGATTGCTTGTTGTCTGATACCGAATTCTCTAGTAAGAACATTGGCTGGTATTTCATCTGTCAAAAAAAGACTTAATCCTTTTATCATTTTGGCAGCATCAAACTTTCTTTCTCGACCTTGAATCATTCCTTCAGGATCTGTTAATTTGTTAATTATAAAAGCTAAACGTTGTGGAGTTTCACATTTATTAACCTCTTGCCATGTTTCTAGTTCAGTCATAATTATTTAATTTTTGTTTGTAAAAATTTAATAAATTTTTTAAGTTCTTCTTGATTAAGAAATAAATGTTCACTGCTATTATCGGTAGCACATTCGATTTCAACATCTCCATCAGAATAACTTGAAATGTTCCAAGTAGACCATTTTTGTTTTATAGTCATACTATTCCATTCTGAATTGGTTTCAAAGGTTGTAATTTCTATAGCCATAACTTCTTTGTTTTAATTAGATATGTAAATATACATAAAATTATCTAAATATAAAAGCATTTAAGCAATTATTTTTATAAAGTTACGAACAATTATAATTATACCAATTTAGCTAAGATTTCTTTAACGATTGCAATATCTGCACGTCCTTGGTATTTTTTATTAAATTCACCGATAGATTTACCTTGTAATGCTTGTGGATTTGTAATAGCAACTGATAAATCTTGTAGGATTTCCTTTAAAGCCAATATGATTTCATCAGATGTCATTTGAGCTGGCATGTATTTTTTCAAGACTTCCATTTCATCTCTTTCCTTGTCAACAAGTTCCTGTCTACCTGCAGCTTCATACATTTTAATGGATTCCTCGCGTTGTTTGATTCCTTTATTAATGATTTTAATAATCTCATCATCAGTAGCAACCCAAGTTCCGTTGCTCTTAAAAGCATTTGTGATTGCTGCCTTAATACTACTTAATGCCGCTTTAGCTGTAATATCCTTTGCTTTGTATGCAATGATATAATCTGCATCTATTTTTTCTTTAATTGTCATCTTTCTTTAGTTTTTTCTAATTCCTGTTATCATCACATATTTAAATTGTCTGTGTATTGTAAATATATGTTGAATGAATGTTACTTCATACGTTTTAAATTCACCATCAAGTTCCATTGTTATTTGTTCATCAATTAACGGTTTTTCAACTTCACTGATGAAATCATGATCACAAACACCTTTATTCATTAGGATAAATCTACACTTCGTCATTGTTTTTTATTTGGTTTAATAATCGCTTGAAGAACTTGAATCGTATGAGCTTCCTGAGTCATAAGAAGATCCTGAGTCATAAGAACTACTTGAGTCGTATGAATCTGAACTGCTAGATGAACTATCATCCCAACTTCCACCAGCACCTCCACCTGAGAAATCTCCACCTCCAAAACCTCCATCAAAACCAGAATCTGAATTAGAATCTGTATTCGAACCACTGTCATTTAATGCATCTCCAACAATAGCGCCAAAGATATCGCCTCCAACTGTAGCACCAATTAAGGTTGAATCAGTTACAGCAGCAACTGCCATTGAAGTTAAAAAATCAGATTCATCTTCTCTAGCTTTTTTACGGGAACGTTCATAGATTTCATCACGACGAATGCGTTCTGCTTCTACAATTTCTCTCATACGTTTTTCTTTATCAATAGGAGTAGTCTTAGAAGTTCCTCTAAGAGTGTAATATGATTCTTTCATTTGTACACCTTGAGGTTCTACTTCTTTAATTCCAAATAATCTTTTAATCCAGTTCATTTTATTTGTTTTTAATAATTTCTTTAAAATATGGTTTTCCTTGTTTGTCGTAATATTTTACTTTACTCTCATCGTAAGGTTCAATTTCTGAAAGCTTTACCCAGCCGGCACCTTTTGTGTTGTGCGTTCCACCGCTCCAATCTCCGTAAATTTCAACTTCACCTTCTCTAATCCCAATTACTGTAAATGAGGCAGCATCAACTGGATAATAGACTAAGTCACCTAATTTAGGACTGTATGGAACTTTACTTTGCTCAACATCTGCATTTCCTTTAGAATTACTTAGTAATCCAGCTAAAAAGAATGGATCTTGTGTAAAAATAGGAGTATAGATTTCTTGCCATTTGTTTCTGGTAAAAGTTCCATTTTCATTAGTAGTGGTTACTTCTACTTTACCAATCACAGCTCCTCTTTTCTTACGAAAATCGCAATCATTCCAATTGATTCCTTTTTGGAAAATCAATTCTTGCATTTGATCAGTCTTAACTCCATGAAGTTCTTTAGTACTATAAAGACTTTGAGCAACTGAAGAGATTGAATTCCTTACAGCGTCTTGTTGTCTCCAAATAAAATAGTTTTTAACCTCATCAATAAATGGAATTTGAAAAGCTCTGGCATCAAACATTGCAAGTTTAAAGTTTTGAATATCGTCAACATCTAACATGCCTTCGATATCATTTCCTTCCCATGTTGCTCTCGCCATTCTCAATTGATTGAATTTAGCAGTTGCCATAGAAGCTGCAACACTTACCATTTTCTGTAGATTGTTGTCAAACCAAGCATGTGTTCCTAAGTCATCGAAGTCTGTTAAGACTAAACTAATCTCGTCTGATTGAACATAGCCAAATTTAGCGCCTTGGATATTCTTACAAAGATATGCCGTCGTTTCATTCATATCGTCAATAAGTCCTTGGTCAAATGGTCGTTGTAAGCCTTTTGTGTAAGTGTGAAATGCTTTTCCGTCAATGCGGATAATTGTGAATGTTCTTCGTGGAAGTTTGATTCTGGTTCTATCTTCATAGAACTCTTTCATTCTGTCGCCTAATGCGTCATTTTTCATAATATATGTTATTGTGCAACCTTCGTTAGTTGGATGCTAGTTAATGTTATTCTTTAAAGGGAATAACTGACCTTATTTTAAAAACCAGTCAAATGCTGATTTAATAATTGTGAGATTTACTTCTTGAAAGATAAACCATTTAATCCAAGCTAATGGCCAAAAGATAAAATCCATAAAGGCCCAAAAACCACTTGAGTGAATTTGGTAACCAATCATCGCAGTTGGCAGTGAAAAGATAATATTTGGAATTGAAATTGGTCTAAAAGAGTAAGTTACTTTTTTGTTTGACATCTTAAAATTGTTTTATATTATATGAATTAAAATAATAAAGTTTCTTAGATATTGAAATAATCTTTAACTCTCTCGATAAACGTTGGTTTACTTTTAAAAGTTGAAGCATATTCATACAAAAATAATCTTTTCTTAACGTCTGATAATGAATCGAAATTTTGCCAATTTGAAATTATATCGGCCATTTCACAAATACCAACTGTTTTGGCAGATTCTACAAGTTGTTCATAAACCTCTAAGTCAGTTGCTGTTGTATATTCACCTAATGTTGTGATTTTTGGTGGATTAGCTTGTCTTTGACCTTGTTTGTTTAGCATGTTAGCTGCTACGATTGCTGAGTATGGAAACATAATTTATTCTTTAATGTTAATTTTACCACCATACACTTGAACTTTTGTTGTCTGTGTATTTTTGTTAGAATAAAAAACAGTAATCCATGAAAACCATTTATTCATCCAGTTAATACTTTTCATTAATCTTTGCTCTAATAAATAATCTTGCTCTGTCAATAAATTTTCGCCACATTTTGGGCATGGTGCATTGATAAAAGCCGCTGTATTATTTTCAATCTCTTCAGAATATGGAATTGCATAATCGCATGTTTCATTATCACATTGGATCGAGATTTCTCTTCTAGTTTCAATTAATTTTCTTTTCATGATTTCTTTGTTTTAATTAGATATGTAAATATAACTATAATATTTGATTCGTGAAAACTTTTTTCAATTTATTTTCAAAAAGTTATTAACAATTATTACTTAGTCTAACCAAGAAGATCCAGTAACTTTGCGGTAAATTCTTGCCCATATAAAGGTATAACCAAAGAATATTGGAACCGCGATAAAACCGTCTTCATTTAGATTCAAACCATATCTTTGTGCAAAGAGAACAGATATTGATAAAACTATTAGGGCACCAAATGTGATTGGCGAAATTGCGATTAGAAACCATGATAGATTTTCTTTTGTATTAGGTGAAAGTTTCATAAGTTCTTTGTTTTAATTAGATATGTAAATATACCAAAAACATTTGACATAAAAAAATATTTTAACATTTATTTTTTATGCCACAGCACTTCTGTAACTGGTTTCTTTCTAGCACTTCTAAAAGTACCATAATCTCTTTGAATCATAATCTGTAACTTTGTGAATAATTCATCAAATGATTCTTGTTTTTCTTTAAAGGAATAGTCTGTATAGTAACAATCTTCATTATCGATTAAAGCTGTTACAGGTCCTTTATAAAATTGTTTCATAATATACAATCCTTCTGGATAATATACAATTGAAAATCTTTTTCTGATCTTTTTTAACAATTTTGCTTTCATGTCTTATTTTTTAAATTATTTTATTTACGATTTTTAAAGAAATCTAAAACCCTATCGCTAAATGAAAGTACAAAAGCGATAACTATTACGGCTGCTATTAAACTCATTTTATTTGCTTTTAAGTTGTTCTAATTTTTCTTCAATTAAATTTTTTTGATAAATTAAATGAAGTCTGTTAGCTTCTTCTTTTATGAAATTATTTGCTATATCGTATAATTCTTTTGTATCTTCATTCCATCCAATACTTACAATGCATAATGCTTGTTCTAATGTTATTGTCATATCTTATTTGTTTTTAAATTATTTTTATTAATTTGAATAATCAATACAGACTATTGTATCGTTATAAATACCAAAATTTTCTTTTTTAGTTTCCCCATTTCTAACATCAGAGAAGTGATCTAATTCTTCGTCTGTAAGTTCTCTTCTAATGGGTTTGCAATATTTCTGTATTTGAATTAATCCAAAAATGCTACAATATAATGAAGGCGCTATTTTATTTTTTTGTTCTTCGATACATTTAAATGTTTTATAATAGTTGCGCTCATACCAATTTGCATAACATCCATTTAAAAAATTAAAATGACTATAAGAATGATTGGGTATTTTAATGACATAGTTTCCTATTTTAAAAACTATTCTTGTCACACCGCGTTTCATATCTTATTTGTTTATAAATGTTTCGTTGTAGTATTCTTCTGCTGTTCTGCAATTAATTTTTGCATCAACTTCAAATTGGTATGTACTTCTTCTATAAGCATCGATAATCTGTTGCTTTTCCATTTCTTTGGCTTCTTTAGTTATACCTTTTTTTATTAATTCTAAAGAAACATCAAAAGGTATTTTTGTTAATAACCATTCTACTGCTGTCATATCTTATTTGTTTTTAAATTGACCAAAAAACATACCTATAATCACACAAAATATCAATATTATAATAAGTTCGTAATTATGCAAAACTTGTGTTTTTAGTAAATATTCTTCCATATCTTATTTGTTTTTAAAAATTCTATCAATTAAAAATTCTAATATTGGCATTATGAAAAACAATATTATCAATGCTATTCCACCTCCTAAACCTCCCATATCTTATTTTTTAAATTGTTCTTTAACTAAAAATTCGTAATGTAAAGGGAGATGCATACTAAGACTATGAAACATATCCATAATTTCTTCCTCACTATATCTTTCCTCTTGTTTTTCAAAACCATACTTCTCAAGTAATCTTATAGCTTGCGATTCATTATTACATTCAAGACACATTTTAATGTGCTGTAGTAATCCGTATTCGAGTGTTTCTTCATTTATAAGAATTTGACCCACTTCTAAAATATCAGTATGTTTTTCTTCAAGTGTTTTTTGTTTAGGATTATTCCAATAAACTTCATTTAAAAAGTCTTGTGAGGTATATTCTTCAAGTGTTTCTTGCTTAGGTTCTTCTTTTGGGCAAATACATTTTTTTGATAATGATTTACTACAAGATTCTATTTGCTTACAATGTGGATTATTTAGTAGCCAATCTTCTTTTGGAATGACGATTTCATAAGAATAACTATCATCACTCCACCATACTTTAAACGTTTCAACCTCCTCACAACTCGGATTTTTCACAAACCATTCAAGAAACTCATCATCAATAGATTGTACACTATCCTTGATTAAGTCTTGGTTTGTTGTTAGGATTATTTTTGTTGCGTATAAATCTAAAGATTTATTGTTGATAACAGATTTGTTTTGAGAATCACATTTTACTATTGATATTTTACCATAGTGAAACTGTAAAGCATAATCTCCATCTTTAATTTCTTCATCAAAAGTGATGTAGATGTGTTTTTTATTTTCATCATTAATTTCGTATATAAAATTAATAGAAAGAAAAAGTTGTCCACATTCGTGTACCCTTAATTTACTCGGTTTATCTGTTGGTAATACGTGAATGTTTTTCATAGTACTTGTAATCGGTATTATTTGTTAAATGTTTCGTTGTAGTATTGCTCAAATTGTTTTTCTCCGTTTATCTCTTTTTTACCTTCGATAGTATCAATAGCGTAATTAGTAAAATAAATAGCACACTTTTCAAGCTGTTGTTTTTCTATTTCTTTAGCTTGGTTAAATAAATTTTGAATAACTACATCGTTTATTTGATTTATAGGAAGAGTTAGATTTAATTGTTCAATTAAAAATTTTACTGCTGTCATATCTTATTTGTTTTTAATAGAAATTAGATTTCCGTTTTTATCTTTTTCAAAATGGTAATCCTTTTTATCTTTTTGCATTTCATAAAGTAGTATTTCCATTTTCTTTAATTTTCTTCCTAATAACTTTTCTAATGTTTCCATATCTTATTTGTTTTTAAATTGTTCAATTATATGATTTACAAACCAATCACGTTTTCTTACCCATTCACTATAACCAATGCCAACAACATCATCTCTCATTTCTTTTGTACTAACATAACGTGACATATCTTCTAACATTCCACGAACATCTTCCTCGCTATACATCTGTTCTTGTTGCCATTTAGCACCCATTATTACTAATTGCATTAATGATTTATAATTATAAAAATGATTTTCATTTATAATTCTTTTCGCAAATTCTTCAAGTGTTTCTTGTTTAGGTTCTTCAGGTTTATTTAGAACTACAACATCAATACCATCATATTTCTTTAATTCATCTTTAAGATATTTTTCTTCAATAGTAGGTTCTTCTTTTGAATAAAAAGTTTCTGTTCTTTTACCATTTTCCACTTTAAAACCTATTTCTTTTGGAATGATGATTTTGTATATAATGTCGCTAATAACGAATGAAGTATCATCTAATACAACCTCAACCCTCTCACAACTCGAATTCTTAACAAACCATTCAAGGAACTCGTCATCAATAGCTTGTACACCATCTTTGACTAAGTCTTGGTCTGTTGTTAGGATTATTTTTGAAGCACCTTCTAAATCTTTAGATAATAAATAAGAAACTTGAACCAATCTACCGTCTTTAGTAATGATATAATCATTCTCATTTATATCTGCAACATCAGAAGTGATGCAGATGTTATATGGTTTATACCCTGCTGATGATATATACCAATCCATAGCCATAGTACTATTAGCTAATTTGTAATTATCATCTTTAGCATATAATATACTCGGTTTATCTGTTGGTAATACGTGAATGTTTTTCATAGTTTCTTTGTTTTAATTAGATACAATATTTTTTAATCCATTCTTCTTTAGTGATAACATTATATGAGTAGGATTCTAATACTAATTTTCTTTTACGTCTATTAGGACCCGTGAAACTAAATCCAAATGCTAATATATTGTTGATTTCTATTTCACTTAAATTTTCAGGATTATCGAACATAATTTCTTTGTTTTAATTAGATATGTAAATATAAACAAAAAACTCCAGACTAAAAAATATGGAGTGTTAAAATTATGTTAAATTTTATCTAGTTCTAACTGAAATAAATCTTTGTCCCTTTTCCAAATCTTTTCGAGTCTTTTCATCTCTTTAATAAATGTTGGATGATTCTCTGGATTCATTTTACCATATTTAGATTCTAATGTATCAAATGCAGTAGTTCTCATCGTGATCCATTCCTTCATACAACCTGAACATATTCTTCTGTTATCGAAGATATTCTTTTCTTTACATTTAATACATGTTCTCATTCTTCTTCTGGCATCAATTCACTTAGACTAGTCAATGAACCACAGTTTTTACAAGAGATATAAACCTCATTGTAAGTTTCTTCTGTGTCATCGTCAATTTGTTCTGAGATATGATATTCAAACATTTTATTTGAACCACATATACCACAAATTATATGGATTCTAGGATTCGCTATTGCCATCTGGTAAACCTTCTACGATTGTAAACATAATCGGAAACGAGTAAATTAATCGATTTGTTTCACCATGTTCTCCTGCCCAAAAACAGTATGCACTGTGACTAATTGTCATTTCTCTACATTCAATGTAATGTTCATGCAAGTGACCATTAACATTACATCTTACTTTATATCTTCTCATATCTCTATTTTAAAATGGTTTCTAATGTTGCTTTATACGCTGAGCTTTTAAATACATTAGACGCTGATTCCTTTGCGCCGCCTTCAAATAATTCTCTCGCTTTTTCTATACCATGATATTTCATAATTAGTTTTGCAGCAGATGGAACTGTTTTTGGTGCATCTTCACCTTTAGTTGCAATTAATTCATCAATGATCTGTTTTATTTGCTCCTCATACGTTGGTTGTAAGTCATCTAATGCCTCTTCAAGCATCTCAGAGAAACAAGTACCTCCATTATAGAATTGCCCAATAAACGAAAGAGAACCATTCTCATTTCTACTAAGTTTCATAAAGTACTCTTCAGAATCTGACTCTTCGTGATCGATTACTCTATATAGTTTCTCTCCATGAATAAAATACTCTTCAGTTGTTCTTTTATTCTTGTATTCGTATTCATTAAATTTATCTCTGAAATCTTCTTGCCAATCTTCGCCTAATTCAATATTAAATCTTTTTGCAATTGCTTTGCAAGTTTCCTCTAAAGTTCCAGTTAAACTTACTGGATATAATCTACCTGTGTGAAATTCTGTGTAACTCATTATGTGTGCATTTTTTTATTAACTAAACTACATAAAAATTCTGTGACTAATTCTGCCTCTGTATTTCTCCAAGCATGATTCAAATAAACATCAGCATCTTTGTGATAATGATAGTCATTTGCATCTAAATGTACTTGAGCAGCTTTCGCAGTCAAAAATGAATTAGTATAAACTGGTTCCATCGAATATGAACATTCTTGTAAATCTTCACAATTTTCTTCAATCCAATCTTGCATATCGTAACCATCTTCCCATAGTTCTTCTATATTTTCTGGCGGAAGTATGTCACAATTTTCTAAATAATCTTTTAGATCTGCTAAAGTTTCTACAACACAAAAATCTGCATCGGGATCTATCCAACATTTTGTATTTCCATTTAGATTCCAATCGTATACTCGTTTCCAATCTCTAATTTGAAAAAGATGTGGCATCTTTGTGGCTCTAGGATCTTGCGTCGTCATTTCAGTTGCAAGTTCTATTAACTTAGCATGCATTTCATCACTGATTTCTATCGATTTCATTCTTCGTCCTGATTAAATTTTGTTATACGTAATAAAATAAAGAATGGTATTACAATTGCATAAAACTGCCATGTCATAAATGATATTTTACCAAAACATGCAAGTGAAAATCCTAACCATAAAGGTCCTATGTGTCTGTATACGTTATTCATTTTCTTAAGGTTTATAAATTACTACTGACACTTTCATGTCCTTTAACTCTGTTTGAATAATTTTTTTGATTCTATTCCAATCTCCTCCTGCTAATCCAGCGCCAATCTTTGGTAAGCCAATATGTTTACCTTTAAAAATATGATTGATCTTGCGCATGCATAAAGTTAATGCCTCATAATCTAATGGCTTTGAAACTCCATCTGTGTGATTCTTACCATACTTGAATTGTGTGTATGAATTCACAACGCTTAATGTTGGTTCGTTTTGATTGTTTTTAAAACCAGCCAAAGACCAAACTAAATTTTCACTGAGTACGAATGTTTCATAATCAATATTACCAAGTTTCAAAATACTTGGACCTTCTGCTTCCATTTGAAATTTATCAACATCAAAAGCTTTTGCCATTTGAGGTGCAATGCCAGCACCCATGTTTGATAAACAATTACAACCATGTGTAATCACATCAAATGTACCCTGTTTTGCTAATGCAATTAAATCACCTTCTATTTCTTGATAGTTCATCTTATGCTAGTCTAAAGTTCTTTAAAAAATCTCTTAAGAATACAATTCTTTGCGCTTCTTGTTCTGTGTCTGCAAACTTCATTATCCAATCCCAATATTCTCTAACTTCCGGATTTCCATCTGCATAATATGGTCCATCATAATCAGGCCAAGTAACTTTATCAAAAACTCTATCATCAACTAAGAAAACTACAGCAGTTAATTGGTCACCTAAATCTGGCTCAAAGAAACTTGCATATTCAATACCTTTATCAAATATAGTTTGTTCATGATTATTTAAAGTACCAATATAATTTTCATGAATTGAACCTACTAATCTTGAATTTGTCGTACCTCCATTTAAGATAATAAACGTTTTGTCTTTTTTGGCCCATTGTTGATATTCTGGCTTTTCAAAATTAATAAGACTGTATTCGACTACTGCATGGCCAAATTGAATGCCTTGTTGAATTGGACTTAAATTGTAAGGCACTAAGCCATACATTCTATAAGTTCTATTGCTCATCAGATTCGTTTTCTTCTTCGACACGTACTTCAACTGATTGTAACTCATATCTTGAGCCTAAGATTGGATCTTGTACCAAGACCACTCTGTCTACTATTTCTGTTTTTGGTTTTTGTTCTTTTGACATTTTATATTAGTTTTAAAAATTTTAATTCTTCGACAGCTGCGTCAAATGCATCTTGCCATGTCCGGTATAAATACCATTCTCTAACTTCAACTAGTTCATAGTTTCCAAAGTGTTCGTATTTGTATATGTCAAATGCATATTTTGGAGTGCTTGTTTGATCTAAGCTAATTTCTACAACATATCCTAATGTTGCTAATGAATCTATCGTGTACATTAGAATATATTAAATGCAGTTGTGTTTGTTTTTTCTTCATATTCATTATCAGCAATATCTCTATAACTATTTGTTGTATAAATATGTTCAAAGTTACGTGATAATTCTGCAAAACCAGCACTGAATATTCCGTGAGTTACTACTAAATAAATTTTAGCATCTGCTCTTTGTGTTCTGATTGCCTTTGCAAGTTCATTGAATGTTCTACCGCCATCACAAATATCATCGATGATTACATATTTTAAATCATCTCCAACCAATCCAGGTAAGTCTGGAATCTCAGTTTTAAGAATTTTACCAGTTTTAATATCTCTCACTTTAGATGCTGTAACAATATTATCAATGTTAAATTCTTTTGCAACATCAAAAATCTTTTTATAAGCACCAGCGTCTGGGCTTACTAAACAGATTCTACTTCGTGCTCCATCTTTATTATCAATTTTTGTTAAGGCATCTTTAACTAAGCGATGATTATTGTGTTTGTGATAGTTATTCAAACAAGCTTCTAAAACATCTGAATGTGGATCCAAAACTGTAACTCTTGAAAAGTTTTGTGCATTGATAATTGGGCAAATAACTGTTTTAAGATAGTTACTAGTGCCTGCTTCAAATTTACGATCAGAACGAGCTCCTAAGAAATAAGGAACATTTAGCTTAACATTTTCAACATAAGAGAATTCTCTTAGAGCTTGATTAGCTGAGATAATAACTTCTAAATCCCTGAATGAATTTAATCGACTTGTAATACTTACCGTGATTTTGTTAGGTAAATCTGTATCAACCATATCTAATGTGATTGATTGTTGTCCATCTGGAAATCGAGAGATTTTGTATTTAATATCTGAATTTTCAAGGTTTACTAAGTTTAATCTTTGTATCATGATTTGTTGTTTTTAATTATATGTAAATATACACAAAAGTTTTAATATGGTAAAACTTTTAACGCTTTATTATTCAAACTTATTAACAATTATTCTAGCCGCTACTCTAGTTCCCATTGCAGTTTCTTCAATTGACCATTCAAATAGATCACTTTTCATAATCTCATCGCAGATTTCTCGTCTAAGTCCTTGTTTAACCATATCTAATGCAAAGTTTGAATTTAAACCTGCATTGCCACTGGTACCAAAGTTTCTAGGAACGCCATCTATAGCATAAAGTCTTTCGATTTCACCCATCATTTTTTCAGATCTAATAATAACTGGTTGGCCTTGTTTTGTAACGTACACTGCATTATTGCCAGTAAAATTAGTACCTCTTGTTTTAAAGAGATCAATCACAGATTGAATTGGTCCAAATAAAAATGGTAACAAATCAATTTTTTGGTTTAATATGTCTTTGATTTTCATAATTAGCTTCTATATCTTAATTCATTTTGACGATAAACACTTAACACCGATCCTTGACCATGTGTGATTGCAAACTGATACCCGTAGTAATCATAAATGTAAGATGGAAAGTTTTCTGTTAAACCATCGATTGGATCAATTTCTAAACCTTCAAGACTTGCTAATTCCCACATTAAATTCATGATATGTAAAGATCTGTCAGTATATGTTGAATAATGACGCTCATCATACTTTTCTTGCTTCTTTAAGATTGTCAACATCAAATCATCAAATGTTGCATCATCACAAACACCCCATTTTTGTTTGATTTTTTGAGCTCTTTCTCTTTGAATTCTATCTTTTTCTGCAAGTTTTTCTAAATAATCTTCCATTGCCTTTTGGCCTTCAGGACTTTTCATGTATGCTAGTGCGTCTTTCATAATCTTATCGTGGGGTTTGTATTTTTAAATTAATTTCTTCTTTTTGAGCTTCTATTAAGCCTTTAATTTCTTTTGGAATAATTACACCTGCAGATTCCATATCATTTATGGTTTTAAACATAGCATGGTACAATATTCTTCGTTCCTTTTCATTGATTTGTTTATCTTCAAACAAACACAAAATAAATGCAAACAATTCGAAGTTTTTACTAGAATCCTTATTGTCTATTTTTAAATTTAATTTTTTTAATTCTTTATGTGCAATTAACATAAAAGTAGGAAGTACTACTATAATTATGAATGCTACTATTAGATTTAAGTATTCCATGATTATTTTTATTTGTTATTGTTCCAATCAATTCTAGGACAGTATTTATTATATGATGCTTTGACAAAAGAAACAATGATTGAATCTTGTTTTGGTTCAGGATTCCAAATTCTATATCCATCTTCATCATATTTAACGCCTCTATTATACCATTTCTCTAGAGAAACTTTGTATAATTCATGAAGTGCTGTTATAATTAAAAAACCCCAACCAACTGCACCAGCTACAAGGGCATGCATAAATAATGAATCTCCTACAGGCTCTATAAAGAATAGACCAATCCAAGATAACATGCAAATCAAAATAGATAATATAACGTAAATTACTGAACCTAATACTAATCTTTCTCCGGTTGAATGAGTTTCACTCCTATCTAATCTTTCCATGATAATTATTGGAAGAGAAAGAATTGCGTAGGGTATAATAAAGACCCACATTAAGGCTAATTTCCAAAAATATGGACATAATGATTCTGGCATTACAGAGGTACTATAGAACCATCTATATAATTGTGCAGTATTTGAATTGATATTTAATTTCATAATTTTTATTTTTTAAGTGCTTCGTATCTTTTAATATTTTTAT
>JACCDH011529903.1_pt1 | contig 20508 bp, 18 predicted proteins | sample 7442481 | NCBI WGS metagenome assembly JACCDH01 (sample SAMN15323433, study PRJNA562643) | freshwater metagenome | isolation source: river surface water | place: USA:Blue River Watershed | collected 2017-08-15 | reverse complement strand
CTGCCTTAGATGCTGAATAAGGACTATTCGGCTCATATGTATTGGTTTCTGTAAAAGCAGGGTCTGTTGAAGATAAAGACCCATACACTTCGTCAGTAGATACGTGCAAGAAGCGGAACTCTTCTTTAGCCGAAACAGAGAGCTCTGACCAATAAGCACGAATTGCCTCAAGCAAATTAAACGTGCCAACCACGTTGGTCTGAATAAAGTCGCCTGGGCCATGAATCGAGCGATCTACATGAGATTCAGCAGCAAAGTTGATCACCGCCCGTACAGCATATTTTTTAAGTAATGAAAGCACCAACTCATAGTCACCGATATCGCCCTCAATAAACACAAGGCGAGAATCAGAGGATAAAGATTGAAGAGTTGCTAAATTACCTGCATAAGTCAATTTATCCAAATTAACTAAGCCTTCAGCATCCCGATCAGCAAGCCAGTCTAATACAAAATTACCGCCAATAAAGCCTGCGCCGCCAGTTAGAAGAATCATAAAAAATCCGTTATCTCTCTTGCAGATCTTAACTCAAGAAGCAAATTGTATTGAATTTTACAATTATAATTTTACTTACATCTTTTAGATGAAAAGTCTGTAACTTTAACTATATGGATAGAGTTCATCCTCTTTCTTTAATGGTGAGGATTGAATCCAATAGATTATTGATAGATAAAGAGCTGAAAATTAAGTATAAAATTGCTCAAAAAAAATCCACCTAGTTTCAAATGTACACTATGCACTACCATCTTAATTTTAGTGGTAAGTTAAAATTAAGAAAAGATCTTCGCTTAGTAAAAAAAGATCGCTAGCAATGCTAATATTATTGCGTCACGACTTCGACGTCTGCATTCAAAAGCATTTATAAATATAAACAGCCTTGTAGGAGAATCAAGCTTAAGAAGTGAGGCTATCTTTTCAATCTCACAACGGTACCACCCAGTTAAAAATAAAAAAAATCTTCGCTTATATGCAGAAATGCCAATATTGGCACCAACTTGATTAAATGAGTGCTGCCTGTAGTCCATTAATGGAAGGGAATCAATAAACCAGGTTAAGCCAAATGATCTAAAGTATGCGTAAACCATCCAATCATGAAATGCGACTTCATTGACTGAATGCCAATTTCGAATCATAAAGTTCTTAAAAAGCATCAATGAATCAGAGCAAAAAACATAAGTACAGCCTGGTCCAGCCGCCTCAAAAATAAAATCATATCTTTTTTGAGGATATGATTTTTTAATCAATACAGTACGGCCATCTTCCCAAAAAGCACGAACATTTCCAGAGTAACCGCAAAGTGATCTTGATTTAATTTCATTTACGGAATGTAGCAACTTATAGGGTAACCAAATGTCATCCTGATCAGCAAAAGCAACATAATCATAAGTAGAAAAATCAACATCGCGAATCAATCTATAGAAATTTTTGGCAGCACCTCCAAAAACCTGACCATAATCAAGAGTACAAACTCGATTATCATGATTTTGTATTTCGGTGACTATATTAAATGTCTCGTCAGTAGAAAAATCTATACTGACAAATACCTGAGTTATTACACCCTCCTGAGAAAGAATACTATTCAACTGATCTTGAATCCAATTAGCCCCATTATGCGCCGCTAGAAGTACAGCAACCTTAGGTTGAATACTTCGTAAAACATCTTTACTCACAAATAAAACCCTCTTTTTATCACTCAAAAATTGCGTCACTGTAAAGTTTTGCATACTTTCCAGCACTAACATCGCAATCAAAATTAGCCAATGCAAATGATTGACATCGCTCTCTAGCACTTTCACTCAAAAAAGGCAAAAAATTTTCAACCGAAAGTTTCTCCACGCTCTCGGGAAAATAAGAAATCCCTAATTTATTCTCAATAATTATTCGCGAAATATCCCCGCAGTATCCACTACATATCATGGGCAAACCAGCGGAAAGGTATTCAACAGCTTTGCTTGACAACAAGACTTGGCCAAGTTTTTTTTGCAACTCATTCTCTGGAATGAAGTAACTCATTAATCCAAAATCTTGATGGGACAAAATATCCCTTAAATCATCGACAGTTTTAGTTGTCTTGATACAGTAACTATTTATATTATATTTTGAAAAAACTGCGTTGATATTTCGATAATCAGAGGTTGTAACTATGGTCAAGAAACATTTAGGAAAGATTCGAATTAAATTAGAATATAGTTTTGCAAGCTCAATTGTTTTGTGCCACGTAGAATCGGAAAGAGCGCCAAGATAACAAAAATTAATGCATTCCTCGCTTCGAATTCTACTAGTACGTTTTCGCTTCTGATACAGTTTTTTAACATCCGCACTTAAGTAGATACAATGATCCCTTAACGCCCCCAAATCAACATAATGATCATGCATCATTTGCGAGACACTTACAGAATAATCAGATTTTTCTAAAAGCAACCTTTCAATCTTCTTAAGATATTTATAGTGAACTGATGTTTCATCAAAACCAAGCTTAAGAGCCATCTCCTCTGGCCATAAGTCTCTACCATCAAAAATTATTTTGAAATTAAGGCCAAACCTTATTCTTACTCTAACCGCAGCCCATGCTGCATGATAAGACCTGCAATGTACTACTTTAGCGTTTATCCTCTTTAGAACGGCGGCTAAATGATAATGAGAAAAATTATGCATTAGTTCGAAGGTATACGAATTAGAGTTAACAAAGTTTTGAGTTGTATAAATAGGGATCCAAATAAATTTAGTCGTACCGAGAGCTGATTTAACCTTGTTTAATTCGCGAAAATATCCAAATTTCTCTCTAACAAATCCACTGTGCACAAGCGGAACGGCAGAAATAAAATATGCCTCCCTAATTTCTGCAAATTTACATGTTCGAACAAACTGTTGAACAACCTGATTGCCGAACACGCCATAAGATCTAGGAGTTTCGCCCCATGTTAAATAAATTACCGACATATAAAATTTGCGTTTATCAATAAAGTTTAGGAATAGAATTTATGACCGTTATCACCTCGTTGAAATTCATTCCAATTGCATCTAAATACCATCGAATATTTTGATAACGAGGTCTATTTTCTTGATCAATTAAAGCTAGAGCCTGATCACGCGACAAATCTCCCTCACGAATCTGGTTACTTCGAAAAGTGTCGTGTTCGGTGAAGCCAGCAACCGTAAAGTAAATGTAGTTGTAAAGAGCCGCGGTGCCATCGCCAATTCTCCACGTGGTCGTGGTATCCGGTGCTTTTTCCCACTCATATTCATTAAGTAAAACCCCATCAACCTCCGATTCATCCCAGCGCCAATAATCAAAAAGATGGAAGTAATCTTTTTTCTTTGTAAAGCTTCGATAATATTCACCGGATAATGTATCCCAAAGGGAGCGATTAAAGTAACCAGGACTTTGAAGCATCGCTTGAGTTCGGCGATAGTGATACTGAAACTGCTTAAGAACTCCCTGAGTGTATACATAAGTACCATCAAAGTCTGGCGGTATACCCAAAAAACCAGTCTTAAAATGCGTAACCTCCAAGGGGTTTACTCCCCATAAATTTAAACTAACTTTAGTTTGGTTTTTTACTGTTTCAACATGACGAAAAAAATGTTTATCCCCAGCTGTCAGCATTGCCATCATACCTAAGTGAGGTGATTTTAGCCAAGCAGCAAGGTTCATTCTTATATTGCGGCGCTTTTTAGAAATGTCTGCAGCAATAATTATATTTTCGACTCCCAGAGCTGAACACATACGACTGATATTTCTTCTGCCAAGATCAGTAACCATTCCCCAATCGTATGTATAAGTAATAGGTTTTAATTTAAGCTCCTTAACAATAAGGTGGAGCCCATAACAGCTATCACGCCCCCCGGAAAATGGGACTATACATTCCGGGCCTTCATTTCGTCGATAAGGATTAACCAAATCAAATAGCTCTTGTTTTGGCTTAGGTTGGTTTCTTATCTTATAACTTTTACAGTAATTACAAACACCATTTTCATCAAATTTTATGAATGGCATTGTTTCTGGAAGAACGCATTTAGAGCACCTCATAAGGACCGGTTTTTCATAAACCAACAACTTATCTTCTGATTTAATATATTTAAAATCAGGAATTAGATTTTCAGTACGTACTGTTTTATCTGAAATTTCTAAAGCGCTTTCAGCAGGAATGTTAAATATGTAACCATCTTCTTTTATCTGTCGAATTTCGACACAACTTAGTCTTTCTAAAGGATAACTCTCTGATGAAAAATAAATATCATCTCCCTTGAATCCAAGGTAAAGGCTACCATTATTGGAAAACAATAATGCTTTGCCTTGTTTAGGATTAATTATCACGGCAGAGATAGTTCCTTTACAACGACTGAGGACAGCCTTTGCTAAAGTGGAATAACTTCCACCTTCTAATAAGTGAATCTCGGCAATTGCTGAAATTATTTCTGAATCAATAGTAAACTTGCGGTTTAAATTAATATCTTTCCATAGCTCGTCGGCATTGACAATAATTCCATTATGGATAACAGCAAAATCACCACGGACAACTGGTTGGTTATCATTTAATCCATTTGTTATTAATCTACTATGGCCAAATATAAGTGGGGAGGACGAGGGCGAGTTGGATTTTAATAATTTTGTGATGTCATAATCAGCACGAACTACCTGATATGAACCCTCCCTTAAAAATATGAGGCCACTTGAATCCCTACCCCTATTTCGAGCATGATTTGCAAGTAAGTCTAATGATTTTTCATCGACATTTTTTTTGCTAAAGACTCCGAAAATTCCACACATTTAATTTTTCAATACTCCGTAATATGTTGTCAATAGTTCCAATTAGTAATAAGAAAATTATCACTTAGTAGTAGCTAATAGAGTTCGTTGGCTCGCTTAATAATTAAGTTTAAATAGAGTTAGGTTGCTTAAGCGGTAAAAAAATTGCGGCATTAAATAAATGCAACTTATGTAATAGGTTATGTTATCTCAAAAAATATATCTAACATTATAAACACTCCCAAATTTATTGCTTAACGATCAACAACTTAGTTTTTAGATTTATAACTACAAATCTGTGCCACGACATAAATCATTAAAAAACATGGTAAAAGAGCAAACACAACTAAAAGAAAATTTTTAAAAAGTAATATCTCGGTGAATCCCCCTGTGGTTCTTTGAAAATAAAAAAAAGTAACAGCTGATAAGCTCATACTTAATCGTTCACTTTTAATAAAGTAAACGAACAAACATTTAAGAAAATAAAAGGATATGACATAGGGAATCGCAAATAAGAACGCTGAAAAAAAGACTAATAATCCCCCACCAATCGCATGTGCCTCAGCAACAAAAAAAGTATTTTTAATTCCAATCGAGTCAGGATCTAAAATTTCCTCACTAAGAATCATAAGATCCTTGTGATAAGATTTTGAATCAAAAATTGAACTTGGGAGCGGTATTGCCTTATAGATATATTCAAAATCTGAAATATTTAAACTGTACTGTTCATAAACTCCGACAAGCTGGGCAACAAAAATTCTCTGTAAAAAATATTCAAAAAAGTCAGATAAGCCAATTAAATCTGGGTACTGACTAACAACAATAAAATAAAGTCCAAAACCTCCCACCAGAAAAAGAATGCCAAAAAAAATTAAACCTTTAATTTGCACCCGCAGGTTTGGTCTTGATAAATACCCTAAAAACATTATTATCAAAGGATAAACCATTACAGATTTATCACCACCAAAAGTTGAAATGAAGAAGAGAGTTGAAATAAAAATAATTCTTGAAAAGAAATTTAACCCACTGACATACCCAACTAAAAAAGCTATCGTTGGCATTAAGATAGAACAAGAAAATTTTACATAACGTAAAATCGGATGTGCCTCAGCATAGCTTCTTGTAACAAACAAATTTTCCCCATAGAAATAACTGCTGTGAAGAGCATGAGATGCTTCAAAAAAAATCATCGAGGATGCGACTATTAAAAATCCATAAATCGTAAAATATTTTAGGATGAATTTAGCTATGAAACCATCATTTAACACATTCAAATGATCGGTAGACAATCTATACATGAGGAAATTACGCCCCAAAAAATAGAACATGCTGAATAAAATCAGATACTGGGCACTTATCATTAATCCCAGATTGGGCACGATATTCGCATCTATATTAAAAGCAACCCATAGCAACTTTGGGTCAACTAGCAACAACACCACAGTTGCAGGAAACACAAAAATTAGATAGTCGAATATTATAAAAAATCCTGTATATGAATTTTTCTTTAAATTCACCCCAAAAATTGTATTTCTCAAAAATCTAAAGTAGATAAAGAGAATTCCAATAAATAAAATAATATAAGCCAATAAATATAAAATTATCATTTTTTTTTAGCTGTTAGGGTGAAGGCTAATAAATCCATTTATTACCACACGCTGATGGACAAGGAAGAAAAACTTCCAAAAAATTTAATTATTTTTTAATAAGATTATTTAATGGCCAGTAATTCATTGTAAAACTCAATATCTTTCTCCGTTCCTAAATGACAGTTATGCCATAGAAGTGTCATTTTTCCACCAAACTTCTTACATTTCTCATAACACGCGAGCACACGTTGAAAAGCTAAATCTGAATAACCTAATCCCATATATCTTTTTGATATAAGGGAGTCCTCCATTACAATCAGGGGCTGTTCGTAAATATCTAATTCACAACGTAGTTCATAATCATAAATTTTAAATTGACGACTTGTTCCACACCTAAAACCAATAGACTCGGCAAATCCCAATGTTGAGTCTTTGTAAAGATGATTTTCACAAAGCAGTCTATCTGTCTTTGAATAAACCCAATTTAAATAATGCTGCCGTCCTGTTAAATCAATATCTAGCCCTAAATATTTATCAAGATGGCTATGGAAAGCATCAAAACTTTGCCTCATAAGATTATCATCTGCATATGACAAGAAGCCGGGATGCAATCCAATCTTATGCTCTCTTTCAAGTATTGACTTAAATAAAAATTGATATTCTTTGCTACCAAATCCTCCTGCGCCATCTTTATCAAGTGAGGTTACTAAAGGAATGAAATTAAATGTAACTTTGCTTCCAATACGCTCATTCGCATTCATAATTTCAAATATACCTTTCACATATGGATCACTCAAAGGATCAGAAGAAGTATATGCATTAAATATATTCTTAAAATCAGTAATTTTTTTTGTTCTTATACAGGATAAGATTGAGTTTTTTATGAGATCTTCCGCCTTAATTTTTTTAAGAAAAGGATTATCTACATCGCAACTAACAACTAAAACGTCATTATTAGAATAGCCAATAACCTCCACTCCTGACTTTTTAAATACAGATGCAACTAACCATATATATTCGTCTACCAGAGGCCGTTCAATTAAATGAAATTTACACAAGATAGATTTTTTGAAAGGAAATCTTTCGCCATCAAAGGGCTGAACACGCTCCTCATATCCAGTAAGTAGAAAAAAAATTGTCCCGAATAAATCAAAACCAAAATCAACCAAATGATTTTGGTTGTTATAGGACAATGAATTATCCCCATAAAAAATTGGCAGATATTTTTCACCAAGATCATATTCAGACGGAACCAACAGATTTTTGTAGCCCGAAGGGATAAGAGAAACGCTTAACCATTCCTGCTCAGCTCTTATCCAAAATTCATTACTGCAGCGAAGAATGCATTTATCGTTAAAATGCAACTCTGTGTATAAATTAGACTCACTTTCTATTAAGATCCATTGAAGGCCGAGGCAATTAAAGACAAAGTCAAAAATATATTTTTTTTCAGAATCAAATTTCTTTGATGTTATAACCTTAATAGGTTGCATTACTCACCCAAACTTCATATTTAATGAACATATAGTTTATTTATAGAATAAATTTTTTACAGCAACCCAACTAAATTTTTTCATAAAAGAGATACTCCACTGCGTAAATAAATTTACGGGCTCACTAAAAAAGAAGAATAAAGAATCTGCACGTAACCATATATCCTTAAATTTAATTTCACTTATCTTGGCTGAGTAAATCTGGAAATTTGTTCTAGTTATAAATAAATAATAAAAACCATCCAAGAAACCCCAAAGCCATAGATATGCATATTTTGTATTTTTTAAGGTGAACTGATAGTCAATTTGCTCAGCACACATCATTTTATAAAGAGTTAATGGGAAATTTATTCCATTATCAATAGCACACTGCAAAGGCCCCCACAATCTTGGATTACACTCAATTACATAATACTTACCTTTGAAAAATTTTAACTCCACCATCAATGCGCCAGACCATTGAATACTTTGAAATAATTTATCAATCTTTATGTAGACTTCAGCAGGTATTTGTGACGGTATAGCACAAATAACAGATTTACCGCCAGGCTGCTGAACTAATGTTTGCTGAATAAATCTCAATGAAATGCTACCAGCATTATAGAGTGCGCAGTAATAAAAACTTGGGCCATCAATATATGGCTGCACGATGTGCTCCACATCAATTAATTTTCTTTTTACAATTGCTTGATGTACTCGTAAACTTTTCACCAATATAGGAGCCTCTAAAACTTGATCATCACCCCACACGATTTTGCGAGCCTTAACGACGTAAGGAAATGAAAATTTTTTCGGAAGTTCACCCAACTCATCTGGAACATCTAATCTAAATTTTTCGCAAATCTTAATAAAAGAATATTTATTAGAAATTTTTTCGTAAAGTTTAAAATCATGATTGGGAACTAAAATTTTCGAGGACTTAAGGAGCTCTTTATTTTTTACAGCCCAGCGAAGAACTTTTTCGCCCATAGGAAAAAAAACCGCAGGCGCCTTTAACTCAACCCCAAGACCCATTAAAGAAGCAACAAAATTATCCTCTGTTTTGGCGTTGTAGAACCAAAATTGTTTTATTTTAATAAGATTGCCAAGTAGCCCTGGTATCGATAAGAATCCTGAAATATACCCAGAAATGCCGATAATTATCTCCACATCTTCGGATCGAAGAGCGCGAACTGCAGCAATCGTTGCGCGAAGATTTAGATCAGCGCAGATTATTATGCTTTTTTTGTTGCACTTCTGCATAAATATAGTGGCCTATTCATAAATTTGTAATCGACATTAAATGAAATTCTATTTCCACAATATCTGAAAAACTTTCTGAATCCGTGAATCTCTCGGAAAAAATCCTCGCTTCCCCTAGAAGAATTTAATTGACGGATTTCGTACCTAGGCTCTCCTAGAAAGTTCTCAATTAGACCTACTGATTCAATAATCCAACCAGACTCTTCTAGCATTTTTTTAGTTTCTGCAAAAAAAATTTTGTCTTTAAAAATTTTAGAAGAAGATCCTTTCCATGCGTTTCCTAGCTGGAAAAACATATAGTCAAATTTACATGAGAGGCCATTAAGATAATTTACTGAATACTTACTCCACTCAGACAACGCTCCAACTTTATCTCTGTCAAAGTCATCACCTGCATGATGCAAAACATTTAAAAAAATTAGTAAATCACCACCGTCTAAATTCTCAATATCATTTAAAGATACCCCTGAATTTTCTATTTTTAAATCTGAATCACTAATGTTGCAAATTTCTTTTATCAAGCCCATCGCCTTAGCATGTGGCGCATGAGGTTCATATGCAGTGCAAGTTGCTCCAAACGCCTTCATTAACTCGAATGAGAAGAATCCAGTATTAGCGCCTATATCAACAATTTTATTAATTTTTTTAGCATTTAGAGAATCAATTACCCACTTCAATCTGGGAATATCAAGCCTACTTGGGATCCAATTCATCTCTTTAAGTAGATCGCCATAGCTATTTCTTAAAATTGCTGGTAACTCTTGATAACTCGCATGCTTTCCATCAGCATTTATTAAATCAATTATTTTCTTTATACTCGCCGAATCTTTCATTATAAAACCTCTCTTTTTGTTAATCTATAAACTCTTCTAGCCACATTTCAAGCGACACCATATGCCAAATCTTGTAGTGGCTAATTTTCCCCATTAAATATTGGTCAAAACATTTTTCTATATATTTCGGATTCACCAAGTCACGCGACATTAGATTTTGTATTCTTTTTTCAACTTCTAGCCTAAGGTCCTGTTTCATCCAATGCTCCAAAGGAAGTGAAAAACCTTTCTTTTTCATAGAAATACATTCTTTAGGTATATATTTTCTTGCAAGTTGCTTAACGACGGATTTAAGTTCCCCATCTTTAACTTTGTATTTTGAGGGAATAGCAAATCCGGCCTCAATCACATTGTGATCTAAAAATGGGAATCTACCCTCAATAGAATTAAACATAGTAAATTGATCGACCCTATGAACAAAATGATTACCAATATAGTTCACGAGATCTAAATAACATGTAGCTTCAATTCGATCTGTGAAATCAATATCTTGCAAATATAAAAAAGCTAATGTTTCGTTTACGGTCCTAGCTGGGTGAATCTTTCTTGAGAACAATTTTTCCAAATGAAAGTCATTAGAACATCGAAAAGCAATGCTATGTAAGTCATGAATATCTCTAGAAGCTAATAGTTGCAAACCTTTTGATACTTTTTCGTTACTAATTTTTTGAAATAGTCGAGATAATGTCTTTGGGAGATTTAAAGCAGGTAGATTGTGATACCTATAGTAGCCATACCCACCAAAAATCTCATCGCCACCCAATCCATTTAATATTACTTTTATATCATTTGATTTAACTTCTTCGGATATTAATAATGTTGGAGAAAGATCGTAATATGGCTCTTCGTATAATCTCACCATTTCTTTAATTTTTGGTAAAACTTCAATGCCATCAACTTTTTTTACCACATGGTCAATGCCTATATGATCGGCCGCCAGCCTAGCCTCATTAACCTCATCATATATCGAATTTAAATGGTTATAACCAAGTGTGAATGCTCGAATGGAAGTACTCTCCCTATGAGCTAACGCCGAGATTAATGTTGAATCCACTCCTCCACTCATAAATGTCCCTACTGGAACATCAGATCGCATTCTAAGTTTTGTAGATTTAATCAATGCAGTCTCAAGCAAATCTACAGCATCTTGTTCACTTAGATTTAAATTTTGTTTGTTTGTAGGAACTCTCCAGTATTTATCTAAAAAAATTCTTCCCTTCTCATTAACGGTCAGAGTTGTTCCGGGTTCGAGCGCCAAAATATCCTTGAATGCTGTTAAAGGACGTGGCGCCATCCCGTATGCCATAGAATAATAAATACCCTCTGGGGATACTTGAGGCTTGTAAAGTTTTGAAGCAATGATCGTTTTTATATCAGAACCGAATACAATCCCTGAGTTTGATACAAAATAATAAAATGGCTTTACTCCAACCCTATCACGAGCACAAAAAAGTAATTTGGCTTTTGAATCCCATATTGCAAAAGCAAAATCACCGTTAAACTTTTCAACGCACTTTTTACCCCATCTTGAATAGGCTGCAAGTATTACCTCTGTGTCTGAGTTAGATCTAAATCTAAATCCTTCCCCAATCAACTCATTTTGCAACTCTATATAGTTGTATATTTCACCGTTATAAACTATTACACATTCACTTTCATCTGATGTCATTGGTTGATGAGCCTCATCAGAAAGGTCTAAGATACTTAACCTTCTGTGCGATAGGCCCAAGAATGCATCGATTGATTCACTTACCCTGACGTCAACTAAGTTAAATTTTTTTCTTGCACTTATTGGTGTATCAGGGCCAAAATAAAATCTTGAGTGACCTGCTCTATCAAGTAGAAAATATCCCTCGTCATCTGGTCCTCGAACCGCATGACTATCCGACATCCGCTTTAATGCCGGTAAGATTCTGTCATCACTTCCGGCAAAGGACATCACACCCGATATTCCACACATTTATTACCTCACTTCTTTTGGTGCAACAACAGCTGAATAAAAAATTAAAATGTAATAAAAACTATATGCTGCTATTTCAAAAATTACTAATTTCTCGAGAAAGTTTAAAAAATTCATATCGTTTGCCAATACAAATAAAAACAAACACATAAAAAGAAAAGTTGTAACTCTCCATAAAGCAGCTATCCGATTACCACCTACAGCACCAAGGACTGTACTCAATGTTGATGCCATAAATTTTATTGGCAATGACCAAACGATTATCTTAATTAAAATTCCAACCTCCAACCATTCTCGGCCAAAAATAATTTCAACAAATCTTTCACTTACCAGATGCCACACAAGTATTAACAGCATCCCAAATAGCAACATTGCTATAGATTGAGATATTAAAAAATTAGTTAATTTTTTAATATCTTTTTTTAGATCCACAATGAATTTAAGATTTACTTGAGCTATCGAGCTTGAAATAAAACTTACTGGAGCATTTATTAACTTACATGCTAGGAAAAAAAAGCCAGCCTCCTTACCACCATAAACTGTAGATATAAAAAATATCGGCATTGCTACGATAAGGCCATCAAGAATTGATGTTGTTGCATTAAACTTAAGATAGTCAGAATATTTTTTCGCTAATATTTTTTTTGATAAATTAATTTTAAAAATATTAACTAAGTAATTTAATCCTGCTTTTTGAGTAATAACTGCAATTAAAATAGCACCCCCAAAAACAGAGCCAAAGATCATTCCATTACTGATCCCCAAAAGGCCAAATGCTATTGTGATTAATGCAATTAAAGATTCCAATAGAATTTTTTGCTTTGAAATTTCAATAAATTTTCCAGATTTTGTGAGTCTGTTAAAGTTTATTAAAAATATACTTCCGATTAGTAATCCCGCAGGCATACAAAAAAAAGCTACGTCATGCTTCAGTATAAATTCATTTTTACCAACGTAAGCTGCAGCGACTAATATTGCAGTCACCATTGAAAAAACTATTGTAAATATTTCGGATACTTGAAAAAGAAGTATTGATTGGGCACTGCTTTTTCTTGTTAGGGCTGCAACATCATATTTTCCAGACATCATGGGCATTAACATTATTGTTGCAGATGTGTAGACAGCGAATAGACCAAAAGCGGCTGGGTCGAATATCCTTGCATATATAGGACTTACAAGTATCAATATTAGCTGCGAAATCAATGTCCCCACCCCAAGCCCAATGACAGACTTTAAGTAATTCTTATTTTGCATTATTTCTTTTCGTGAACTTTAATCGCGTTGCTCAATGCTTTCACAATTTTTTGTTGGTCATTTTTAGTTAGAAATGGGCCCATTGGCAAACTCATCACCCGTTTTGCAGTCTGACTTGCGATGGATGTGCAATCAGGGCAACAAAGCTGTTTATAAGCAGGCTGTTCATTTAATGGCACTGGGTAGTGCACTGCTGTGGGGATACCTTGCTCACTTAATCTTTTTTGAATTGCTTCGCGATTTTCGGTGAAAACTGTATACTGAGCATAGACACTGGTAAGATCTTCACATTGATTAACCCTTGAGATTCCTGCTTCATCTAATAATTGATTGTAGAGATCACCGATTAATTTTCGCTGCTCAACTTCCCAATCAAAACGTTCTAATTTTGCCAAAACAATGGCGCACTGAATAGTGTCCATACGCCCACCAACACCAATACGAGTATGAACATACCTTTGACTTTGACCATGAACTCGAATTTCTCTCATTGCCTGAGCCAAAGTATCGTCATTAGTAAAGATTGCTCCTCCGTCACCATAGCAACCCAAAGGCTTACTTGGGAAAAAACTTGTGCAACCAATGGTGCTCAGGTTACAGCTTTTTCTACCCTTATACGATGCACCGAAGCTTTGCGCAGCATCTTCAATCACTGGAATATTGCCGTGTTTGGCAGCTATGGCATTAATGGCATCCATGTCGGCAGTCTGCCCATAAAGACTCACAGGCATGATTGCCTTCGTTTTCTCTGTAATTTTTGCTTCAATTAAGCTTGCATCAATATTACAAGTGCCTGACTCAATATCAACAAAAATAGGTTTAGCGCCCAAAAGCACCATGACCTCTGCAGTTGCTACAAATGTAAATGGTGTTGTAACAATTTCATCACCAGGCTTAATGCCCAAAGCCATTAAGCTCATGAGCAACGCTTCGGTACCACTGGCCACACTGATGCAATGCTTAGAGCCCACATATGCTGATAACTTATTTTCAAGCTCTTTGACCTCAGGACCCATGATGTATTGACCATGCTCAAGAACAGCATTTATGCGATCTTGAATCTGCGGCTTTAAAGCTTGGTACTGGGTTTTTAAATCAATGAAAGGTATGGTCATATTTTCTGAAGTGATTTTTATATTGTCTTTATTTAAGATTGAATACTTAATTGACCGTCAACTAATTGATAAGTCTTTCCAGTGTGGGCGCAAACATAATGTCCGTTACCTTTGATTGGCAAATCTATTTGTTCGCCGTACTCACTCATCCAGCCAATCTGTTTTGCAGGCACACCAACCATTAATGCGTATGGTTTGATATTTTTATTGATAACAGCACCCGCACCAACAAAAGCATATTCACCAATGGTAGTGCCGCACACGATGGTACAGTTAGCGCCAAGCGTAGCGCCCCTTTTAACCAATGTATCTCGATATTCATTTTTACGCTCAATAAGTGAGCGTGGGTTGTAAACGTTAGTAAACACCATGCTTGGGCCACAGAAAACGCCTTCTTCCAATGTCACGTTATCGTAAACAGAAACATTGTTTTGTATTTTGCAGCTATCGCCAATAACCACTTTATTGCCAACAAATACATTTTGCCCAAGCGAGACATCCTTGCCAATTTTTGCTCCACCGCACACATGAGCAAAGTGCCAGACACGGCTACCTTCGCCAATTTGCGCACCATCATCAATAATCGCGCTTGGATGAACGCTATAAGTCATTTATTAAGGCCTTTTACAAAAGGATGAACTTCTCCCAACTCACCCCTAACCTGTTGAGCTGTTCGAATGACATTGACTGTTTCAATGCAGTGCCTTGCATCACTCAAGCCATAACCTCTGCCGGCCAATATTTCTTTATAGCTGGTTGTGTGCAAGTCAGTGAAACCTTCACTAAACTCAAGCTTTTCACCACTTATGTCAATATTTCTGTAAGTTGTTTTTTTACCCTGCACTTCAGCGGGCAAATCATTGGCATCAATCGATAAAAACCAACAAACTCTTGCCCGCTCATACTCTAGATAACCAGCAGCTTTTTGTACACCTGAATGATGTACCACGTTACGCTGTAATTTTCCAAAAATAAAGTGCAGCATGTCATAGAAGTGAACGCCGATATTGGTTGCCACCCCAAATGACTTACGGTTATCACCCTTCCAACTTTCCATGTACCACTTTCCGCGACTGGTGATGTAGGTAAGCTCAACATCAAACTTAGTGTCTTTGGGGGCAGCTGCGACCTTATCGCGTAATTTTAAAATTGCATCGTGATGACGCAATTGAAGAATGTTATAAACGCGCTTTCCAGTTTCTTGCTCGACAAGAGCTAATTCATCCATTAACTCTGGAGTTGGCACCAAAGGTTTTTCACAAATAACATCGCAGCCCAAACGAAGACCAGCGGCAATGTGCGCATGGTGTAAATAATTTGGCGAGCAAATGGAAATATAATCAAGCTTTGTAGATTCGTGACGCTTAGCTTGATGAGCATAATCTTGAAATCTCTCAAATTCAGTAAAAAATTCACTGTGTGGCGAAATGCTATCTATGATGCCAACCGAATCGTTGATATCGTATGCCACCGATAGGCGATGACCTAAATCAACAATCGCACGCATGTGTCTTGGTGCAATATAACCAGCAGCACCGATAAGAGCAAAATTTTTCATATAGTTATTCACTAAAGTCTAAATACAGTAAATCCAGCATCAATTAGGGCAAGTCGATCATAGAGTCCCTTCAAGTCCCCAATTACTGGCTTGTGATTGCTATTGCAGAATTTTAAAAGCTGCGCTGGTTTAAGCTCACGAAACTCGCTGTGACCAACCGCAACAACAATGCTATCAAGATTTTCAATTTCACTCATCTTTGACAGAGTTAAATCATATTCGACATGAACCTCCTCTGGATTGGCCCAAGGATCTATTGCTACCACCTTAGCTCCCCAGCTTTTTAATTCGGCGATGAGGTCTACCACCTTACTATTTCTAATATCTGGACAATTTTCTTTAAAAGTTACACCTAAAACACCAACCGTCGCCTGCGCAACATTGATGTTATTCTTTAGCATCAAACGAATGATATTTTGAGCAGCATAACTTGCCATATTGTCATTAATACGCCTACCAGCCAAAATGACCTGAGGATGATAGCCAACCTCTTCAGCCTTGTGAGTCAAGTAGTAAGGATCTACACCAATACAATGCCCCCCGACCATGCCGGGTCGAAATGGTAAGAAATTCCACTTACTCCCTGCAGCCTCAAGAACTTCAATAGTATCGATGCCCAGGCGATCAAAAATAACAGAAAGTTCATTAACAAATGCGATGTTAAGGTCACGTTGACTATTTTCAATGACCTTTGCAGCCTCTGCTACTTTTAAGCTACTGGCTTTCCATGTGCCAGCCTTGATGATGCCAGCGTATAGCTGATCAATCGCCTCTGCAATCTCAGGCGTACTGCCACTAGTGATTTTTTTAATCGTGGTAAGCGTATTTACTTTATCACCTGGATTAATTCGCTCTGGACTATATCCACAAAAAAAGTCTTTATTGAATTTAAGTCCTGACTGCTTTTCTAAAATTGGAACGCATACTTCTTCAGTACACCCTGGATAAACAGTTGATTCATAGATAACAATGTCACCAGATTTTAGAGTTTTACCTACCATTTCTGATGCCTTAACAATGGGGGTTAAATCAGGCCGATTAGCTGTATCTATGGGCGTAGGAACGGTAACAATGTATACCCCGCACTCTTCAAGTGAGGCCTTGTCACAGCTAAACTCAAGATTAGTAGCATTTTGTAAATCTTTAGATGTCACCTCAAGAGTGCTATCGATGCCAGCAAGCAATTCTGAAATTCTAAGATTATTGATATCGAATCCAAGCACAGGCCGAATTTTTCCAAACTCAACCGCTAATGGCAAGCCAACATATCCTAAGCCAATGATTGCTATTTTTTTATTATTTATATTCATATTAATTTTCTTGGAATACTATTCAACTATTAAATAAAGAAACTTAAAAAATCTTGTTGACCCGGCAAAAGAGCTATAAAAATAAATTTTAATAATTGAAAATTTAGAGTGAGTGATTAAAGCCATCAATTAACGCTCACCTCAACATCAGAAGTGGCGGACTCTTTCAATAATGTGTCTGCTAAATTTATCTCCTGACTCAAATTCTCAATTTCTTCTTTAAGTTGGTTATATTCCCACATCTTTTGCTTTAAAAAAACACCGGTTAAAGCTGTTTTCTCTGCCATACCCTGAGGCGTTAATAAGTAAGCGTATACCCACTTATTTTTATTATTTTTAAAGTTTTCTATCTTGATCAAACCTTTTGCAACCAAAGCACTCAGACAATAGTTAACCCCGCCCAAACTGACTCCTAAAGATTTTGAGAGCTCTCTTTGGGTTAAGTGAGGATTAGACTCTAAAAGTCTAAGTACACGAAATTGAAGTTCTGAGGACACGGGATGGTGATTGGTGGTTAATGAGAAAAGTTTTTTTTGGAACGCTACAGCCACAATGAATAACTAAGTAGAACGAATTTTATTCAATTATTTCAACTACTTCAATTACTTATAATTTTTTAACCACTTAAAATACGTCAATAGTTGATCATGAGCTTTATCGTTCAATTATGAACATTATAATTAAAAATGCTCAGAATAGGGCGCTTTATGAGCAAAACCTAAGGGCAGTTAGTATTTTTGTTAATTTGAAGTGTAGCGTCTCTAAAAGAGCGAGCTGATCAGGTGCTATTAACCTTAAGCGCCCCATTTATATCAAACGCTCAATTTTCTTAATTGTGGCAGTTGAATCTGAAGCTTTTGAACTGAGCCCAATACCTCAACCAATAGCATGGCTCTGAATAAACCATCAGGTAAGGTTTGAAGTTTTTCAAAAAAACCTATAAAGCCTGTGAATGGGCCTTGAGTAATCTCGATCATTTCTCCAGGCTTGAATAGCTCATGCAAAGGTTCTTCTTTAGCACAACGTTGCTTTAAACAAGCAACAATCATTTCAGGTATTTCTACTGGATCTACTGAAGTACCAAATCTCAGAACTTGAGATACACCCCTGGTTGATCGAATTGGAAACCAATTACTGGTGACATCAGATAAACGGATGAATAAGTATCTAGGAAACAAGGGTTCTGTGGCGAGATAAATTTTTCCCTGTTGTTTTTTTGAACCTGGCAGGTCGGCAAGAAAACTTCAAAGCCCTGAGCTTGAAGATTTTCTAGAGCTCTGAACTCTTCTCTGACCTTGGTATGAATCACATGCCATTTCATAGATAGGAGATCCTGCGTAATTTAATTCTTAGCTGCTAAGAGTGATCTTAATATTTAATTAGGCGCTTTATAAGCTTGATAGCTTCTCTTACCTAACTTCAATAAAAGCCCTAAAAATAAGCCTGCAAACAAACCCACAATGAGAGCTATTTTTTTCTTAGGAGCTACAGGAGCATCAGAGGCATAAATTGGTGAGACCAATTTTGCTTGTCTTGTGTCAGCGGTTGTAATAAATGTATTTAAACGCAAGATCTCTTCAGTTAGAAACTTAACTTCATCTCGATTGGCCAAATAAGCAGCAGAAAGAGCAGCACCAGATTTGTCTGCTCGAGAAACCAATGCTTGTGAATTAGTTAAACGCTCTTGGTACTTAACTAACAGAGTCTTTGCCTCTTCGACGAAGGGCTTAATAATTTCATTTTGCGAAGCTTTGATGTTTTCAAACAGTGATTGCGCACATGCAATTGCAACCTCTTTGCTATCACGATTAACTTTTAGCTCAATCATTGATAGAACACCCTTCACTGGCGAAAATTTTACAACCTTTACTAAAGCTTCAGAAGCAGCTCCCTCAGATTCAAAATCACAAGCTTTAATTTCTTGGTTTGAATAAGTACTTGGCAGCCTCAATCTGGCCATTAATAAATTGGGATCTTCAATATTAACGCCCAGAGGGTTGGTGTTATTGTTGTTAGTACTTATTTGAGCCATCTGTATTTGAGCAGTGGCTTGATATTGATTGGGGATCATCAACAAGTAAACAATCGATCCAATCAATCCCAATAGCCCTGTCAGGACGATTGACTTCCAAGACTCCGCCAAGAAATCAATGATGTCTTTAATAGAGATTTCATCTTCAGAGATTGTGTTGAAAGATTGTTCTGACATGTGTACTGGACCGATCTGTATTTTGAATGCTGCAAGCAATGCTTTTGTGTTGACTCTTTATTGCTTCCTTATATCTACTTTTTGATAGTTACTTACCCAGCATAGCTTGCTTAAACGAGTAATAACTAAGTCATCAATAGCTGGAACTCTATTTTATACGAATTAGAAGTATTTTTATCATTGATTTCACTCGTGTAGGCAAATTCCTACAACAAAATCAGAACTATTCGCTATACGAACCTGACTATCCTCTTTTTTCGAGCTTTTCTTATATAACTTTTATAAAGAGGTGTATCAATGGGTATTCGTATGAAGTATTTTCCACATCAATCAGGAACCAATAGTGAACAAGCAGCAGCCATGAATGCTGCTCTTGTGACTGAGTTAGAAATGGACGCAAAGCCTGCACCCATGATCACCACCAAGAATCGTGCCTGCGAATTTTTCATCCAAAAGGCCAAACTCAAGAACCTAAACCCCATCACATGCATGGGCAGTCTTGGCCTGAATTCAAGCAAGTCGATTCAGTTTTTTAATGGCGATCACAAACATGTGGAGTTCTTACGTTTACTTCATGCCATCACCATGATTGGTTATGACGTGAAGATTTCTTTAACACCTTCAGATTTTCCATTTGGCATCATCAAAGTAGATCCTTGCTGATCCAATGAAAATGGCCAAGGAATTTTCCTTGGCCATCTCTATCTGTTGATTTTCTTCTGTCTTATCTTTCTTTTTCTTTCGTTTTATTTCTTTTCTTATTCTTTTACTTACTTTTTCAATTTATTGAATTTCTTAATTTTCATTTCAATTACTTTTATTTCTCTTTAGTCTGCACTCTTAATTACCAGCCACAATCGACATCACCGCCATGCGCACTGCAATACCAAAAGTAACTTGCTTGAGGATTACTGACTGAGGTCCATCTGCCACATCACTGGCAATCTCTACTTCCCGGTTCATGGGTCCCGGGTGCATCACGATTGCATCTGGTTTGGCTAACTTGAGTCTTGCTTGAGTTAGACCCCATTGCTTAAAGAAAGCATCACCTTCAGGCACTTGACCAGCTTCCATGCGTTCTTTTTGGATTCTGAGGGTCATCACCACATCCACATCTTTTAAACCCTCTTCGATGTTGTTGAAGATTTTGACGCCCATCATATTGAGGTCTTTAGGAAGCAAACTCTCTGGGCCAAT
>JACCDH010735230.1_pt1 | contig 20510 bp, 19 predicted proteins | sample 7442481 | NCBI WGS metagenome assembly JACCDH01 (sample SAMN15323433, study PRJNA562643) | freshwater metagenome | isolation source: river surface water | place: USA:Blue River Watershed | collected 2017-08-15 | reverse complement strand
GATCATGGAATTGAACCAATGGGTCAAATGACCCGAAGAAAGCCCACATGCCCGCATCGTTAGAAGGTCAGCTGGTCGTTGCGATTTCTTCGCGGGCCTTGTTCGATTTTGAAGAAGAAAACAAGGTTTTCGAGCAAGGCGATGACCGGGCTTACATGAACCTCCAGCTCGATCGGCTGGAAGAACCGGCCCGACCCGGCGTGGCTTTTTCGCTGGTGCGCAAACTGCTGGCTTTCAACGACGCCAATGCCCAGCGGGTGGAGGTGGTGATCCTCTCGCGCAACGACCCGGTCTCGGGCATGCGGGTGTTCCGCTCGGCCCAGCATTACGGCCTGCCCATCCAGCGCGGCAGCTTTACACGCGGACAGCCGCCATGGCGTTACCTCAAGCCACTCAACGCCAACCTGTTTTTGTCCACGCACCTGTCCGATGTGCGCGCCGCGCTCGATGCGGGCGTGCCTGCGGCGCAGGTCTATCCGCACTCGGCACTGGCTTCAGAAGCGCACCCACACGAAGTGCGCATCGCTTTCGACGGTGATGCCGTGTTGTTTTCCGACGAGGCCGAACGGGTGTTTCAGGCCCAAGGCTTGTCCGCGTTTCAACAACACGAGCGCGACAAAGCGGGACAACCCTTGCTGGCAGGCCCCTTCAAACCGCTGTTGGCAGCGCTGCACCGTTTGCAGCAAGAAGGCACACCGGCCATGCGCATCCGCACGGCGCTGGTCACGGCGCGCAGCGCGCCTGCGCACGAACGCGCCATCCGCACCCTGATGAACTGGAACATCGAAGTGGATGAAGCCATGTTTTTGGGCGGTCTGCCCAAAGGCGAATTTCTGCGCGAGTTCGAGCCGGATTTTTTCTTTGACGACCAGACCGGTCACATCGAATCAGCCGCCCGCCATGTGCCCGCCGGACATGTGGCCTCGGGCATCTCGAACGACTGAAACCTTATTGATCCGGCCCTGTGAAATTTGAATTTTTTGCACTGTAACCCCGTAGGTCGGCGGCTTCAGCCCCGACATCGCGGGCTTCGGCGTGGGCACATGTCGGAGCTGAAGCTGCCGACCTACAAAACCCTTGAACGTTGAATACTTCAGAGTACCGGACCATCAATCGGGCAAGGCCACAGGCCTGCGCCCTTCACGACGGGCAATCCACACGGTGGCGCCCAGAATGACGGCCGCGCCCAACCAGGTCGATTGACTGGGCACATCGCCAAAGATCAGCCAGCCCAGCAAGGACGCCCAGACCAGGTCCAGAAACCGCAGCGACTGCGTGGCCGAAATGTCCACAATCACAAACGCCCGCGTCAGGCAGTAGTGCCCCAAGGTTCCGAAGACGCCGGTCAAAGCAAAACCCAACCATTGCCACAGCGTGGGAATTTGCCAGTTCGGCAGTGCCATGGGCAAGCTCAGCACCGTCACGGTGATGGCTTGCCACAACACAATCACGCCAGGCTTTTCATAGCGCGTCAGGGCTTTGGTGATCAGGAACGAGGCCGCAAACACCGGGGCAGAGGCCAGCATCACCAGGTTGTACCAACCGCCAGTGCCTGACATTTTGGGCAAGACCACCACCAGCACGCCAACAAAGCCGATCATGGCTGCGATCCAACGGTCGCGCCGCATGGTCTCACCCAAAAACCAGGCCGCGCCCAGCATGATGAAAATCGGCCCGGTGAACCCAATCGCCGTCATGTCCGCCAACGGGATTTGCGGCAAAGCCGTGAACCACAAGATCAAGCCCACGGTGTGTACGCCACCGCGCCAGAACTGCCCCTTGATATTGACCGGCTTGTAGGCCTGCCAGCCGTCCCGATACACCCAGGGCAGGATGACCAGGATGCCCATCAGGTAACGCAAAAACTGGGTCTGGTAGATGTCCAGCTGCATGGACAGGCCACGCGCCATGGTGTTGAGCAAGGAGAAAAGGACACCGCCAGCGACCATCCACAACATGCCGCGCACGGACGCAGGCCAGGCCGCCAGACGACGTTGCCCGCGTCGGTGGGCAATGGAGACCCGCTGGGGTGCAGAGAAAAAGGGCTTGCGGGCTTTCATGCAAGCGACTGGCTGGGAATTTGAATCACTGGCCCATCATAGGAGCAGCAGGACAAGACCCCAGTCGCTTGGGTTACCGCTGAAAGTGGTTGCGCTGATCCAGGGGAAAAAAGTGTGAAGCTCGCCGATAAGCCGGATTCTGTGCACAGCGGTTGCCCGCTGCGTGACCGCCATTACTCTGGGCCGGGGGTCGCCCACCCGGCTCGATGCTACCTACCCGCCAGCTCTGCGGAACCACATCAACGCTGGCCTACTTGGTATTGCTGCGCGCAGAGATTGCCCGTTTCACCCGAACTCAATCGGCTCGTCTCTGTTGCTCTGATCCTCACCTCACGGTGGAGAGGAGTTACCTCCTGCGCTGTCCTGTGCAGTCCGGACGTTCCTCCAGTGCCTCCTTTCGGAGATTGCACCAGCGGCGGTCTGGCGAGCTTCACCGTTGGATTATCGCCTGTGGGCATAAGCTCATGCCGCAAAAGGTCTGAACTTTCACGCACAATGATTTTTTCAGCGTTTTTCACACGGAGACCTCACATGAAAGCCAGCAACATCCTCGCCACCATCGGCAACACCCCCCATGTGCGCATCAACCGCCTGTTTGGCGCGGGCGCCAACGTGTGGGTCAAGTCCGAGCGCAGCAACCCCGGCGGCTCGGTCAAGGACCGCATTGCGCTGGCCATGGTCGAAGACGCCGAAAAAAGCGGCGCCCTGAAAGCCGGCGGCACCATCATCGAGCCCACCTCGGGCAACACCGGCATTGGCCTGGCCATGGTGGCGGCCGTCAAGGGTTACCAACTGGTGCTGGTCATGCCCGACAGCATGAGCATCGAGCGCCGCCGCCTGATGCTGGCCTATGGCGCCACATTTGACCTGACACCTCGCGAAAAAGGCATGAAGGGCGCGATCGCCCGGGCCGAAGAACTGGTGGCCAGCACCCCCGGCGCCTGGATGCCCCAGCAGTTTGAAAACCCGGCCAACATCGATGTGCACGTGCGCACCACGGCGCAAGAGATCCTGGCCGACTTTCCCGATGGCATCGACGCCCTCATCACCGGCGTGGGCACCGGAGGCCACCTGACCGGGACAGCCCGGGTGCTGAAAGCCAAGTTCCCGAACCTCAAGGTGTTTGCCGTCGAGCCTGCGGCTTCGCCCGTGATCTCCGGGGGCGCGCCGGCGCCCCACCCGATCCAGGGCATTGGCGCGGGCTTCATCCCCAAGAACCTCGACACCAGCTTACTGGACGGTGTGATCCAGGTCGACGCCGAAGCCGCCCGTGAATACGCCCGCCGCTCGGCCCGCGAAGAAGGCATGCTGGTGGGCATTTCGTCAGGCGCCACCTTGGCGGCGATTGCGCAAAAACTGCCCGAGCTGCCCGCTGGCGCCACCGTACTGGGGTTCAACTACGACACAGGGGAGCGTTACTTGTCGATCGAAGGTTTCTTACCTGCTTGAGTCTTCCCGCATCGGCATGACATCCCACAGACGTTTGAGCATGTCATCCCGGACTTGATCCGGGATCCATGACGGCGCCACGATGGACCCCGGATCAAGTCCGGGGTGACAGTGGTGCTCAGCGTTGGGGTGACAGTGGTGCTGACCGCTGGGGTGACCGTTGGGCTGACAGCGCTCAGTGCGGGGATAATCACGGCTTCTTGCTTGATAACCACAAGCCACGACCATGATCCGAATTTCTGAACTCAAACTCCCCCTGTCGGCCCTGCCGGTGGAAGTGCGCCGCGCAGCCGATGCGCCTTCTGAAACCGATGAAGACCGCATCCCGCCGCCGCACCCTGAAGCCGCCTTGCGCCAGCTGGCCGCCAAAGCACTGGGCATTGACGACGCCCACATCGCCAGCCTGCATGTGTTCAAGCGCAGCTTTGACGCCCGCAAGGCCGAGCTTCTGGCGGTGTTCATTGTCGACATCACGCTGGATCCAGACCTCGACGAAGCGGCGCTGCTGCTGCAGTTCGAAAAGAACCCGCACATCCAGCCCACACCCGACATGCGCTGGCAACCACCTTGCCAAGCGCCTGAAGGCTTTGGCGCGGCAGAAGGCGAGCGGCCTGTGGTGGTGGGCTTTGGCCCTTGCGGTATGTTCGCCGCGCTGAGTCTGGCGCAAATGGGTTTCAAGCCCATCGTGCTGGAACGCGGCAAAACCGTGCGCGAACGCACCAAGGACACCTGGGGCCTGTGGCGCAAGAAAACCCTCAACCCCGAGAGCAATGTGCAGTTTGGCGAAGGCGGCGCAGGCACCTTCTCGGACGGCAAGCTCTACAGCCAGATCAAGGACCCGCGCCATCTGGGCCGCAAAGTCATGGACGAGTTCGTCAAGGCCGGGGCACCTGCCGACATCCTGTTTGCGGCACACCCGCACATCGGCACCTTCAAGCTGGTCAAGGTGGTCGAGAACATCCGCGAACAAATCACCGCACTGGGCGGCGAGATCCGCTTTGAGCAACGCGTGACCGATGTGCTGGTCTCCCCAGCTGCGGGCGGCCAGCAGATCACCGGTCTGCAGGTGCTGAACCAGAAAACCGGGCAAAGCCACACCCTGGCCACCCGCCATGTGGTGCTGGCCCTGGGCCACAGCTCGCGCGACACCTTTGTGGTGCTGCACAAACGCCAAGTGGCCTTGCTGGCCAAGGCGTTTTCGATCGGCGTGCGCATCGAACATCCCCAAAGCGTGATCGACCAGGCCCGATGGGGCCGCCACGCAGGCCACCCCTTGTTGGGCGCGGCCGATTACAAACTGGTGCACCACGCGCAAAACGGGCGTGCGGTCTACAGCTTTTGCATGTGCCCGGGCGGCACGGTGGTGGCCGCCACCAGCGAGCCCGGTCGCGTGGTGACCAACGGCATGAGCCAGTACTCACGCAACGAACGCAATGCCAACGCGGGCATGGTGGTGGGCATCGACCCGCCCGACTACCCGCTGGACACCCGCGCCTGGCAAGCGGCCTTTGGCGATGTGGAAGGCGCGCAGCTGGCGCAAGAAGCTTTGGCCATGTCGCAACAGCAAGCGCCTGCACCGCACCCATTGGCGGGCATCGTATTGCAGCGCCAGCTGGAGACGCGGGCCTTTGAAGTCGGTGGTGCCAATTACGAAGCGCCCGGCCAGTTGGTGGGCGACTTTTTGGCGCAGCGCCCTTCCAGCCAATGGGGCAGCGTGGTGCCGTCTTACAAGCCGGGCGTCAAACTGGTCGATCTGGCCAAGGTGCTGCCCGACTACGCCATCGCCGCCATGCGCGAGGCGCTGCCGGTGTTCGGTCGCAAGATCAAGGGCTATGACATGCCGGATGCGGTCATGACCGGCGTGGAAACACGCACCTCATCGCCCCTCAAAATTCCACGCGGCGAAGACTTCCAAAGCCTCAACACGCGTGGCCTGTACCCGGCCGGTGAAGGGGCCAGTTACGCGGGCGGCATTTTGTCGGCCGGGGTGGATGGGATCAAAGTGGCCGAAGCTGTCGCTGCCCAGCTGAGTGCGTGACCATGGTGTGACAGCGACATGCTGCACCTGCCAGACGCCCTGCATCCAGCACCCTGAAGTCCGCGCCATGCACCTCAATGGCTTGCTGATTTTGCAAGGTGTCCAAAACAGCGGCCCATGAATGCGCTGGCTGACGAATGGACAAGGGCACCGCATCCAAATGCAGGTGTAACGATGGCCCGCCATGCTGGGCCAAAGCGATCAACAGCCAGCTGGCCAAGCGCTGCGTCGCGTGGTGGTGCCGCACACAAAAAGCCGTTTGCGCCATCTGTTCAATCAAACCATGCGTGACCACCGTGGTGTGCCACAACCACAGTCCATAGACACGGTCATCTTGTTTGACCTGCGACCAATCGAGCCTGCAGGCATGCCCGGCCACCATGACCTCTGCTTGCATCTGAGCCCCCCACAACTCTGCGGGCCCGACACACGCATGTTGTCCCACCACGGCCACATTCACCGCATCGTGAACAGGACTGACTTGCGCCAAACTCAACAAAGCATCCTGGGGGAAATAAACGAAGGAACCCGATGCCGCCAAGTCCAGGGGGCCTTGTTGCAAAAACACCCGCTCCGGCTGCACCGCAAACGCCGGTGGTGCCGTCTGCAGCATCAAGTTGAGCAAAGAATTTTGAGTCACTGAAGTCAAAGTGGATAACGCGCGGGAATCAAGCATCCAGCCCTAATCGTTGCTGATTTTACAATTTTTCACATTCTATGTTCTATATCGAACACAGAATCAGTCAAATCATGGTTATCTTCAGAATCATTGAGGCATATACTCGTTAGCCATTCAATATGCGCGATTTCTGCTGACTTTTGGGTATTCGCAGAATGACGCGCCATTCAACCGCGCCGCCGAATGCTTTTGTGAATTTCTCAACCAACGGTCTTGTCTTTCAGCTGTCCAGAGAAGATCAAAACCGCTTGCAGCAAATCTGCCAACCCCTTGAGCTTGCCGAGGGAGACCAGCTGTGCCCGCCAAAAGCATCCTCACCTGCCAAAGTGTATTTTTTGACCGGCGCCTGTGTGATCCTCTGGGTCAACGATCCCGATCAAGCCCGTCTGGCCGTAGGATTGATCGGCACAGAAGGTGCCGTTGGCCTCGGCGCAGCCTTGGGACAACAGGCATCCCACCTCCAATTTGAAGTGCAGACCGCAGGCCAAGCCTGGTGCGCAGACAGCCAAGAACTGCAAGGCTTGCTGCAAGCCCATCCCACCATTCTCTGGGCGGTGGCCCGTTATCTCTGGCTGATGACGCATGACATCGCCAACATGGCTGCCACCATCCAGGGTGACAACATTGCCACACGCTTGGCTGCTTGGCTGGTGTTGTGCGCACAACGCACACAGGCCGCCAAACTCCAGCTCACCCACGATCAATTGGCGCGCATGATGGGCGTGCGACGCGTCAGCGTCACGTTGGCCGCCATGGCTTTCAAAGAGCAAGGTTTATTGGATTACAAGAGAGGGGTCATCAACATCCTCAACATGGAAGGGCTTGTCCAACAAGCCCGAGCGCACGCACCGGCATGCATGCCAAGCTGAACCTGCGCATCCCATATATTTGCGCTTTATGTTCAAAATCAAACATAAGGAATCCAGCGCCTGATAAATTCAAAGGATGTCAAATTCATAAAAAACATCCGAATGACGAGGCAAATTAGCAAAAACAACATACTCAACCTGCTGCCTGCAAGCACTTACAACGCCTGGGCGCCCTATTTCGAGGTCATCGAGCTGCCCATGGGCAAAGTGCTTTACGACCCCAGCAGTACGCTGAGCCACATGTACTTTCCGACCTCGGCCATCGTGTCCTGGGTCTATATGCTGGAAAACGGCGCCACCACCGAAATCGCCATGACCGGTCGCGAGGGCGTGTTGGGCATGTACATGCTCATGGGCGGCGGCAAAACTCAGAACCAAGGGATCGTGCAAACCACAGGGCAGGCCATACGCCTGCCGTTGCAGGTGGTGCTGGACGCATTCAGCCAAGGTCACGAAGTGCAAAGCATCTTCTGGCTGTTCACACGGGCCTTGATCACCCAGATGGCGCAAATCGCTGTGTGCCATCGCCACCACACGCTGGACCAGCAGCTGTGCCGCATGCTGCTCTTGACCCTCAATCGCATGGATGGTGACACCATCGTGATGACCCATGAAGTCATTGCGAGCTTGTTGGGTGTGCGGCGCGAAGGTGTGACCATGGCCGCCAAGAAACTGATGCAAGAGGGCATCATTCGTTATGCTCGCGGGCGCATCACCGTGTTGGACCGATCGGCTCTCGCGCAGCGCGCCTGTGAGTGCTATGGCGTCATCCAACTAGAATACGAGCGGCTATTACCCCAGTCAACACACTGCAACCACTGACACCTCAAACCGACACCATCTGATTGCGGATCGCGTAACGCGTCAAGTCCGCCACTTTGTGCAAACCGACCTTGCGCATGATGTTGCGGCGATGAACTTCCACGGTGCTGGGCGCGATCTGCAAATTGCGTGCAATTTCCTTGGATGAATAGCCATCCGCAATCAAACGCAAAACCTGCTCTTCACGACCCCCCAAGTGAGAGCGGACCGTGATGTCCCCTGCCCGGGATTTGCGCACACTCTCCATCATCTCGGTGGCCGCAGACTGGCACAGGTACGCACGTCCCGACGCTGCAGCTCGGATGGCCGACATCAGCTCATCGATGCTGCTGGTGGTCGACACATAGCCCTTGGCGCCAGCATCCAGAATCTCAATGATGGAATTACGACCGGATTCGCTCGAATAGGCCACGATGCTTTGCGGCGAATCTCGATGCGACAAACGGTGCATCAGGTCCAGCTCTTGGGCACCCTGGGAATGGATACCCACCAGCAAGACATCCGGGTCAAGCTCGTCACACAATGAGTGTGTGCGCTCTGTGTTTTCTGAAATGCCCACCAGATTCATATCCCGATGGGTTCTCAAGACTGCCGCGATTCCTTCGGAAACCACTTTGTGCTTGGAAGACAATAAAACGCGTATCGACATGTTCAATCCTTCAGCGATCATTCATCAGAATGGGTCTCGATCCATCGCAACAAGGTAGACGGTCCTTCTTATACGTTGCCTCATCCACGTACCCAGTCTATTTCGATCACGGTTCAAAGAATGTGCGGTTCAGCACATAGTGCTGAGGATTTGCGTTGTTCACAACACATTTTTGGATGGTTCACTGAATGGCGGAGCCACTCGACAGACCACCCCGAACGCCAACAGGCACATCCATCTGACCCATTTTTTCGCTGATGAGCAAAGCATCTTTCAAATGCTCATGCGCATTGAATGCATGGTGCTTGGACATCTTCACATGGTGCAAGGCCGCCTTGAATGCGCCCGCCTCGTGGTGACGACTGGCCTCCTTGTTGCGCTGGTAAGCATGGAGCAACTCTTCAGACGCTCTGCGGAAATGTTCGCTGACATGCAAGGCATACGCCGATTCGAGGATGTGGTTTTCATCTGACATGGAACTTCCTTTGCGTGAAAAAATTGAATCAAGCCCTGAGGCTCTTCACACCAAGCCGTGCTCTTGCATGAATCGCTGCAAGGACATGCGCCCCGGACAATTGAGCTTTTGGTACACATGGTGCAAATGCAGCTTGGCCGTGCCTTCGCTGATGAACAGTTTGCTGGCAATTTTTTTATTGGGCCACCCCTCGGTGACCATGCGTGCGACCATCAACTCCCGAGGTGTGAGCAAATGCGAAGCCTGCGCATTTTTCTTTTTTTGCTCCAGCAAAAGGGACATGGTCTTCAAGGACAAGTCCCGGTCGAGCCACTGACCACCTTCGTGCACTTGCTTGATGCAACGCGCCAGAATTTGCTTGGGCCTTTCCTTGGACACCAGGCCCTGCACGCCCAGGTCAAGGGCCTGCATCACCTCGCCAATCGACGCACCTGTGAACACCACGGGCCGGGTCTTGACTTCAGGCGCTTGCAAGGCCTCCAGCAAGGCCAGACCGCTGCTTTGCGTCAAGGACAAATCCATCACCAGAATGTGCGGCTGGTGCTGCCGGACCGCCTGCAAAGCCGCATCACCATGGTGGACGCAAGACTTGACGGAGAACTCCGGCGAGTTGTCAAACACATGGCTCAGGCCATCGAGCATCACGGGATACGGGTCTGCCAGCACCAGGTCTATGCACATCGGTTTCGTCCTTCACAAACAAGTTTCCGTTTGACAGAGGCACTGCGCACCAGTTGCACGCAACGCCGACCATGCCATCAGGATAGGTGGCGCGCAGTCCACAAGGAATCCCTTGAATTGGTGAGTGCGCTTACTTTCAAACCAGTAGTGACCCCGAAAGTTTGAAGAAAGACTCAAACCTGTGAACGATGGCCCTTTTGATGCGCGGGGCCCTGGTGCACGACCGATGCAGCGCATGCGCGGCGAAAACGTTGGAGTGTTTTTTGGGCACGTCCCAGCACCGAGTCCGCGGCATAAGGCCCCACCCCCTTGTCGCCAAAACGCACGCCCGTCAGCAAGGACATGCCCTCGCCCACGTCATCGGCTGTGTAGATGTGAAAGCGCCCGTCGCGCACAGCCGCCACCACTTTCGTATCCAGCATCAGGTGGCGCACATTGCGTCGGGGGATCAAGACCCCTTGCTGACCATCCAGTCCCAGCAGTTCACAACTGCGAAAGTAGCCTTCGATCTTTTCATTGATGCCGCCCACCGGCAGCACCTCGCCATGCTGGTTGATCGCACCGGTCACCGCAATGCCTTGGCGAATCGGCAGGCCCGAGAGGCTGGACAACAAGGCATAAAACTCGGCACACGAGGCCGAGTCGCCCTCCACGCCGCTGTACTCCTGCTCGAACACCACCGCCGCATTCAGGGCCAGCGGCGCAATGTGAGCAAACAAGGCGGACAAATGGCTGTGCAAAATCAGCACCCCCTTGTCGTGGATCGGCCCGGACAACTCCACCTCGCGCTCGATGTTGAGCAAACCGTCTTCGCCTGCATACGTGCGCGCCGTCACCCGCACCGGGAAGCCAAAACAGTAGTCCCCCAAGTCCAGCACCGTCAGGCCGTTGACTTGGGCCACCCGTTCGCCCCGCACATCGAGCAAGCGCTCGCCATCGGCGATGGTCTCCTGCAAACGCTGCTCGGGATAACTGAGCCGGTGAATGCGCGCCTCACGCGCCGCATACACGTCCTGTGCCTGCACCGTCCGAGCCGCCCGGCGTTGGGCCAGGTCGGCGCTTTCCATCACCAGCGCTTCCGACAAGGCGAAGATCGCACTTTGTCGGGTTTGGTCCTGCGCCTCGCGGTGGGTTTCTTCAATCAGAACGCCGACCGCCTCGGCCGAAAAATGCATCAAGGCTTTGCGCTGACAGGTGTGGGCCACAAAGATCGCCGTGGCCCGCGCAGAATCGGCCGTGGCCGTGAAGCTCTCCGCAAAATCCACCTTGCAACGAAAGCGCCGTGCGAACTCCGGATCGGCCGCCTGCACCGCGTAATACTCCTCCACCGAGGCCACCAAAACAATCTTGACCTGCACATCCACCGCCTCGGGCGCCAACGAGACAGCGGCCATCGGCGCATGCACCATGCCGGGCTCCTCGATCTGCAAACGCCCACTGCGCATGAACCTGCGCAGCTTTTCCCACACCGGCTCATCGGCCAACAGATCGCGCAAATGCAGCATCAAAAAACTGCCATGTGCCTTGAGCAAACTGCCTGCCCGAATGTGCGAAAAATCGGTCGCCAACTCATTGCCATCCGAGGCGTACTCAATGCTGCCAAACAGCGCACGGTACAAGGGGTTGTCTTCCAAAATCACCGGAGCGCCTTCAAGGGCGTGGTTGTCCACCACCACATTGACGCGAAACAGCAAGAGCACCACCTCCAGCGCTTCCAGACGAACCTGTTCATCATCGCCCGGCTGGAACAACTCCAGATCCTCCAGCACCGCGTGGTGCACCTGTTCCAGAAACAGGCCCAGCTTCGCGTCGCCCTGCACATCAGGCAGCAAGCCATTTCGAATCAATTGCAACTCATGCGCCAGCAAGGGTTTGATGGTCTGCCTGCGCAAAGCGGCCAGACCTTCGTTCATCACCCGATCCATGGACTGTGTCTTTTCCAGGTAGCGGCTGATTTCATCGCGCAAAGCCTCTTCGGCTTTTTCCACCTCCACACGTTGCTGCTGCGTGCGGGCCAGGGCTTTGCCTGCCGTCACCGGCTCGCCCTTTTCATCCTTGAGGGTAAAGACCATGTGGCCTTCATCGCGCATCAGGCCAAAACTGTGCGCTTCGGCATAGGCGCTGAGCGCCACATAGCCCCGGTCTTTTTCAATCGTGCAGGCCTCACGAATGCGCTGGCTCTCGGCCTTGAAATCGTCTTGCGCCAGGCGCTTGGGAATTTCAGCCTGCAAGCGCTTAGCCAGCTGGCCCATCAACTGGCGCAACTGCCGTCCCTGCCCAGCGGGCATGCGCAAAGCCCTGGGGTGTTCGGCTTCGTCAAAGTTATGCAAATAGCAAAGATCTGGCGGCACTGGCCGCAGGGCCGCCTGCGCGCGCATCATCTGCCCCAACAGCGTGGTGCGGCCGCTGCCCTCCTCGCCCAGCACAAACAAGTTGTAGTCGGGCTGCGCCATCTCCATGCCAAAGCGCGCGGCTTCTTCGGCGCGCGCTTGCCCGATCCACGGCAAAGGCAATGCAGCAGCTCAGAGGTATCGGCAAAGCCCAAGGACGACGCATCAATGCTCAGGCGCAAATCACCGGGTGCAAGTTCAAAAATTGGCATGGGTCATCGCTTCCTACCTTTTCTTGGATGCAACGCAGTACGCATACCAGCGAGGCGTGGCTCAAGGAGGAATCGTGATCTCGTTTTAACGGTCACCACACCTTTGATGCCACGATAGATGATCCTGTCACCTGGCGTCAGTGGGCCAAGCCACACTCACACCTCAGCCATGGCTTGTGCGCCTATCAACGCCATGTCCTGATCGCCATTGCCAAAGCGCGATGGCCTGTCGTTTTGAAATTACCCGTCATCCACAACAGGCGATGTCAAAACTAAAATAAGCGCTCACACAGCGCCAGCCCTGACGCAGCGCACATCAGCCGCCCTCAGACCTGACCACCACCGAGACAATCAAGCCATGAACATGCCCAATCCAGCAGCCCAACCCCGCAACCCCCTGCATGGCCTGACACTCGAGACGATCGTCACGCAACTGGCAGACCATTACGGCTGGCATGAGTTGGGTACGCTGATCCCCATCCGTTGCTTCACGCACGAGCCCAGCGTGGGCTCCAGCCTTAAATTCCTGAGACGCACGCCCTGGGCGCGCGACAAGGTGGAAAGCTTGTACCTGTTCATGTTGCGCGAGCAAAAACGCAACGGCACCACACACGGTCCCAACACACAAGACTGATCTCGCCAAGGTGCGCTGCACCACAGACAAACCGATTGGAGATTTTTACAGTGAACACCTTTCTTGGTTTCATTCACTGCAAAGGCTCCCATGACCGCCCCTCAAAATCCTCAGGACAAATTGCAATCACCCGGCGTCGGCATCTCTGGTGTCGTCAACGATGCGCTCCATGAAGCGCGCCCTGCGGTGGATCGCATCGCAGACCGCATATCGGCTCAGCTCAACGAGCTGAGCCAGCAGAGCCGAGACGCCGCATCGCAGACCCAACACGCCGTGGAAAAACGCGCTTTGCACGCCCAGCGTGCTGCAGAGCGCCTCATCCACCAGGCTCCGATTCGGTCGGTCTTGATCGCAGCGGGCACGGGCGCAGCCACCGCGCTGGCGGTTTCGTGGTTGATGCATCTGCGCAAAAACTGATGCTCAAGCTGCTGCTCAAACTCTTGGTCTTGCCACCTGAGTTGCTGAAGATGCATGCGCAAGGCTATGCCGATTTGGCCAGCCAAGCTTGGGCAGACCAGCTGTGCACGCTCAAAAACCGCTGGGTGATTTACGCACTCAGCGCCTTGTGCCTGGTCTTGGCATTGGTCCTGGCTGGCGTGGCCTTGTTGCTGTGGAGTGCATTGCCCAGCCTCGACACACGCCACGCCTGGGTCTTGCCGGTTATGCCCCTGACGCTGCTGGTGCTTTCCGTCTTGCTGTGGGCCTGGGCCAGACGCTTGCGCACACGCCCCTTCTTGAACGACATCCAGGAACAAATCCAGTTGGACATCCTGGCCATCCAGCAAGCACGCGCATCATGAGCAGCGATTTGACACCCGCGCAGCGCCTGGCGATTTCACGCGCCCGGTTGACCCAGGCCCTGCAGGACCCCGCATGGCTGATCCTTGTGCAACGCTGGCTCCAAGCCCGCAGCAAAGCCCATCCTCCGACCCCAGCGGATCACTCTGCGAAGGGCTGATCAAGGCGCAGCGGCAAAGCCTGGCAAGCCCCCTCACCTCAAATCGGTGTGCGCATAAAACTGCTTCTTGGCCAACTCGACCACCACCACATAGGCCAGAGTCAAAGCCACCACCCCCAGCATCAAGGGGGCTGGCAGTGGCACAAAGCCAAAAATGCCCACGCCGGGCAGGTAGGGCATGGCCAACGCCAAGATCAAGACGGCCACCGAGGTGCCCAGCAACCAAGGGCTTGGGCGGCTGCGGTAAAACGGCCGCCGTGTGCGCACCACCAGGGCGATGACCAACTCGGTCATCAAGGACTCGATGAACCAGCCGGTGCGGAACTCTTGCGGCGCGGCATGAAAGACCCACAACAGCACCCCAAAGGTCAGGAAATCAAACACCGAGCTGATCAGCCCGAACACCACCATGTAGTTGCGGATGAAGACCGTGTCCCAATGGCGCGGCTTGGCCACCCATTCAGGGTCCACACGATCGCCCGCAATGGTGGTGGCCGGAATGTCCGCCATGAAATTGTTGAGCAAAATCTGGGAAGCCAGCAAAGGCAAAAAGGGCAGAAAAACAGACGCTGCCGCCATGCTGAACATGTTGCCAAAGTTGGCGCTGATGGTGGCCAGGATGTACTTCAAGGTGTTGGCAAAGGTCACACGCCCTTCGTCAATGCCTTGGCTCAAAATGCCCAGGTCCTTGCTCAGCAAGACAAAGTCGGCCGCGTCCTTGGCCACATCCACCGCCGTGTCCACCGAGATCCCCACATCGGCCGCGCGCAAGGCCAACGCATCGTTGATGCCATCGCCCATGTAGCCCACCACGTGCCCGGTTTTTTGAAGCGCCAAAATGATGCGCTCCTTTTGGTTCGGATCCACCTCGGCAAAGACCACCGCCTCTTTGGCCATGTGCAACAGCGCCTCATCGCCCATGTCGTTGAGCGCGCGGCCTGTGACGACGCGGCCTGTGTTCAGCCCCACCGCCTCGGCCACATGCTGCGCCACCAAGGCGTTGTCCCCGGTGATGATCTTCAGCTGCACGCCGCGCTGCGCCAAGTCAGCGATGGTCTGGCGCAAATCGGCCTTGGGCGGGTCCATGAACAGCAAGAAACCCTCGAAATTCAAACCCGCCTCATCGGCACGGCTGTAGGGCTCTTGGCGCTCGTCCACCGGCTTGGAAGCCACACCCAGAACGCGAAAACCTTGCGCACTCCAGTTTTCAAACAAGGCATGGATGCGCACGCGTTGCGCGTCATCGAGCGCGCTGGCCTGTGCACCGCAGCTGCCGCACAACGCCAACACCTTGTCGAGCGCACCTTTGGTGATCAACGTGCAGACCCCACGGTCGACCACCACCACCGACAAGCACTTGCGCACAAAGTCATAAGGAATTTCGTCCACCTTGCGCACCGACGCCAGATCCGTCGCGCCAGCGGCGCGCAGCACGGCCTCGTCGAGTGGGTTGACCAGCCCCGACTGGAAATGCGCATTGATGGCCGCTTGGCGCAAGACCTGGTCACTGGCCACGCCTTGGGCGTCGAATGCCGCATCCAGCTGCACCACCCCCAAGGTGAGCGTGCCGGTCTTGTCAGTGCACAGCACATCCATGCCGCCCAGGTTTTCGATCGCGTTGAGCTTGCGCACGATCACGCCCAGCTTGGCCATGCGCTTGGCCCCGTGCGACAAGGTGATGCTCACGATCGCAGGCAACAACTCGGGCGTGAGCCCCACCGCCAATGCCAACGCAAACAACAGCGAATCCATGGGCGGCTTGTGCATCAGCATGTTGATGGCCAACACGATCACCACCATCACCAGCATCACGCGGGTGAGCAAATAACCAAAGCGGTGCACACCGCGCTCGAACTCGGTCAAAGCGGGCCGCAGCGCCAGCTTGCCCGCGATCTGGCCAAACACGGTGGCTGTGCCGGTTTGCACCACCAGCATGCGGGCTGTGCCGCTGCTCACACTGGTGCCCATGAAGACGCTGTTGCTGCGCTCGCTCAGGCTGGCCTGTTGCGCGACAAGACCGGGCTTCTTCTCCACAGGAAAGGTCTCCCCCGTGAGCACCGCCTGGTTGATGAAAAAGTCCTTGCTCGACACCACCACGCCATCGGCCGGGATCAAACTGCCCGCCGACAAGAGCACCACATCGCCCCGCACAATGCCGTGCGAGGGCAGCACGCAGACTTGGCCGCCCCTCAGCACACGGGCATGGATTTGCACCTGACTGCGCAGCTTGTCGATCGCATTGCCCGCGATGAACTCCTGCGCAAAGCCCAGCAAAGTGCTGCCCAGCACAATGGCCAGCACCACGCTCGCATTGATCCACTCGCCCGCCAGCATCGAGATGATGGCCGCCACGATGAGGATCACCACCAAGGGGCTCTTGAACTGGCTGAACAACAAAACCCAGACCGAGGTGTGCGACTGCGCCTCCAGAACGTTGGGCCCGTCTCGCAGCAGGTGCGCAACGGCTTGCGTGGCCGTCAAGCCCTCGGGGCCCGAGTCCAAGCTTTGGCGCAAAGCCTCCAGCGGGCGGCTCCAATAATGGGGAGAAGGTTCAGCCACAGTGCGATCCACAGCGGAGGATCGCTTTCGAAAAAGGGGCCAGCATTTCACAGCAGCGTCTTCCAGCAAAGCAAGACCCCGAGCGTGCGGCCTGGCGCCGCTTCACGGCTTGATGTGCATCAAGAAAGCGATGAGCTCAATCGGTCGCGCCGCGCCAAACCCGGAAACAGGCGCCACCACAAGCACGCCACCAACACCGTGCCCACGCCGCCGCTGATGGCCGAAAACTCCGGCCCCGCCCACGCGGCCACCGAGCCGGACTCGAACTCGCCCAGCTGGTTGGAGGCACCAATGAAGATCGAGTTGACCGCCGCAACACGGCCACGCATCTCGTCGGGCGTCTCCAGTTGCATGACGGTGATGCGCACCACCACACTGATGTTGTCCGCCGCCCCCGTGACCGCCAGCGCCAGCACCGACAGCCAAAAGTGCGAAGACATGCCAAACACCACGGTGGCCAGACCGAACACGGCCACCGCCATCAACAGCCTGGGGCCCACACGCCGCTCCAGCGGCCAGCGCGTCAGGGCCAAAGACATCAGCAAAGCGCCAGCGGCAGGCGCAGCCCGCAAAAGCCCCAAGCCCTCAGGCCCCACATGCAAGATGTCGCGGGCATAAATCGGCAGCAAGGCCACCGCCCCACCGAGCAAGACCGCAAACATGTCCAACGTGGTGGCGCCCAGCAAAACCTTGTGGCGCCACACAAAAACCAGACCTGCCACGAAACTTTGAAAACTGGGCGCCTGCGTGGGCGGGCGGTGGCTGTAATGCACAAACAAAGTCAGCACGCCCGCCAAGAGCAGCATGGCGGTGCAAACCGCGTAGACCGTCATCGCCCCGTAGACGAACAGGAAACCGCCCAAGGCCGGCCCCGCGATCACGCCCACTTGCACGCTGCTGGAGCTCAAGGCCACCGCACGCGACAGCAAGCGCTGAGGCACCAGCAAAGGCGTCAAGGCCTGTTGGGCGGGCATCTGAAAAGCCCGGGCCGTACCCAGCACGATCGACACCAAAAACAGCAACTCACGCGTTGCAAACTGACCCTGCGTGGCCCCCACCAGCAACGCTGCCACCAAGGCCTGCGCCAGCATGCACAAGGCATAAATGCGCCCTCGGTGAAAACGGTCCACCACATGGCCCGCGGGCAGCGTCACCAGCAAAGCCGGAATGAACTGGAACAAACCCACCAGGCCCAAGTCCCAGGCGCTGGAGGTCAGCTCGTACATGTGCCAGGCCACGGCCACCATCAGCATCTGATTGGCCGTCAGGCCGCTCAGGCGCGCCAACAAAAAACGGACGTAAGACCGCTGCGCCCACAATTCGGAAAGAGGGTTCATGCTTTTGAAGATTTCTGCGCCGCCAACATCGTGCCGCGGCACTTGTTTGCGCCGCATCGGCAGGCATAACGCGCCTTGAGCGCATCGCTCATCGGTTCGTCGCTGACCAAGCCATAGTCAAAAGTCAGCTCTTCGCCACGAAACACCGGCCTGCGCGTCTTGATGAAGATGCGGCCTTTGACTTCGTCGGGCACGCAGTTGGGACGGCACGAATGGTTGATCCAGCGCGAATCATTGCCGCCGCGCACCGCATCGATCACCCGCTCGTCGTCCAGCTGAAAATAAAAGGTGTGGTTCGGATCGCTGGGGTCATGCGGATGACGCGCAATCGCTTCCGCCATCGAGATCATCTCGCCCACATACTCGATCACCGTCTCGCCTGCGGCCATGTGGCGCGTGGCGAACACACCTTTGCCGTGGACGGGGGAGGTTTCAACGGCCACATGCGCCAGAGGCTGGGCGTGGCTCATCGCCCGCTGACCACGGCATGTTTGCCCGAAACCGCACCTCGCGCGCCCAGATCGATCACATCGATGCCCGCGCTGCTGACATCCAGACTGAACTGATTGCCGTCCGCAAGGCGGGTCAGTCTGAGCGTGACTTTGTCCGACACCAAACTCGGGATGACCGACGCCAGTCTGAAATTGTTGCCGGTGTAACCCGTCAAATCGATTTCCCTGAAACCATCGGGTCGGTCTGTCCACTCCACCCCGTTGACCACTTTGTCAGCGGCGAAGATTTTCAGATTCATCAAACCCTGACTGTCATAGAAATCAGGCTGGATGGTGGAGACAAAAATCTTGTTTTGAGTCGTGTACAGCAAGGTCGGTCTGTAATTGCTGGGCATGCTGACGTTCAGTGCAGACTCGGTGTCAGGCATGAAGGTCCGGTCCGATGCATCCACTTGCTTGGCCAAGCTGCGGGTCACCACCGACATCTGCCCGGGTGTCCAATCCTTGACCCAGTAAATTTTCGACAAATCGCTTTTCACACCCGCAGTGCCAAAGAACGAAATGCTGGTAGGTCCATAGTCTTCGTAATCGATGGCGTCGCCCCGCACAGTGCCCTTGATCAACAAACTGTTGTAGTACGTCCCGGCAAATCTTTGGTAGCGGTTGACGGAGATGACGTAATAGAAAACCTTGACACTGGGGTCTTGCGAACCTGAAAAAGCAATGTTTTGCGAGCCCCCATCGGTGATGGTTTCACCCCCCACTGCCAAATTGTTTTTGGCCCAAGTGAAGATGGGGGAATTGACACCGTCATAGCCATATTCGACCGCATTGTTGATCAGCACGGCCTGCTGAGCCGCGACGCCGGGGAAGACATCTTTAACCCCCACGTAATAAGTGAAGTAGCGGCGCGAGCCCATCGGGGCGACCAAGTCCATGCGGCTGACGATCATGTCGCCGTTTTCCAACTGCTGATAACCGTCAAATGACAAGGTGCGCGGATTGACCCCATCGGACAAATAGGCCAGCTGCCCCACAGGCACAGCCGCGCTCAGGTCGATCCTGTAGACACCGTCGTACCCCTTTGTGCGGGTGCCATCGTCACTGAACGCCACAAAAAAGTATTTGCCGTTGTCCGTGATTTTTCCGCCCAGCGATTTCAAACTGGCCAAGCCTGCAAACGCCTGGCTGAACTTGAACTCCGGCGCCCCCGCGTTTGCGCTCACGCTGGCAGGGATGCCCACCTCCAGGCAGTGCAACTTGCCGCCAGACTTGGGCATCAAAACGAGGTCACATTTCTTGCTGCCCTGGTAAAGATTTTTGGCCTGCGCGGCGATGTAAGGCCCCACCTCTTGCGAGCTGGTGAAGCACGGCTTGTCGTCCTCCTTGGCGGTCAACGGCAGTTTTTTGTATTGCTTGGTGACCGAGGAACTGTCGATCGCCACGGGTTTGACGTTGTCGTTGCAGCTGGTGAGACTTTGGGCAAAGGCCGAAGGGAATAAATCGCGGATCTTCAAGCGTGCCAGCCAAGACTCCAGGCTGAATCCAGCGGTGATCACCTGGCCGTTGACCAGCGTCGTATCGGCGAAGGTGTTCTTGTACGAAGACAGATCCATCACCGACGGCGCCAATTGAGGGCTGCTCGTCACGGCAGTGCCACCGCCACCCCCGCAAGCAAACAAAATCGACATGCTGGCAAGGGTCAGAAAACACTTCAAAAATTTCATCGCGGACTTTCTCATGAACGAGATCTGATGCCGCGAATATACGACTTTCGGGAAAGGGGTCTTGGCAGCGAAACAGCACACCACGTTGCTGCTTCACGCCAAGCCCTCGCCCTGTCACTCCACCGTCACGCTCTTGGCCAGGTTACGTGGCTTGTCCACATCGGTCCCCCGCGCACACGCGGTGTGATAGCTCAGCAACTGCAGCGGCACCACATGCAAGATGGGTGACAGCACGCCGTAGTGTTCGGGCATGCGGATGACGTTCACACCTTCGCTGCTTTCGATCTTCGTGCCGCCATCGGCCAACACATAGAGCACGCCGCCACGGGCGCGGACTTCTTGCATATTGCTCTTGAGCTTTTCGAGCAGTTGGTCGTTGGGGGCCACGGTGACCACGGGCATGGCGCTGGTCACCAGGGCCAGCGGGCCGTGTTTGAGTTCGCCCGCCGCATAGGCTTCGGCGTGGATGTAGGTGATCTCTTTGAGCTTGAGCGCGCCTTCGAGGGCGATGGGGTAGTG
>JACCDH010783751.1_pt1 | contig 20512 bp, 21 predicted proteins | sample 7442481 | NCBI WGS metagenome assembly JACCDH01 (sample SAMN15323433, study PRJNA562643) | freshwater metagenome | isolation source: river surface water | place: USA:Blue River Watershed | collected 2017-08-15 | reverse complement strand
GGCGGCTGCATGCCGCCAGCGCCCAGACGGCCAACGCCAAAGCCAAAGCCAATGGGCGGCCCACACCAAACCCTGCAAACACAAACGATGCCATCGAAGCTTCTCCACATGAACACGCCAAAACCTGCAGTCCACCCCCCACAGTGGGAGGCCCAAGGGTTGGCGCAGAATTAATGACTGACCGGTTAGTACCAGCATCATAGGCCATGTGGACGCCTGAACGCCAGCCAAGACTTTCCAGAGCCCGAAACGGCGGCAGGACTTGACCCCCGCGGTGATTGACGAACCCGTGCACAATCCCCCGCCATGAAAACGGGAGTGGCCCACGCCGAAAACTTTCCAGTCGCGTCGTGGCTGTGCCCATCCCACCTCCGGGCGCCCATCGTCGCCATCTACGGCTTTGCCCGCACCGCCGACGACCTGGCCGACGAGGGCAATGCCACCGCCGAGCAACGGCTGGCCCAACTGAAGGCCTACCGCCGCGCGCTGGAGCGCGCCTGTCCCATGGCCCCCGAGCCGCCCCCACCCGGTGGCATCGCCGCAACGGCGTCACCCGACGACGCAACCGCGCCGGCCAGCGACATGGCCTGGCCCGAGGTCTTCGGGCCCCTGGCCCAGCAGGCAAAAACCCACCAACTGCCCGTGCGCTGCCTGCACGACCTGCTCGACGCGTTTGAGCAAGACGTGCGCCGCACCGCCCGCGAACAGCACTACACCCACCACGACGAACTGCTGGACTATTGCAAACGGTCCGCCAACCCGGTGGGGCGTCTGCTGTTGCACCTGTACGGTGTGAGCGATCCCCAGCGGCTGCAGGAAAGCGACTGCATTTGCACCAGCCTGCAACTCATCAATTTCTGGCAAGACCTGAGCGTGGACCTGCCGCGCGGACGCCATTACCTGCCCCTGGCCGAACTGCAGGCCTTTGGCCTGTCGGTGGACGACTTTGCCCCAAACGGTGCGCGGCCGGTGGGCGGGGGCGTAGCAGGGGCCGCCAAAGGCATCTGGCGCCCGCGCCCCAGGGGGGAAACGGACAACTTGAACGCCAGAAAATCCGCGCTGCTGGCACACCTGGTGCTGCTGGCCACCCAGCGCATGGCCCAAGGTGCGCCGCTGGTGCACCACCTGCCCGGACGGGCCGGCTGGGAGCTGCGACTGGTGGTGCAAGGCGGGCTGCTGGTGGCCGAACGCACCCGCGCCCGCGGCGCCCAACCGTGGAGCCGGCGCCCCCGCGTGGGTCTGACCGACCTGCCCCGCCTGCTGTGGCGGGCGTGGCGCATGCACCCTGGGGCCACCCCCCCACACAACCCCAACACGCTGCCATGACCCCACAAGACTATGTTCAGCAAAAGGCCGCCGCGTCGGGCAGCAGCTTTTATTACGCTTTTTTGTTTTTGCCGCCGCACAGACGGGCGGCCATCACCGCGTTTTACGGCTTTTGTCGCGAGGTGGACGACGTGGTGGACGAGGTCAGCGACCCCGGCGTGGCCGCCCAGAAACTGCAGTGGTGGCGCGCCGAGGTGCAGCGCACCTGGCAGGGCCAGCCTTCTCACCCCGCCATGCAGGCGCTGCAGCCGCACATCCATGCCTTCGGCCTGCGCCCCGAGCCGCTGCTGGAGGTCATTCAGGGCTGCCAGATGGACCTGGAGCAGACCCGCTACCTTGACCACGCCGCCCTGCACCTGTACTGCCACCGCGTGGCCGGCGTGGTGGGCGAAGTGGCCGCCCGCATTTTTGGCCACCAGCATCCCGACACGCTGCGCTACGCCCACACGCTGGGCCAGGCCCTGCAGCGCACCAACATCATCCGCGACGTGGGCGAAGACGCCATGCGGGGCCGCATCTACCTGCCGGTGAACGAGCTGCAGCGCTTCGACGTGAAGGCCCACGAAATCCTCAAGCGCCAGCATTCCGACCGGTTTGTGGCGCTCATGCGCGAGCAAGCCCGCCAAACCCGTGCGCTGTACGACGAGGCCCTGGCCTTGCTGCCGGCGGTGGACCGCCGCAGCCAAAAGCCCGGCTTGATGATGGCCAGCATCTACCGCACCCTGCTGCAAGAAATCGAAGACGAGTCGTTCCAGGTGCTGGACCGCCGCATCGCCCTCACCCCGCTGCGCAAGCTGTGGCTGGCCTGGAAGGTGCAGGCCCTGGGGCGGCTGTGAGGGCCACCAGCCCAACGCCCATGGCCACCACCAGCACGTCCGCCCCAACCGCTGCGCCGCCCCTGCGGGTGGCGGTGGTGGGTGGCGGATGGGCCGGCTTGGCCGCTGCCGTCTCGGTCAAATCCGCCGGGGGTCGCGTCACGGTTTTCGAGGCAAGCCGCCATTGGGGCGGGCGCGCACGCTCGTTCCTGCTGCAACCGCGAGACAGCGCCCCGGTGCCATTGGACAACGGCCAGCACGTGCTGATTGGCGCCTACACCCGGACACTGGACTTGATGCGCCGCGTCGGTGTAGACCCCAGTGAAGTCCTGATGCGGCTGCCATTGAGCCTGCGCTACCCCGATGGCAGCGGTTTGACCTTACCCGATTGCCGACCACCGTGGAACGTTCTCAGAGGGTTGTGGGGAGCAAGCGGCTGGCGGGCTTCGGACCGGCTGGCGTTTCTGTTGCGGGCACTGGTTTGGCAAGCCATGGGCTACCGGTGCAAACCCCACCTCACAGTGGCCCAGCTCTGTCAAGGGCTGCCGCAGAAGGTCATGGACGACTTCATTGAACTGCTTTGCTTGTCGGCACTGAACACGCCCCCCGAGCGGGCCAGCGCCACCGTTTTCCTGACCGTGCTTCGTGATGCGTTGGTGGGGGGCCCCGGCAGCGCAGACCTTCTGGTTCCCCGCCAACCCTTGGACGACGTGTGGCCAAAGGCTGCTGTCGCTTGGTTATTGAGCGGTGTCAATCCGGCCGACTTGCGTTTGGGCAATCGGGTGACCTCGCTCAATCGCACGCAGACCGATGTGTACGAATCCGTCCTCCAAAGCCCAGCTCAGTGGTCGGTAAACGGCGAGCGGTTCGATCGGGTGGTGTGGGCCGCCTACAGTGCCCCTCCAGGGCACGAAGGCGCCCAACCGAGCCTGGCTTTCGAGTGCATTGCCACCGTTTACGCCTGGCGTACACCCGCTAGTGCATGGCCGCCTGCCGCCGGGGACGCGCCATTTCTTGCCTTGCATCACCAAGGGCCACTGGCACCTGCGCAATTCGTATTCGACCGAAGCCGCTTGGGCGGCCCCGAACATTTGGTGGCATTTGTGGTCAGCGCCAGCGAGCCAGACGCGCGTGCCGTTGAGGCGGCAGTCTGTCGCCAGGCCCAACAGCAGTTGGGCTGGCACATTCACCCCATCAAAACCATTGTTGAAAAACAAGCAACATTTGCTTGCACCACAACCCTGATGCGACCATCGCCGATCATGCCAAACGGTTTGCTATTGGCAGGGGACCACGTGGAAGGCCCCTACCCAGCCACGTTAGAGGGTGCCATGCGCAGTGGCTGGGCAGCCGGGCAGTACGCAATGGGGCAATGCTCACCAACTGCCCCTGGAGTAGCCGCAACAGACGAATCGCTCAGGCAATGAGCGGGACAGTGACGCTGGGTGGTGTGCGATGAGACGCCGGGTCTGCACCAGACCAACTCAAGAAGTGTCGCCCAGACAGCACGTTTTGCACCCACAACATGCCGGTGAGTGTCTTGGCGTCGGTCACGGCGCCGCTCAAGCACGCTTGAAGCAACTCTTCAGGCGACAGGCTGACCACATCCAAGAGCTCGCCGGGATCAGGCCGCGCGACTCCTGGCGTCAACCCACGGGCAAACCAGATGTCTATTTGCTCGGTGGCATAAGAAATGACCGGGTGCAAAACACCTGCATACGCCCATTCGGCAGCGACATAACCCGTTTCCTCCAACAACTCCCGTTGTGCGCAGTGCAGACTGGCCTCATCTGCATCGCGCTTGCCCGCGGGAAACTCAATCATGACTCTCCCCACGGGATATCGAAACTGCCTCTCAAGCAAAAGGCGCCCGTCGTCCAGAAGGGCAATGACCATGGCCGCGCCGGGATGACGAACGAACTCCCGGGTCACCTGCAGCCCGTTGGGTAACTCCACATCATCTTGTAGAACGTGCAGGAAACTGCCCTTAACAAGCAGGCGCCGAGCGCGTCCGCGCTCAATGAGGTGACCATCTTCTGCAGCACCCCAAAAGGCAGAGGACCCATCACCGGACGACAACGCGGACAAAGGGAGCCTCAGGAACGACGCAAATGCCGGTACACAAAACCAGGAAACGCCAATGTCATGAAAAGGCTCAACGTAACGGCGTAGAACTCCCAACCTTGCCGAAAGACCCGACCGGCTTGGTGCTCCAGGGCAAAGGCAACCAGTCCCACGACCAAATAGGTGATGGACAACTCAATCAACTCCATCCAGATCGGCTTGGGACTCATCACAGCTCCTACAAACCAACGACGAGAGTTGAAGAAAGGCACGTTTGCCAAGACAACAGCAAGCACCACCACCGAGACGATGGACTGATCCAAAGTGAGTCCCAGGCTCATTTTGTCAATGCAAAAGGACTGTGATGGCTTGCGTGCACAAGGCCATCAGGCCTCCTGGCAACACGCCCAAGGCAATGACCATGAAGCCGTTGACCGCCAGCAGCGCGCGGGCGTCTTGCGGCGCATCAATGGGTGCGGTTTGCACGGGTGCATCGAAGTACATGACCTTGACCACCCGCAGGTAGTAAAAAGCACCCACCAGCGACATCAGCACGGCAAAAATGGCCAATTTGGTCAGCAGTGCATCGCCTGTGGCCAGCAAACCTTGCAACACGGCCAGTTTGCCGTAGAACCCCACCATCGGAGGAACCCCAGCAAGCGAGAACATGCACACGGCCATGACGGCGGCCAACGCAGGACTGCGGCGGTTGAGCCCAGCCAAATCGACCAGCTCTTCAGACTCGAACGACCGGCGGCTCAGCACCATCATCACCCCAAACGTGGCCAAGGTGGTCAGCACGTAGGTGACCATGTAGAACATGCCTGCGCTGTAGGTGTTGGTTGCGTTCTGAGTGGACCCGTTGGACATCCCGGCCACGAATGCCAACAGCAAGAACCCCATTTGGGCAATGGTCGAAAAAGCCAGCATGCGCTTGAGATTGGTCTGCGCAATGGCCGCCAAGTTGCCCACCAGCAATGAGCCGACGGCCAGCACCGCCATCATTTGCTGCCAGTCCAGCGCAAACGGCATCAACCCTTCAACCAGCAACCGAATGACGATGGCAAACGCGGCCAGCTTGGGCGCGCCAGCCACCACCAGCGTGACCACGGTGGGCGCCCCCTGGTAGATGTCGGGAATCCACATGTGAAAAGGCACAGCACCGAGCTTGAAAGCCAAACCGGCCACCACGAACACCACACCCAACACCAACACTTGGCGCTGATGCTGGCCGCTGCCGATGACGTCCATCACGGTGGACAAATCCAATGATCCGGTGGCTCCATAAACCAGAGAAATGCCGTAGAGCAGCAGCCCACTGGCCAACGCGCCCAACACAAAATACTTCATGGCGGCCTCGGTGGCCCGGCCGTCGTCACGACGCAGCGCCACCAGCGCATAGCTGGAAAGCGTCAGCATCTCCAGCCCCAGGTAGATCACCAGGAAGTTGTGGCCAGAAATCATCACGAAAATGCCGAGCAACGAAAACAGCGAGAGGATGAACAACTCGCCGCCGCGAAGCATGTCGCGACTGGCTGCGTAGGAACGTCCGTAAACCAGGGTGACCAGCAAGGCAATGCAAGCGAAGGACTTGAGCCAGTTGCCCATGGGGTCAGACACCACCATGCCACCAAAGCCAGACACGGTGCGTCCGGTTTGGGCATACAACCCAAGCAGCACCGCCAAGCCCAACAACGTCAACAGCGTCAGGGCATAGGTGGGACCACGCAGTGGGCTTTTCACCCCCAAGTCGACCATCGCAATTGCGCAGGTCATGACCAGCAGAAGAATTTCGGGGTAGGCGACCACCCAGCTGATGTTGTCGATCATTTGTTGTTTCTGGTGAGCGGTCAGGGCAACTTGGACACGGCCACGTGTTGCAGCAAGTGCTGAACGGAGGCATTCATCGCGTCGGTCATGGGCTTGGGATAAACACCCATGGCCAGCACAGCGACAGCCAACATGGCGAGCACGAAAAATTCACGCGCACCAATGTCCGTCAACGAGGCCACGTTGTCGTTGGCCACGTCCCCGAAATACACGCGCTTGAACATCCACAAGCTGTAAGCCGCGCCAAAAATCAAAGCGCTGGCGGCCACCAGGCCTATCCAGAAGCTGTGCTGGACAGCGGCGAGGATGACCATCCATTCGCCCACAAAACCCGCAGTGCCCGGCAGGCCGCAATTGGCCATGACGAACAACAGGGCCAACGCCGTGAATTTGGGCATTCGGGTCACCACCCCGCCGTAGTCGGCGATCTCGCGCGAATGCACCCGGTCGTACAACACGCCAATGCAGAGGAACATGGCCGCAGACACAAACCCGTGGGCCACCATTTGCACCACGCCGCCCGCGACACCCAACTCATTGAACAAGAAGAACCCCAGCGTGACGAAGCCCATGTGGGCCACCGACGAGTACGCCACCAGCTTCTTCATGTCCCGCTGCACCATGGCAACCAAGCCAACATACACCACCGCCACCAGCGACAAGACGATCACCAGCGAAGCCCACTGGTGCGCCGCGTCGGGCGCGATGGGCAGGGAGAAGCGCAAAAACCCATAAGCGCCGAGCTTCAACATGATGGCCGCCAACACTGCAGAGCCACCCGTTGGCGCCTCTACGTGAACGTCTGGCAGCCAGGTGTGCACAGGCCACATGGGCACCTTGACTGCAAAAGCGGCAAAGAAACCGAAGAACAACAGGGTCTGAACCGCAGAACTCAACGGCAGTTTGTGCCACGTCAGGATGTCGAACGACCCGCCAGCCGCGTTGTACAAATACAGCAAGCCGACCAGCATCAGCAACGAGCCGAGCAACGTATAAAGAAAGAACTTGAAGGCCGCGTAGATTTTGTTCGGCCCGCCCCAGATCCCAATGATGAGGTACATGGGAATCAGAGTCGCCTCGAAGAACACGTAGAAGAGCAGGCCGTCCAGCGCGCTGAAAACGCCAATCATCAAGCCAGACAACACCAAAAACGCGCCCATGTACTGATGCACACGGTCGGTGATGACCTCCCACGATGCCACGACCACCACGAATGTGATGAAAGCCGTCAAGGGAATCATCCACAACGAAAGACCGTCGATGCCGAGGTGGTAGTGCACCGAGAAACGCTCAATCCACAGCACCCGCTCCACAAACTGCATGTCTGCAGTGCCGTTGGAAAACCCGGTGACCAAAGGCCACGTGACGGCCAGTCCAGCCAAGGACCCCACCAACGCCACCCAACGGGCGACCGAGGCCTGGTGATCACGCCCCAACACCAGCAGCAGCAAACCAAAAGCAATCGGCGTCCAAATCGCCAGGCTCAGCAAACCCATGTGATCGATCCTTTTATTTTCCGAGCCAGACGAAATGCGTCAGAAATGCCAGCAAGCCCACCAGCATCACCAGCGCGTAGTGATACAGGTAGCCCGTTTGCGCGCGGCGAACCACGCGGGACAACAACCCGATGACTCGCCAACTGCCGTTGACGACGCCGGCCTCAATCACGCCTTGGTCGCCGGCCTTCCAGAACGCAATGCCCAACCCGCGCGCCGTCTTGGCCACAACTTTTTCGTTGATCCAGTCCATGAAATACTTGTTCTCCAGCACCCAATGCAAGGGCTTGAAGACATGCAGCAATCGCTCGGCCAACTGCGGGCGGACCAGATAGAGATACCAAGCGCACACCACGCCAGACAACGCCAACCAGAACGCCGGCGTGTGGATGGCATGCATCGCCAATTCAAACGGGCCATGAATGATGTCGGCGAGCCCGGCCATGGCGGGGTGGGCGGCCGCATTGACGTGAATCGCGTCGGCAAAAACGGGGCCGAACAACAGCGGCATGACGGTGAAATAGCCCACGAACACAGAGGGAATGGCGAGCAACACCAGAGGCAATGTCACCACCCAGGGAGACTCGTGCGGTGTGGCGTGCTCATGGGCATCGTGGTGATGGTCGTCGCCGTGATGCGCGTCCGAAGCAGGCTGATCGTGGTGTCGCGGCTGACCATGAAACACCAGGAAGTACATCCGGAACGAATAGAACGCGGTCACGAACACACCGATCAACGCCGCCGCATGGGCGAAACCGGCTGCCGGCAAATGGCTGAGGTGCAAGGCCTCAATGATGCTGTCTTTGGAATAAAACCCCGAGAAGAACGGTGTACCGATCAACGCCAGCGACCCGATCAGCGAAGTGATCCAGGTGATGGGCATGTATTTGCGCAAACCACCCATCCACCGAATGTCTTGGTTGTGGTGCATGCCCATGATGACGGAGCCTGCCGCGAGAAACAGCAACGCCTTGAAGAAGGCATGGGTCATGAGGTGGAACACCGCCACGGAGTAGGCGGAGACCCCCAACGCCATGGTCATGTAACCCAACTGGGACAGCGTCGAGTAAGCGACCACGCGCTTGATGTCGTTTTGAATGATGCCAAGAAACCCCATGAAAAGAGCCGTAATGGCGCCAATCACCAGAACAAAGTTCAACGCGGTGTCGCTCAACTCGAACAGGGGCGACATCCGGGCCACCATAAAAATCCCCGCAGTCACCATAGTGGCCGCGTGAATCAGTGCGGAAATGGGTGTGGGGCCTTCCATGGAGTCCGGCAACCATACATGCAAAGGAAACTGCGCAGACTTGCCCATGGCTCCAATGAACAGGCAGATGCAAGTGACGGTGATCAAGCTCCAGGAGGTGCCCGGCAGGTTACCCGCCGTTAACGCCGAAGCTTTGGCGAAAATCTCCGAGTAGTTGAGCGTACCGGTGTACGCCACGATGAGACCAATGCCCAAGATGAAGCCGAAATCGCCCACACGATTGACCAGAAATGCCTTCATGTTGGCAAAGATCGCCGTGGGCCGCTTGAACCAAAACCCAATCAGCAAATACGAAACCAGACCAACAGCCTCCCAACCGAAGAACAACTGCAACAAGTTGTTGCTCATCACCAGCATGAGCATGGCGAAGGTGAACAACGAGATGTAAGCAAAGAATCGGTTGTAGCCTTCGTCTTCGTGCATGTACCCAATGGTGTAGATGTGAACCATCAGCGACACAAAGGTGACCACGCACATCATCATCGCGGTCAGCCCATCGACCAAAAATCCGATCTCCATCTTCAAGGTGCCGATGACCATCCATTCGTAAAGAGTCTGGTTGAATCTCGCACCGTGCTCCAGCACATTCCAAAGGGTGTGGGCCGACAGCAAGAACGCGACCAACACACCCAAAATGGTCAAAGAGTGACTGACCGCGCGACCAAACCGATTGCCGCCGAACCGGGTGCCCCAAATGCCCGCCAGGATGGCGCCAGCCAAGGGAGCCAGGGGAATGGCCAACAGGGTGTTGGCAGATAGAGTCGCATTCATTGACGTGCTTCAGTTCAGTCAGCCCTTGAGCTCATGGAGCTCATCGACATGGATGGAGGATTTGTTTCGGAACAACAAGACCAGAATGGCCAGCCCGATGGCCGACTCTGCGGCAGCGACAGTGAGAATGAAGAAGACAAACACTTGGCCGTGCATGTCCTGCAAGAAATGTGAGAACGCCACAAAATTCATGTTCACGGCCAAAAGCATCAGCTCAATCGCCATCAGCAGCACGATCAGGTTCTTGCGGTTCAGAAAAATACCGGTAACAGCCATCGCAAACAGCACAGCGCCCAGTACCAAAAAATGCCCCAGCGTCAAACTCATTTCGATTCCTCCGTCGGGGAAGCGCTGGACGCAGGCAGCACCGGCTTCATTTGAATGACACGCAAACGGTCCTCAGCGCGCACCCGAACCTGCGCACTAGGATTGATGGCTTTGCTGTCTTTGCGGGCCCGCAGCGTCAACGCAATGGCAGCGATCATGGCCACCAACAGGATGACCGCCGCCGCCTGTATCGGGTAAAGGTAGGCGGTGTACAAGAGTTTGCCAAGCGCATGGGTGTTGGAGGGGGCATCCCCCTCTCCGACACCGGTTGGTTTCAGTCCGTCAAAACCCAGCCACAACGCCGCGACCAACTCGGCAGCCACAACGGCACCCAATATCAACGCCAACGGCACGTGCGACCAGAATTTTCGCCCCGTGTTTTCCACCCGCACATCGAGCATCATCACGACGAACAAAAACAGCACCATGACCGCGCCGAGGTACACCAGTACCAGCGTCAACGCCAAAAATTCGGCCTTGAGCAACAACCAAATGGCCGCTGCTTGGGAAAACGCCAACATCAGATACAACACCGCGTGAACGGGATTGCTGGCCGTGATGACCCGAAAAGACGCGAACAGCAACACCGCCGAAAACGCGTAGAAAAAGCCCGCTTGGTAGTCCATAACTGCCTTTTGAATGTCGATTGACCGCTTTAGCGATAAGCGGCGTCAGACGCTTTGGCCTTGGCAATCTCGGACTCATACCGATCGCCCACCGCCAGCAGCATGTCCTTGGTGAAGTACAGATCGCCCCGCTTCTCGCCGTGGTATTCCAAGATGTGCGTCTCCACGATGGAATCGACCGGACAGCTTTCTTCGCAGAATCCGCAGAAAATGCACTTGGTCAGGTCAATGTCATAGCGGGTGGTCCGGCGAGAGCCATCGGCCCGAACATCGGATTCGATGGTGATCGCCATGGCAGGACACACCGCTTCGCACAGCTTGCATGCAATGCAACGCTCTTCACCGTTCTCATAACGGCGCAAAGCATGCAGTCCGCGAAAACGCGGGGACAACGGTGTTTTTTCCTCCGGGAACTGAATGGTGACTTTCTTTTTGAACGCATACCGTCCGGTCAACGCCATGCCCTTGAGCAGTTCCACCAGCAGAAAGCTCTTGAAGAAATCACGAAATGAAAAGGATGCAACGGTTATGGCAGACATAAAAATAACCCTGATCTTTCACTTCCAGATGTTCCACGGGGTTTGCATCAGCGCACCCACCAACAGCAGCCAAACGAGGGTGACAGGAATAAAAATTTTCCAGCCCAGCCGCATGATCTGGTCGTAACGGAATCGCGGGAACGTGGCACGCACCCAAAGGAACACCGACACGACCAAGAAGGTTTTCAAACCAAGCCAAATCCATCCTGGAATCCAGTTGAGGACCGGCGAGTCAATTGGAGGCAACCAGCCACCAAAAAACATCAGGACCGCCAAAATCGACACCAGCCACATGCTGGCGTACTCCGCCAAAAAGAAAATGGCAAAACCCATGCCGGAGTACTCCACCATGTGCCCAGCAACGATTTCAGCCTCTCCCTCGACGACATCAAAAGGATGCCGGTTGGTTTCGGCAATGCCAGAGATCAGATACACCACAAAAATGGGAAAGAGTGGCAACCAGTTCCAAGACAAAAAATCCAACCCCATTTCAGCGCCATGACCCTTGGCCTGAGATGCAACGATGTCGATCAGGTTCAAACTCCCAGAAACCATCACGACCACCAAGAAACAGAAACCAATGGCGATTTCGTAGCTCACCATTTGAGCCGACGCACGCAGGGCGCCGAGAAATGCATACTTGGAATTGGATGCCCACCCGGCAATGATCACCCCATAAACTTCAATGGAAGTGATGGCCAAAATCACCAACAAGCCTGCATTCACGTTTGCCAACACGGTTTCCGGCCCAAAGGGAACCGCCACCCACGCGGCAAGGGCTGGCATGATGGCCATGATGGGCCCGAGAATGAACAGTCCCTTGGCCGCAGCGGTGGGACGGATCAGCTCTTTGGTCAGCAACTTCAAGGCGTCAGCAATTGGCTGAAGCAAGCCCATGGGGCCGACACGGTTGGGCCCCAAACGAACTTGCATGAAGGCCAACAGCTTGCGCTCCCAAAGGGTCAGGTACGCCACAGCGCCCATCAAAGGGGCCAATACCAAAACGATTTTGAGCAGGTTCCACAGAACGGGCCAAATGGCGTCGCGCCACCAGTCCGTACCGACCAGCATCAGGCCGGCGTTGTAAACAGATTCGACCATCATCAACTCCCAGCCGATGCGGCTGCGCAGCGGGCGTCAGCAGTCTGCTGCAAGGCAGGCGCTCGACGAACCAGCGGATCCAACCGATAAATGCTTGCCACACAAGGCTCAGCGGACGGAACAGACCAGTCGATGGGCGCCAACGCCGCCTTCGAGGGCGGAGCCGCTTGGACCACCAAGTCCCCAGATTTTGCGGCAGGGAACACCTTGTTCAGCACGTCTGCAGACGACTCCTCGTCAAATCCGTCCAGGCCGAGCATGGAGCCGAGTGCGCGAAGCACTTTCCAGGCTGGCCGTGTCTCACCCAAAGGACGCACAACCGCATGGAAAGACTGAAGACGCCCCTCGGCATTCACAAAGGATCCTGCAGTTTCTGTAAACGGAGCGATGGGCAGCAACACATCGCTGCAGTCCAAATTGGTTTTGAAGGCAGACATCGTCACCACCAGCTCCGATCCAGCGATGCGTGCCGCCACATCGGCACCACCAGCCGTGTCTTGCCCGGGCTCCACGTTCAACAGCAGCAAGGCCTTGGGAGGTGCCAACAGCATGTCGTGAGCCGATGCGCCCCCAGCCGTTTGTGGCTGTGCACCGACCAGTTGCGCACCTACGGTATTGGCCGCCTCACACAAGAAGCCAAACGTCGCACCGACGTGCTGAGCAATCCACTGGCCAAGTGCCGCCAGAGAATCCGTGCAGGCGTGGTGTGCTGCCGCATTGCCCAGCAAAACCGCCTTTTGCGAGCCAGAAATCAAACCCTTGGCAATTGACCGGTCAACATCCAAAGCAGCGACGTTGGTCGGGGACGAAATTCCCAACTCCTCAGCAACGGCAGTTGCAATGCCTGCGAGTGCGTGCACCCACTGTCCAGAAGACACCACCTTCTCAGCAGCAGTGGGCATGGCCCACGCGGAAGGCTCGTGGTTCATCACAAACACGCGGGCACCCGCACGCGCCGCCTGCCGGATGCGCTGCGCGAACAGCGGATGGTCTTTGCGCAGGTTGGACCCCACAACCAGGGCCGCATCCAATCCAGACAGCGACACAATTGGACGTCCCAACCACCGCAAGTCAGAACCCGCAGATGCCGCACCGTAGCGCAGCCGGTGGTCAATGTGATCAGAACCCACTGCCCGCAACAACCGTGCGGCCAGCGCCAGCTCCTCAACGGTACTGTGTGGGCTCACCAACGCACCAATCTGCGCAGCGCCATGGTCGCGCTTGACACCAGAAAGCCCGTTGGCCACGTACTCCAGAGCCGTCGTCCAATCCACCGTGCGCCATTCGCCACCCTGCTTGATCATGGGTACTGTCAGTCGATCCGCAGACGCGAGCGCTTCGTAAGAATAGCGATCTCTGTCCGCGATCCAGCATTCATTGACCGCTTCGTTCTCAAAAGGAACGACGCGCATGACCTGCTGACCCTTGACCTGCGCGATCAGGTTGGCACCCGTGGAATCGTGTGGGCTGACGCTTTTTCGACGGGACATCTCCCAAGTGCGGGCAGAGTACCGGAACGGTTTGCTGGTCAGCGCCCCGACAGGGCAAATATCGATCATGTTCCCGGACAATTCCGAATCGACGGTCTGCCCCAGAAAGGTTTCAATTTCCGCATGCTCGCCACGGTGGGACATGCCCAATTCCATGTCACCCGCAATCTCTTGGCCAAATCGCACACAGCGGGTGCAATGAATGCAGCGGCTCATTTCCTCCATGGAAATCAGCGGACCCACATCCTTGGGCATCACCACCCGCTTTTCCTCGGCGTAGCGAGACTTTCCCCCACCGTACCCGACTGCGATGTCTTGCAACTGGCACTCGCCGCCTTGGTCGCATATGGGGCAGTCCAGCGGGTGGTTGATGAGCAAGAACTCCATCACCGACTGTTGGGCCTTGATGGCCTTGTCGCTCTTGGTCCGAACGACCATGCCCTGAGTCACAGGAGTCGCGCACGCGGGCATGGGCTTGGGGGCCTTCTCCACGTCCACCAAGCACATCCGGCAATTGGCGGCAATGGACAATTTCTTGTGGTAGCAGAAATGCGGGATGTACACCCCAGCCTTCTCCGCAGCATGCATCACCATGCTGCCAGGAGCAACCTCTACTTTTTCACCATCCAGCTCGATTTGAACCATAGCTTTTGACCTCAGGCTGGCATCTGGACCATACAGGTCTTGTGTTCGACGTGATATTCAAATTCGTCGCGGAAATGCTTCAGCATGGCGCGCACGGGCATTGCCGCTGCATCGCCGAGCGCACAAATGGTGCGGCCTTGGATGTTGTCGGAAACAGAGTTCAGCAAATCCAGATCGCCTGGCTTGCCTTTGCCGTGCTCGATCCGATCGATCATCCGCCAAAGCCACCCGGTGCCTTCCCGGCAAGGGGTGCACTGACCACAAGACTCGTGCATGTAGAAATAAGACAGCCGCAGCAAGCTTTTCACCATGCAACGGGTGTCATCCATCACGATCACCGCTCCAGATCCCAGCATGGATCCCGCTTTGGAAATGGAGTCGTAATCCATGTCGGTAGCCATCATCACATCAGCAGGCAACACCGGCATTGAGGAACCCCCAGGTATCACTGCCTTCAGCCGACGCCCCGGGCGAACCCCTCCAGCAAGCTCAAGCAAGGTCGCGAACGGCGTACCCATCGGAACCTCGTAGTTGCCGGGGCGCTGCACATCGCCACTGACCGAGAAGATCTTGGTCCCGCCGTTGTTGGGCTTGCCACAAGCGAGATAGGCTTGTCCGCCATTGCGGATGATCCAGGGTACCGCCGCAAAAGTCTCGGTGTTGTTGATGGTGGTTGGCTTGCCATACAACCCAAAACTTGCAGGAAACGGCGGTTTGAACCGAGGCTGTCCCTTTTTTCCTTCCAGCGATTCCAGCAGTGCCGTCTCTTCGCCGCAGATGTAAGCCCCAAACCCATGCGCCGCGTGCAACTGAAAGTTGAAGGCACTGCCCAGAATCTGGTCCCCGAGGAAACCTGCAGCACGCGCCTCTTCCAGCGCGGCTTCAAAGCGCTCATAGGTGCTGAAAATTTCACCGTGGATGTAGTTGTAACCCACCGAAATGCCCATCGCATACGCCGCAATGGCCATGCCCTCAATCACCACATGGGGGTTGTAATGCAGGATGTCTCGGTCTTTGCAGGTTCCGGGCTCTCCCTCGTCAGAGTTACAGACGAGATACTTTTGCCCGGGGAATTGACGGGGCATGAAACTCCACTTCAAGCCCGTAGGGAAGCCCGCACCACCCCGGCCCCGCAGCGCAGATTCCTTCACCGTCGCAATCACCTCGTCTTGCGACATGCCAGCAGATCCGTCAGCACCCAGTATTTTTCTGAGCGCCTGGTAGCCACCCCTCGCAACGTAATCGGACAAGTGCCAATTCGAGCCGTTCAGATCTGCATAAATCTGAGGATTGATGTGGCGCCCGTGAAAGCATGTCTCCACCCCAGTGGCCGAGAAACCACTCAGGAAATGCTCAACGCTCATGACGCAACTCCCTCGGCACGCAAACCTGCGGTCAACGCATCCAAACGATCGTTCGACATCAAGCTGCACATGTGTCGGTCATTGACCAACATCACCGGCGCATCGGCACAGGCGCCCAGGCATTCGCTTTGCTGCAACGTGAAGCAACCGTCAGGTGTGGTACCACCAACTTCCACACCCAGCTGCTGAGACAGGTGGGTCAGCGCAGCATCGCCCTGCCGCAACTGGCAAGGCAGGTTCGTGCACACGTTCAGTTTGAAGCGCCCAACAGGCGCCTGGTTGTACATGTTGTAGAAGGTCGTGACCTCGTGCACCGCCATCTCTGGCATTTGGAGGTAGGCGGCAACCTCGGCCTCCATTTCAGGACTGACGTGGCCGTAGACCTGCTGAACAATGGACAGACACGCCATTACCGCAGACTGACGCTGGTCTGCAGGGTACTTCTGCACTTCCCGATCGAACCTGCTTCGCATTTCGGCGGTAATCATCGATCGATCTCTCCAAAAACAATGTCCATGGTCCCGATGATGGCCACCGCATCGGCCAACATGTGGCCGCGAGCCATCTCGTCCAACGTGGACAAATGCGCAAAACCTGGGGCACGAATCTTGAGGCGATAGGGTTTGTTCGCCCCGTCGCTCACCAGGTAGATGCCGAATTCACCCTTGGGGTGCTCCACCGCGGCATACGCCTCGCCCTCTGGAACGTGAAAGCCTTCGGTGAACAGCTTGAAGTGGTGGATCAGCTCCTCCATGCTGGACTTCATCGCCTCCCGAGAAGGCGGCGCCACCTTGTGGTTGGCGGTGATGACCGGCCCAGGGTTGGCGCGCAACCAATCCACACACTGCTTGATGATGCGATTGGACTGCCGCATCTCCTCCATGCGAACCAAGTAGCGGTCGTAACAGTCCCCAGTCGCCCCGACAGGAACATCGAAGTCCATCAGGTGGTAAACGTCGTAGGGCTGGGTTTTTCTCAGGTCCCAAGCAACGCCAGACCCCCGCAACATGGGACCGGTCATGCCCAGATTCAACGCACGCTGTGCGTCGACGACACCGATGCCCACCGTGCGCTGCTTCCAAATGCGGTTGTCGGTCAGCAGTGTGTGGTACTCATTCAAATACGTGGGGAAACGAACAGTGAAATCTTCAATGAAGTCCAGCAAGGAGCCTTGCCGGTTTTTGTTCAGTTCGGCAACGCCACGTGCGTTGCGGACCTTGCTAGCCTTGTACTGCGGCATCGCATCGGGCAGGTCCCGGTACACACCACCGGGTCGGAAATATGCCGCGTGCATGCGCGCACCGGAGACGGCCTCGTACATGTCGAACAAGTCTTCACGCTCGCGAAACGCGTAAATCAAAATGGTCGAGCTGCCGCAATCATTGCCATGTGAACCAAGCCACATCAGGTGGTTGAGCAGGCGCGTGATCTCCGAGAACATGACCCGGATGTATTGAGCGCGGACTGGAACATCAATGCCCAACAGCTTCTCAATGGCCAAGCAATACGCATGCTCGTTGCACATCATGGACACATAGTCCAGCCGATCCATGTACGGCAGCGACTGAATGTAGGTCTTGTGCTCGGCAAGTTTCTCGGTCGCGCGGTGCAGCAGGCCAATGTGCGGATCCGCCCTCTGGACCACCTCACCGTCCAACTCCAGAACAAGGCGCAAAACGCCATGCGCAGCCGGATGCTGTGGACCGAAGTTCAGGGTGTAGTTTTTGATTTCAGCCATGACATCTCACCGAACGTGTTCAGTGCAGCCCCCCGTAGTGGTCTTCGCGAACGATTCTGGGCGTGTTCTCACGCGGCTCGATGGTCACCGGCTCGTACACCACGCGCTGCCGGTCGGCGTCGTAGCGCATCTCGACATGACCCGACAGCGGAAAATCCTTGCGGAAAGGATGACCAATGAAACCGTAGTCGGTCAGGATGCGCCTCAGGTCCTCGTGCCCCTCGAACACAATGCCGTACAAGTCAAACGCCTCGCGCTCGTACCAGCTCGCAGACGCCCAAATGCCAGAAATGGAAGGCAAACACGGGAAGTCGTCGTCACCGGCCAACACGCGAACCCGAATGCGCTGATTTCTGACCACCGAGAGCAAATGCACCACAACGCCAAATCGCCGCCCAAATGCGCGCTGGCCCGCATAGTCTTGGTAATCGACGCCACACAAATCGATCATCTGGTCAAAGGCCAACGGCTCGGCATTTTTGAGCAGCCGCATCACCCCCAAATAGTCGGCGGGAGCCACTTCCAGCGTCCATTCGCCTCGGGACACGGACAAACACGAGGCATGTGCCCCGAGCGCATCCACCCAAGCCTCAGGACACCGCACTTCACCGGAAATTTCTTCGGTCATTCTCGGGACTCCGCAACAATCAAACGCGCGCAATGGTTTGGGTTCTGCGAATCTTTTGCTGCAACTGAATGATGCCGTACAGCAATGCCTCCGCAGTGGGCGGGCAACCGGGAACATAAACATCCACGGGAACAATCCGATCGCAGCCCCGAACCACGGAATAGCTGTAGTGGTAATAACCGCCACCATTCGCACACGAGCCCATGGACAGCACCCAACGGGGCTCGGCCATTTGGTCATACACCTTGCGCAAGGCCGGCGCCATTTTGTTGCAAAGCGTGCCCGCAACAATCATCAAATCCGACTGGCGGGGACTGGCGCGAAACACCTCAGCACCAAACCGAGCCAGATCGTAGCGAGCCGTGGCGGCGTGCATCATTTCCACCGCGCAGCACGCCAAACCGAAAGTCATTGGCCACAGGGAACCCGTTTTCGCCCAATTCACGACCGAGTCGTAACTGGTGGTGGCAAAACCCTCTTTGAATACACCTTCAATCATGGTGAGCCATCCTGTCGATCATTCCCAATCCAACGCGCCTTTTTTCCATTCGTAGACGAAACCGACCACCAAAATGGAAAGAAAGACAACGCCTGCCAGAAAACCGGTCAACCCGATGTCCGAGAACGCGACCGCCCAAGGAATCAGGAACGCAATCTCCAAGTCGAACAAAATGAACAAAATGGCGACCAGGTAATACCGAACGTCGAACTGCATTCGGGCGTCTTCAAACGCCTCAAAACCACATTCATACGGAGAATTTTTTTCGGCGTCGGGCCGGTTGGGGCCCAGAACATACCCCACGACCTGAGGAATGACACCGACCGCCAAGCCGACAAGAATGAACAAGAGCACAGGGAGATATTGGTCCAGTTCCATTCAAGGGCTCCATGCAAGTGTTGCCAGCGCAAACTTGCAACTGTTCTGAATTGGTGCCGACGGCGAGACTCGAACTCGCACAGCTTTCGCCACTACCCCCTCAAGATAGCGTGTCTACCAATTTCACCACGTCGGCTTTTTTTGGCCACCAAATGCTAGGGATTACCCCAACGGTTGGCAGCCCTCAATTGTAGCCTGAATCACTGCGTCCTCCGGGCTGCCCACACGGCGTTTGCCACATGCCAGCGACTGCATGGACAGGCATGCTCAGTCAGTCACTTTCCAGGGATTTGAGCCGCACCAGCAGGTTGCTCGGCAGGAGCTGGGACTGCTGCGGCGGGAGCTGCGGGCGCAGCGACGCCCTCCAACACACTGCCAGCGCCGCTGGGGCGCTGAACCCCGATGGATGCCAGCAACAAGGTGCTGACCAAAAACACCGTTGCCAGAACCGCCGTCGTTCGAGACAGAAAGTTGGCACTGCCACTGGCACCAAACAGGCTGGCAGAACCCGACCCACCACTGCCGAAAGCGGCGCCGGCGTCTGCACCCTTGCCGTGCTGCACCAGGATGAGGCCGATCATGGCGATGGCCGAAACGATTTGCAAAACCAGCAAGACGGTTGAAAAAATACCCACAAGTTTCTCCAGTTGAATCAAGGAATCGAACGATCGGCGGCCCCGACGATCGCGAGAAAATCGGCTGCTTTCAGCGATGCACCACCGACCAGGCCACCGTCTACATCCGGCTGGGCCAACAGATCGGCGGCATTGGCGGCGTTCATGCTGCCACCGTACAGAATGCGCGGAACGCGGCTGGAGCCACAGGCCGCCGCCAGTTGAGCGCGCAACACGGCATGCACGGCCTGGGCCTGCTCGGGCGATGCCGTTCGCCCCGTACCGATGGCCCACACCGGCTCGTAAGCCACCACCAACTCCGACACGCAATGGCCCACTGCATGAATCACCGCGGCCAGTTGCCGCTTGACCACCGCCATGGTCTGGTCGGCATCGCGCTCGGCCAGGGTCTCTCCCACGCAGACGATGGGCGTCAACCCATGTGCCAACGCCCGCTGTGCCTTGGCAGCGACCAGCGCATCGGATTCGGCGTGGTATTGGCGGCGCTCAGAATGGCCGACCAACACCCAACGGCAACCCAGCTCCTTGAGCATGGCACCGGAAACCTCGCCGGTGTATGCACCAACCTCCTGCGCCGAGAGGTCCTGGGCCGCCCAAGTGATGGGGCTGTCTGCCAACAAGGACTGCACCTGGGAAAGGTACACCGCTGGCACACACACGGCCACATCGCAACCCGAACCAGCACCGCCCGATTTCAGGGCGTCCAACAACGCGCGGTTGGCGGCCACGCTGCCATTCATCTTCCAATTGCCCGCAATCAGTTTTTTCACGTCATGACCTTCCATCCAAATGGGTCGCATCCGCATCCCACTTCAACACCACTTTCCCCACATGATGCCCGGCTTCGAGCACGCGGTGAGCGTCTGCCACAGCCTCGGCGGCAAACGTCGCATGCACCACGGGCCGGATGGCACCGCTGGCGTACTGCGGCCAGACTTCCGAGCGCAAGCGCCTGGCGATGGCAGACTTG
>JACCDH010706816.1_pt1 | contig 20512 bp, 18 predicted proteins | sample 7442481 | NCBI WGS metagenome assembly JACCDH01 (sample SAMN15323433, study PRJNA562643) | freshwater metagenome | isolation source: river surface water | place: USA:Blue River Watershed | collected 2017-08-15 | reverse complement strand
TCAGGCTGTCACAGGTGTAGGTGCCGGCGTCACCGATCAGGGTGAAAGGGCGCTGCTCGAGCTTCACGGTGTGGATGTGGTCAAACACGATTTGGGTGTTGAAGCGCTCGGCGTGCTCCAAAAAGCGCTGCATCAGCTCGGGGCCTTGCACGCCATGGACGTCGGCGGGCCAGTTGTCCACTTCGGTGGTGGTCATCAACTGGCCGCCTTGAGCCATCCCAGTGATCAGCAATGGCTTGAGGTTGGCGCGGGCGGCATACACGGCAGCGGTGTAGCCAGCAGGGCCGGAGCCGAGGATCAGAACTTGGGCGTGTTGGGTGGGTGTGGACATGGTCTGCAAATCGGTGATGAAAAGGGGGATGGCAAGCATCGCGTGTTCTCTATTGTAAGAACCCACCAAAGGCTCGTCTGTGTGCAGGGAATCCGAGCTCCCAATCGGGTAAGCTTGCAGCTTAAGTTATGACCTATTCCCTCCACACCCTGAACCATTTGCCTTCTTCTGACGAGGAAGTCTCGGAACCGCGCCGTTTTTGGGCACGCTTTGCTCAGGAAATCAGTCTTTTGGTCGGCGCGGGTGTGTTGCTGTTGTGCCTGATGGCCTTGCTGAGTTACCAGGCGCTGGATCCGGCTTGGTCCACATCGGGCGCTGGTGGGAGCACACGCAACTGGATGGGGCGATTCGGTGCCCTGTTTGCCGACATGGCCTATTTCATCTTTGGCTATTCCAGTTGGTGGTGCTTTGCAGCCGGCTTGCGCGCCTGGCTGTCGGGTTTGGCGCGTTGGTTGAGCGCAGGCGATGAAAGCCAAGCCGCAGATGACACGACCTTGCAGCGCAGGGCTTGGGTGTTTTGGTTGGGCTTGACGCTGCTCATGTCAGCCAGTGCCTGTTTGGAGTGGACACGCCTGTACCGCTGGGAGTCGCATTTGCCCGGTCACAGCGGCGGTATTTTGGGTTACGAACTGGGTCGCTTGGGCATGCAGTGGCTGGGCTTCAATGGATCGGGTTTGCTGGCGCTGGTGATCGGCGTCATCGGTGTGGCCATGGTGTTCCGCTTTTCATGGGGGCAGTTGGCCGAGAACATTGGTGAGCGGATTGACCGCCTGGTCCAATCGCGTCATGTGAAGAAAGAAATCGAAGAAGACTTTGCCTTGGGGCAGCAAGCATTGCGCGAACGCGAACAAGTGCTGTCCATGCAAGCCGTGGAGCCGCAATGGGACCTGGACTCTGCACACCTGAATGCACCCGAAGGTCAGCTCGATTTGGAGCCAGTACCTGTGCCACCTCCTCCTGCACCCGTGGTGGTCATCGAGCCAGGCGTCATGGATGTGCCCCGCAGTGATCGAGTGGTCAAAGAGCGCCAAAAACCCTTGTTCAACGAATTGCCCGACAGCAAGCTGCCACAGGTGGATTTGCTGGACGCCCTGACAGCACGTCAAGAAACGGTGTCGCCCGAAACGTTGGAGATGACCAGCCGCCTGATCGAGAAGAAACTCTCGGACTTCGGCGTCAAGGTGCGGGTGGTGGCTGCTGCGCCTGGCCCCGTGATCACGCGTTACGAAATCGAGCCTGACACCGGCGTCAAGGGCTCGCAAATCGTCAACCTGGCCAAGGACTTGGCCCGCTCGCTCAGTTTGGTGTCGATCCGTGTGATCGAAACCATCCCTGGTAAAAACTACATGGCACTGGAATTGCCCAATGCCAAGCGCCAGTCGATCAAGCTCAGCGAAATTCTGGGCTCGCAGGTTTACAACGAAGCCAAGTCCATGCTGACCATGGGCTTGGGCAAGGACATCATCGGCAACCCGGTGGTGGCCGATCTGGCCAAGATGCCGCACGTGCTGGTGGCCGGTACCACCGGCTCAGGCAAATCGGTCGGTATCAACGCCATGATCTTGTCGCTGCTGTACAAGGCCGAAGCGCGTGATGTCCGCCTCTTGATGATCGACCCCAAGATGCTGGAGATGTCGGTCTATGAAGGCATTCCGCACCTGCTGGCCCCAGTGGTCACCGACATGCGCCAGGCCGCACACGGCCTGAACTGGTGCGTGGCCGAGATGGAAAAGCGCTACAAACTCATGAGCAAGATGGGCGTGCGCAATCTGGCCGGCTACAACCAGAAAATCGACGACGCCACAGCGCGCGAAGAATTCATCTACAACCCCTTCAGCTTGACTCCGGACGATCCCGAACCGCTCAAGCGCTTGCCCCACATCGTGGTGGTGATCGACGAGCTGGCTGACTTGATGATGGTGGTGGGTAAGAAGATCGAAGAACTGATCGCTCGCCTGGCCCAAAAAGCCCGAGCTGCCGGCATCCATTTGATCTTGGCCACCCAGCGCCCCAGCGTGGACGTGATCACGGGCCTGATCAAGGCCAACATCCCGACCCGCATCGCGTTTCAGGTGTCCAGCAAGATCGACAGCCGCACCATCTTGGATCAGATGGGCGCTGAAGCCCTGCTGGGCATGGGCGACATGCTCTACATGCCTTCGGGCACCGGTTTCCCGATCCGTGTACACGGCGCTTTTGTGAGCGACGAAGAAGTGCACCGCGTGGTCAGCTACCTCAAGAGCCAAGGTGAGCCCGACTACATCGAAGGCGTGCTCGAAGGCGGCACCGTGGACGAAGACGGCGGCATGCTGGGTGAAGGTGAAGACGCTGAAAAAGACCCGATGTACGACCAAGCGGTCGAAGTCGTGCTCAAGAACCGCAAGGCCAGCATCTCCTTGGTGCAGCGCCACTTGAAGATCGGCTACAACCGGGCCGCTCGACTGGTCGAGGACATGGAAAAAGCAGGTCTTGTCAGCGCCATGAGCGGCAGCGGCCAGCGCGAAATTTTGGTGCCCGCGCGGGCCGAGTAACAAATGACCTTTTCACGTCGTCATGCGCTGAGCGCGCTGTGTTCAATCGCCTTCGGCCTGTCCGGTCCTGCGCACGCCGATGGGCTCGATGCCCTGAACCAGTTCATCAAGCAAACACGCAGTGGCCGGGCGCAGTTCACCCAAGTGGTCACATCGCCGCCCAAGTCGGGGCAGGTCGCGCGCAGCAAAACGTCGAGTGGCAGTTTTGAATTTCAGCGGCCTGGCAAATTCCGCTTCGACTACCGCAAACCTTTTGTGCAAACCTTGGTGGCCGATGGCCAGACCCTGTGGCTGCACGATGTGGACTTGAACCAGGTGACGGCCCGCAACCAGGCGCAGGTCTTGGGTTCGACGCCGGTGGCCTTGCTGACGGCAGCCAGCGATCTGGAGGCCTTGAAGTCCGACTTCCAATTCAAGGCCGAGGCCGATCGTGAGGGTCTGCAGTGGGTGCGCGCGACACCCAAGAAGTCCGATGGCCAGATCCAGTCCGTGTTGGTGGGCTTGCGCGCCGCCGACAAGGGTGTGGAGCTGGCCGTGCTCGATGTGCAAGACGCATTGGGTCAACGTTCGGTTTTGAATTTCTCAGCCTTTGAGCTCAACCCCGCATTGCCGGCATCGGCTTTTGTGTTCAAGGCACCCGCCGGTGCCGATGTGATCCGCCCCTGAGCCTTTCATGACGGCCGTGCCCCTCTCGCCCCAAGCCCCACTGGCCGAGCGCTTGCGCCCACGCCATTTGGGTGAAGTGATCGGGCAGCAGCATTTGCTTGGCGAGGGTATGGCGCTGCGCCTGGCTTTTGAATCGGGCCAGCCACACAGCTGCATTTTGTGGGGGCCGCCGGGCGTGGGCAAAACCACCATCGCCCGTTTGATGGCCGACGCCTTTGATGCGCAGTTCTTGAGCATCAGCGCGGTGCTCGGTGGGGTCAAAGACATCCGAGAAGCGGTGGAAAAAGCCGAAGCGGCCCGCACCGGTTTGCACCCCCAGCGCACCATCATGTTCGTTGACGAAGTGCACCGCTTCAACAAAAGCCAGCAAGACGCCTTCTTGCCCCACGTCGAAAGCGGCCTTTTCACTTTCATTGGCGCGACCACCGAGAACCCGTCGTTTGAAGTCAACTCGGCCTTGCTCTCGCGGGCCGCAGTTTATGTCTTGCAGTCGCTGACCGAAGACGATCTGAAAAACATCGTGCTGCGGGCGCAAGGCATTCAAGCGGTGCCTGCCATCGAGCCCGATGCGCTGGCCCGTTTGCTGGCCTATGCCGATGGCGATGCCCGCCGTTTGCTCAACACGCTGGAGACTTTGTCGATGGCGGCCAGCCGCGAAAAAGTCGACCCCGTCACCGATGCGTGGTTGATGCGTGTGCTGGGCGAGCGCATGCGCCGCTACGACAAAGGCGGCGAGCAGTTCTACGACACCATCAGCGCCTTGCACAAATCGGTGCGCGGCTCAGACCCCGATGCCGCTCTGTATTGGTTTGTGCGCATGCTCGATGGCGGTGCTGATCCTCGTTACATGGCACGCCGTTTGATCCGCATGGCCAGTGAAGACGTGGGCCTGGCCGATCCGCGTGCGCTGCGCTTGGCCCTCGATGCAGCAGAAGTCTATGAGCGCTTGGGCAGCCCCGAAGGTGAATTGACCCTGGCGCAGTGCGTCATCTACCTGGCCATGGCGCCCAAGTCGAATGCGGCCTACAAGGCCTTCAACGAGGCCAAAGCCTTTGTGAAAAAAGACGGCACACGCCCCGTGCCCATGCACTTGCGCAATGCCCCCACCAAGCTCATGAAAGAGCTCGACTACGGCAAGGGCTACCGCTACGCCCACGACGAAGAAGATGGCTTCGCAGCCGGTGAGCGTTATTTGCCCGATGGCATGCCGGATCCGTATTTCTACAGACCTGTCCCGCGTGGTTTGGAGATCAAAATAGCTGACAAATTGCTAGAACTGCGAAAGCGAAATTCGGCAGCAGGGTAATTCCCGAGGGAAATGAATACCGACGGCGTATTTTCCCTTTCTACAATCCATGTACCCCGCATGTCACAGCGCAACTCTGGCGGGGTTTTTGCTATCTGCTTCGCGTCATCCACAAGGTGGCTTGGAGTTTTCAAAGCCGTCAGCGGCGCGATCCGGCAAGACCGGTTCCACATTCGGAGAAATCAATGGACGTTTTTCTGCAGCAGGTCATCAACGGCCTGGTCATGGGCAGCATGTATGCCTTGGTGGCCTTGGGCTACACCATGGTGTACGGCATCATCAACCTGATCAATTTTGCCCACGGCGAAGTGCTGATGGTCGGGGCCCTGACGAGTTGGTCCGCCATCGGCATGATGCAAGAGTCCATGCCCTGGGCACCGGGCTGGCTGATCCTGATCTTGGCCACGCTGATCGCCTGGGTGGTGGCGGGGGCGCTCAACTTCACGATTGAAAAAGTCGCCTACCGGCCTTTGCGCAACAGCCCCAAGTTGGCCCCCCTCATCACCGCCATTGGCATGAGCATCTTGCTGCAGACCTTGGCCATGATCATCTGGAAGCCCAACTACAAGGCTTACCCCACCTTGCTGTCCAGCACACCCATCAACGTCGCTGGCGCGGTGATCACGCCCACGCAGATCATGATTTTGGGCGTGACAGCGGTGTCACTGGCCGTGCTCATGTGGCTGGTCAACCACACCCGCTTGGGCCGCGCCATGCGGGCCACGGCCGAGAACCCCCGCGTGGCGGGCCTGATGGGCGTCAAGCCCGACATGGTGATCTCTGCCACCTTCGTGATCGGCGCCATCTTGGCCGCCATTGCCGGCGTGATGTACGCCTCCAACTACGGCACGGCGCAACACGCCATGGGCTTCTTGCCGGGCCTCAAGGCCTTCACAGCGGCCGTCTTCGGCGGCATTGGCAACCTCTCGGGTGCGGTTGTGGGCGGCATCTTGCTGGGCCTGATCGAGGCCATTGGCTCGGGCTACATCGGCCAACTCACCGGGGGTGTGCTGGGCAGCCACTACACCGACATCTTTGCCTTCATCGTGCTCATCATCGTGTTGACCCTGCGCCCCTCGGGCCTGATGGGTGAGCGCGTGGCAGACCGGGCTTGAACGAGGGGACACGGTCATGAAAAACAACAAAACACTTCAATTCGTTCTGGTGGGCTTGGCGCTGATCGTGCTGCCCATCGTCTTGCAAGGCTTTGGCAACGCCTGGGTGCGCATCGCCGACATGGCCTTGCTCTACATCCTGCTGGCGCTGGGCTTGAACATCGTGGTCGGTTATGCCGGTCTGCTCGACCTGGGCTATGTGGCGTTCTTCGCGGTGGGTGCGTACATGTACGGCCTGCTGTCCTCGCCACACCTGACCAACACCTTCGAGTGGATCGCGGCCGTCTTCCCAGCGGGCATGCACATGCCGATCTGGCTGATCGTGCCCGTGGGCGCGGCTTTGGCGGGCATCTTTGGCATGCTGCTGGGCGCCCCCACACTCAAGCTGCGTGGTGACTACCTGGCCATCGTCACCTTGGGTTTCGGTGAAATCATCCGCGTGTTCATGAACAACTTGGACCACCCGGTCAACATCACCAACGGCCCCAAGGGCCTGGACCAGATCGACTCGATTTCGATCTTTGGTCTGAACCTGGGCAAGAAACTGATGATTGGCGACTTTGAAATCGCATCGGTCTCCTTGTACTACTACCTGTTCTTGAGCCTGGTGCTGGTGGCGATCTTGATCTCGCACCGCCTGGAGTTCTCGCGCATTGGCCGCGCCTGGATGGCCATCCGCGAAGACGAAATCGCGGCCAAGGCCATGGGCCTGAACACCCGCAACCTCAAGCTTTTGGCTTTCGGCATGGGCGCCACTTTTGGAGGTGTTTCGGGTGCCATGTTCGCGGGCTTTCAGGGCTTCATCTCGCCCGAATCTTTCAGCCTGATGGAGTCGGTGATGATCGTGGCCATGGTGGTCCTCGGTGGCTTGGGCCACTTGCCCGGCGTCATCTTGGGCGCGGTGTTGCTGTCAGCCTTGCCCGAGGTGCTGCGCTACGTGGCCGGGCCTTTGCAGGCCATGACCGATGGGCGACTGGATGCGTCCATCTTGCGTCAGTTGCTGGTGGCGCTGGCCATGATCGTGATCATGTTGATGCGTCCACGCGGCTTGTGGCCATCGCCTGAGCATGGCAAAGCATTGCAGTCGAAATAAGGGGACGAAGATGAACAAAGACACCGTCCTCCAAGTGGCAGGCATCTCCAAACGTTTTGGCGGCCTGCAAGCGCTCACCGATGTGGGCATGACCATCCAACGTGGTCAGGTCTATGGCCTGATCGGCCCCAACGGCGCGGGCAAGACCACCTTCTTCAATGTGATCACCGGCCTGTACACGCCCGACAGCGGCAGCTTCGAGCTGGCCGGCAAGCCCTACCAGCCCACGGCCGTGCACGAAGTGGCCAAGGCCGGCATTGCCCGCACCTTCCAAAACATCCGCTTGTTCGCCGAGATGACGGCGCTGGAAAACGTGATGGTGGGCCGCCATGTGCGCACCCACTCGGGTTTGCTGGGCGCGATCTTTCGCACACCCGGCTTCAAGGCCGAAGAAGCGGCCATTGCAAAGCGTGCGCAAGAGCTGCTCGACTATGTGGGCATCGGCAAATACGCCGACTACAAAGCGCGCACCTTGTCCTATGGCGATCAACGCCGCCTGGAAATCGCCCGCGCTCTGGCCACCGACCCGCAATTGATCGCGCTGGACGAACCCGCCGCTGGCATGAACGCCACTGAAAAAGTGCAATTGCGCGAACTGATCGACCAGATCCGCAAAGACAACCGCACCATCTTGCTGATTGAGCACGATGTGAAGCTGGTGATGGGCCTGTGTGACCGCGTCACGGTGCTGGACTACGGCAAGCCAATTGCCGAGGGCACGCCGGCCGATGTGCAGAAGAATGACAAAGTGATTGAAGCCTATCTGGGCTCCGGAGGACACTGAGATGGGTCAAACCCTTTTGAAAGTCAAAGGCCTGCAGGTCGCCTACGGCGGCATTCAGGCGGTCAAAGGCGTGGACCTGGAAGTGCGCGAAGGCGAGTTGGTCACCTTGATCGGCTCCAACGGTGCGGGCAAAACCACCACCATGAAAGCCATCACCGGCACCTTGGACCTGCAAGCCGGCGACATCGAGTACCTGGGTCAAAGCATCAAGGGCCAAGGTCCTTGGGACTTGGTCAAGCAAGGCCTGGCCATGGTGCCCGAAGGCCGTGGCGTGTTCACCCGCATGACCATCACCGAAAACCTGCAAATGGGCGCCTACATCCGCTCGGACGCGGCGGGCATTGCGGACGACATCGAGAAGATGTTCACCATCTTCCCGCGTCTGCGTGAACGCAAGGACCAGCTGGCCGGCACCATGTCCGGTGGCGAGCAGCAAATGCTGGCCATGGGCCGCGCTCTGATGAGCCGCCCCAAAGTCTTGTTGCTCGATGAGCCCTCCATGGGGCTGTCACCCATCATGGTCGACAAGATTTTTGAGGTGGTGCGCGATGTGTACGCGCAAGGCGTCACAGTGCTGCTGGTGGAGCAAAACGCCAGCCGTGCGCTGGCCATTGCCGACCGAGGCTATGTGATGGATTCCGGCCTCATCACCATGAGCGGTTTGGGCAAGGACATGCTCGAAGACCCCAAAGTGAGGGCCGCCTATTTGGGCGAATGATTGAAATGGGCTTCAAAGGTGAGTGCCTGGCCCGGGTACTGTGCTTGGTTCATCCAAGCGGGGATGCTCACCTCAAACATCAGGGAGATGACATGAAAATCAAAATGAAAAAAGTCTGTTGGGCGATCGTTGCTTTGGGCGCGTCGCAAGCCATGGCGCAGCAAGTGGTCAAGATCGGCCACGTCGGCCCGGTCAGTGGTGCCATCGCCCACCTGGGCAAGGACAACGAAAACGGCGCACGCTTGGCCATTGAAGAGCTCAATGCCAAGGGCATCAAAATCGCTGGCCAAGCGGTCAAGCTGGAGCTGGTGACCGAAGACGATGCAGGCGATCCCAAGCAAGGCACGGCGGCCGCACAAAAACTCGTGGACTCCAAAGTCAACGGCGTGGTGGGTCACCTGAACTCCGGCACTTCGATTCCGGCTTCCAAGATCTACAGCGAAGCGGGCATCCCTCAGATTTCCCCATCGGCCACCAACCCTAAATTCACCCGCAACGGCTACAAGACCACCTTCCGCGTGGTGGCCGATGACGTGCATTTGGGCGGCACCTTGGGCCGCTATGCCGTCAAAACGATCAAAGGCAAATCGATTGCCGTGATCGATGACCGCACGGCCTATGGCCAAGGTGTGGCCGAAGAGTTTGAAAAAGCCGTCAAGGCCGCAGGCGGCACCTTGGTGGGCCATGAGTTCACGACCGACAAAGCCACCGACTTCATGGCGATTTTGACCACGCTCAAAGCCAAGAAACCCGATGTGGTGTTCTTCGGTGGCATGGATGCTGTGGCTGGCCCGATGCTGCGTCAAATGAAGTCGCTGGGCATCAACGCCAAGTTCATGGGCGGTGACGGCATTTGCACCTCCGAGTTGGCCAAGTTGGCAGGCGACGCCATGGCCGATGGCCAAGTCGTTTGCGCAGAAGCCGGCGGCGTCGAAGGCCAGCAGAAAAAAGGCATGGAAGACTTCACCGCGCGCTTCAAAAAGCGCTTCAATGCGGACGTGCAAGTCTATGCACCCTATGTGTATGACGCAGTCAACGTGATGGTGGACGCCATGGTGCGTGCCAACTCGGCCGATCCCGCGAAATACCTGCCCGCCTTGGCCAAGACCAATGGCTACAAGGGCGTGACGGGCAACATCACCTTCGATGAAAAGGGTGACATCAAGAACGGCGCATTGACCTTGTACACCTATAAGGCCGGCAAGCGCGACCAAATCGCTGTGGTTCGTTAAAGTCTTGGGCCTTGTGCCCAGTCTGATGTTCCGCAACGTCGGTGTGGCGGTCGCCACACCGTTTTCAAGCGACCCCGAATCTCATATTGGGGCGCATTCATCTCAGGAAGAAATTAATGAAACTCAATCAAAAAACATGGGCGGCCATGGCTGTCGCGACTTTGGCAACAGGAATGGCTGCAGCTGAAACAGGCTATTCTTTTTATGGTCGGGCTAACGTGTCTGTCGAGTCGCAGACCTCTGGTGGCACGACCAAAAGTGTGATGGTGGATAACGCGTCGCGCTTTGGCTTTCGCGCTAACCGTGACCTCAGCGGTGGTATGTCTGTAGGTGCAGTTTTGGAAGCTGGTACCAACCTGACCAATGGTGCGACCAACGGCTCTTTCAACTATGACAGAACCACTGCTGCTGACAGCACAGTCACCAATAAGATGTTCGCCCGTGAGGCTTCGGTGGCTTTGAATGGTGGTTTTGGTCAAGTCAAATTGGGCCGTATGCCAGCCTCTGTCGTTTACTTTGCGACAGCAGACTACGTCAGCAACCACAACCATGACACGGGCACATCTTCGGATGCCTTGTATGACTTTTTGGCAACCGGCAAACTGTCGAACGCCATTGGTTATGCTTCGCCAAAAATGGGTGATCTGAAGTTGGAGGCCCAATACGGTCTGAAGAATGGCAGTGGCACGGGTACTTCGGATAGCAATAATGTCAGCCCTGTGGCGCTGGCTGCTAACTATGGTGCCGGTCCTCTGCAGTTGGGCTTGGGTTATGAGAGTGCTCAAAATCCGACCACAACAGCGGCTGTGTCGGCCAGTCAAGTGACTGCAAGGGCCTTCTATGGCATGGGCGCTCTCGGCTTTGGTGGTTATGTGCAGAAATCCTCGGGTACCAACTTTGACCGTACGGCTTACCGTTTGTCTGCCATGTACACCATGGGCCAAAATGAATTCCATGTGAATTTTGGCTCTGCTGGTAATCGCGCAAATTTGGCCAACACAAGTGCTAAGCAGTACACCCTGGGCTACAACTACAACTTGGACAAACAAACCAAGGTGTATGCATTTGTGACCAAGGTTGACGAAGGCAAGTCTGCAAGTTCTGATACGGCAACTGGCTATGGCGATCTGCGCTCCATCGGTGGTGGCATCCGCTACAACTTCTGATCATCGCCGGCGTTAACCGCCTGATCTTCAGATGACAAAACCCACTGCAGCCATGCAGTGGGTTTTTCTTTGGGCGATGCGAAACACTGAAGGGATCAATCCACCCTTGCGCCGCTGGCTTTGACCACGCTTTCGTAGCGTGCCCATTCTTTCTTTATGAACGCGCCGAACTGTTCAGGCGTGTTGCCCACCGGTTCAGCCATCAGCATCGCAAAACGCGAATGGGTCTCAGGTGCTTGCAAGGCCGATGTGAAGGCTTTGTTCAGGCGCTCCACCACGTCACGCGGTGTGGCCGCAGGCGCGACCAGACCCCACCAGGTGTCGATCTCAAAACCCCTCAGTGTCTCGCTCATGGCCGGGATGTCGGGCAGGGCGTTGCTGCGCTGTCCTGTGGTCACCGCCAGTGCCTTGAGCTTGCCGGCTTTGATGTTGGGCGCGGCGGTGGCCAGGTTGTCCAAGTTGAAATCGACTTGTCCAGACAGCAACGCCAGTTGCGCCGGATTGCCTCCGTTGTAGGGGATGTGCACCGCAAAAATACCCGCTGCTTTTTTGAACATCTCGCCGGCCAAGTGGCCTGCGCTGCCGTTGCCACCCGACCCAAAGTTCAAGCGGCCTGGGTTGGCCTTGGCATAGGCCACCAGATCGGCCAGCGTTCGGATCTTCAGGCGCTGCGCTGTCTCGGCATTCATCACCAGCACATTGGGCACGCGCACCATTTGTGTCACGGGCGCAAAGTCACGGCTCGGGTCGTAGGGCATCTTGGCAAACAGCCAAGGGTTGATCGCGTGGGTGGCGGTGGCTGCGATGCCGATGGTCAGGCCATCAGGTGCGGCTTTGGCCACCAAGTCAGCGCCCAGGTTGCCGCCCGCACCGGGGCGGTTTTCGATGATCACCGTGCCCAGCGTGTCCTTGACGCGTTCGGCCAGGGCCCGCGCCGTCACATCGATGGGACCACCCGCTGCATAGGGCACGATCAGTCGGATCGTTTTGCCTTGCGCCCAGACGGGGGCTGTGACACCGGCAGCGATGGCGCTCAGGCAAAAATGGCGGCGTTGCATGCGCTGTCCTTTTTCATCGGGTTGTCTTGCAGGTCGTGGGCTTGAGCCCCGACGTTGGCGAGGGTCATTGCCACAATGTCGGAGCTGAAGCTCCGACCTACGGGACGTGTCGTTTAACCGATCAGGCTTTGGCTTTGTCGGCCTCAGACGTGAACGAATCTGCGTAGAACTCTTCTTCGGGCAAACCGCCTTGTGCCACGTAGTCACGCTTGGCCGAGTCCACCACGATGGGGGCGCCGCAGGCATAGACCTGGTGGCCCGACAGATCGGGGAAGTCTTGCAACACCGCTTGGTGCACGAAGCCGGTGCGGCCGGACCACTGGTCTTCGGCTTCAGCGTTCGAGATGACGGGCACATAGCGCAGATTGGGCATCTCGGCCAGACGGGCTTCGACCCATTCGGCCATGTACAGATCGGCCGGGCGGCGGCCACCCCAGTACAGCGTGGAGGGGCGGGTGATGCCGCGGTGCTGCATGTGTTCGATCAGCGCCTTGATGGGCGCAAAGCCTGTGCCCGAGGCCAACAACACGATGGGCTTGTCGTTGTCTTCGCGCAGGTAAAAGCTGCCGTACGGGCCTTCGGCGCGCAAGATGTCTTTTTCCTTCATGGTGGTGAACACCGGGTCGGTGAACTTGCCGCCGGGCATGTGTCGGATGTGCAGCTCCACGGTGGGCGGTGCCACTTCCAGGGTGTGCGGCGCATTGGCCATGCTGTAGCTGCGGCGCGAACCGTCACGCAACAAGAACTCGATGTACTGCCCAGCGTGGAACTTCATCACATCGTTGGCGGGCAACTGCAGCTTGAGCACGATCACATCGTGTGATTTTTTCTCGAGGCTCACCACACGCACCGGCATCTTCTTGACGGGCAGGCCGCCTTCGGCCGTGACTTGTTTGGACTCGAGCACCACATCACTTTGCGCGGTGGCGCAGCAGGTCAGCACCAAGCCTTGGGCCTCTTCGTCTGCAGACAGGGCTTTGTCCTGGTGTGGGCCGTGCACCACAGTGCCCGAGATCTTTTTGCATTTGCACGAACCGCAAGCGCCGTCCTTGCAACCATAGGGCAGACCAATGCCTTGGCGGATGCCTGCCGTCAGCAGGGTTTCGTTGTCGTCGGCGGTGAAGCTGCGGCCGCTGGGCTGCACGGAAATTTGGAAGCTCATCTTTTCGGTATCCTTGAGGGGTTGCTTTTGACCCGGAACCCCTGATTTTGCCTTCAAACCAGACTCCTCTGGGCGCCTTGCCCGCCCGCTTTCGTCGCCAGCGTGTCCTGATCGTGGGTTGTGGCGACGTGGGCTTGCGCACCGCAGGCCAGCTGGGCGCACCGCAAAGCCAACGCGTGCGCCTGATGGCGCTGACCTCTTCGCCCGAGCGTGTGCGTTTGCTGCGCGCTTGCGGCATCACGCCTTTGCAGGGCGATCTGGACGATGCCGCCAGCATCCGCCGGCTGGCGGGCATCGCGCACCGCGTGATTCACTTGGCGCCACCGCCCAGTGAACGCCGTGGCGACTCCGAGCACGACCCCCGCACCCAGGCCTTGGGCCGCGTGCTGCGTTTGCGCACGCCGCCCCAGGCCTTGGTTTACGGCTCCACCACGGGCGTGTATGGCGACTGCGCCGGTGCTCGCGTGGACGAAACCCGTGCCGTCAAGCCCCACACCCCACGCGCCCAGCGCCGCGTGGATGCCGAAACCGCCATGCGCTTTTTGGGCCGCAGCGGTGTGCGGGTCAGTGTGTTGCGCATTCCCGGCATCTATGCGCCTGACCGCGAAGGCGGCACGCCCCGCGAACGCTTGCTCAAAGGCACCCCGGTGCTGGTGCCCAAGGAAGACGTGTACACCAACCACATCCACGCCACCGACCTGGCCCGCGCCTGTGCGGCCGCCCTGTGGCGCGGCAAGCCGCAGCGCGTCGTCAACGTCAACGACGACACCGATTTGAAGATGGGCGACTACTTCGATTTGGCGGCCGGCTTGTACGGTTTGCCCAAACCACCCCGCATCTCTCGGCAAGACGCGAACACGGCGCTGCCTTTGATGCTGCTGAGCTTCATGAATGAATCGCGCCGCTTGGACAACACCCGCATGAAGCAAGAGCTTCGGCTCAAGCTGCGCTACCCGCATGTGCGTGAGGGATTGAGCCCTCAGTCGGCTCTATTTGGCAACTGACATGGCGTCGCTGCGCATTGACAAATGGCTGTGGGCGGCGCGGTTCTTCAAGACCCGCAGCATCGCCAGCGACGAGATCGGCAAAAACCGCGTGCAGATCAATGGCCAGGACGCCAAAGCCTCGCGTGAGGTCAAACCCGGCGACACCGTGCGCATGCGCCAAGGACAAGTCGATCGCACGGTGTTGGTCAAAGGCATCAGCGCGGTGCGCGGCCCAGCGCCCGTGGCGCAACTGCTTTATGAAGAAACGGCCGAGAGCCTCCAGGCCCGAACCCAGGCCGCCGAGCGCAACCGGTTGGCACGTGAACCCGCTTTGAGCATCGAACAAGGCCGGCCCACCAAGCGTGACCGCCGCCAAATCGAAAAAGCCTGGGACGACCGCTGGAGCGCGGGCATCGATTGAAAGTGGCGACACAGTGGCCACAAAGCAAAAAGCCACCAGTTCTTGAGAACTGATGGCTTTTGACTGGTGCCCGGGGCCGGACTCGAACCGGCACGCCTTGCGGCGGGGGATTTTGAGTCCCCTGAGTCTACCAATTTCACCACCCGGGCAGGTATTCGTGAAGATGCAAATTATTGCATATTTTTAGCGCTCTTCAGGCCCACACTTTCAAAAAATCAGAACTTCATCCCTAACGCCAGCGTGGCACCTCGTGTCGTGTTGTTTTGTTTGTCATAAAAGCTGGTGTAGCCCAATGAGCCGTAGGTGGTTTTGTTGAAGAAATAATTCACCCCAATGCCATAGGTGAAATCATGGTCGGTATCTGTGACGGACAGGCTGCCGACTTGCCCGGTGGTTCTGTTTTTAATGACCCCCAAGCGCCCAAAAAGCTCCCACTCGGGCGTCAGCATGACCTTGGGCTTGAAGAAAAAACCATAGGCACTTTTGACCTTCAGGTTGGTGTCAGGCACTTCAGAGCCATTGAGGTTGATGGTGTCGGACTCGATATTCGTGGCGAGGATGCCCTCTATGGCCATATTGGGGTGCCATTCATAGCCCACCACAACGTCGGCCATGGTGGGATGGGATTTGAGCGTATTGCCCTGCGCTGTCGCTTTGACCGACAAGGGGGTAACGCCGATTTCGCCGTACCACTGGGCTTGTGCCAGTGAAGCCGAGAGCGCCAAGATGGCCAAGCATGTGGATTTGATGTTCATGGTGAGACCTTTCGTACTGAAGTAGTTCAAGCTGATCGTTCTGCGTGAACGCCCAGCGGGGCTACCTTAGGGACGGCCGTTTCTGTCGTCCGTGTGTTCATGCACCCAACGTGTCTGAGGGTTAGGCCGTACGCTTCATGCGTGTGCGCTGGCGCCCAATGGGCCCGACTTATGGCAAAGTACGGCCATGATTTATCCCACCATTGAAGACGCCATCGGCAAAACCCCCCTGGTTGCATTGCAGCGCTTGGGTGCCAAAGACATGGGCCCACGGGGCAATGTGATCCTGGGCAAGCTTGAAGGCAACAACCCAGCCGGTTCGGTCAAAGACCGTCCGGCGCTGTCGATGATCCGCCGGGCCGAAGAACGCGGCGAAATCCAACCCGGCGACACCCTGATCGAAGCCACCTCAGGCAACACCGGCATTGCGCTGGCGATGGCCGCGGCCATCAAGGGTTACCGCATGATTTTGATCATGCCCGAGGACCTGTCGATCGAGCGCGCCCAGACCATGAAGGCCTTTGGCGCCGAGCTGATCCTCACCCCCAAAAGCGGCGGCATGGAATACGCCCGCGACCTGGCCGACAGCATGGCCGCGCAAGGCAAGGGCCGGATCCTCGACCAGTTTGCCAACCCCGACAACCCGCGCATCCACTACGAGACCACCGGCCCCGAAATCTGGGAGCAGACCGGCGGCAAGATCACCCACTTTGTGAGCGCCATGGGCACCACCGGCACCATCACCGGCGTGTCGCGCTTCCTCAAAGAAAAGAACCCCGCGATTCGCATCATCGGCGCACAGCCCAGCGAAGGCTCGCGCATTCCCGGCATCCGCAAATGGCCACAGGAATACCTGCCCAAGATTTACGACCCTGCCGGCGTTGACGAGCTGGTCTATGTGAGCCAAAGCGATGCCGAAGAAACCTGCCGCAAGCTGGCCCGCACCGAAGGCATCTTTGCCGGCATCTCTGCCGCAGGCGCTTGCTGGGTCGCGCAGGAGATTGCGAAAACCGTGCAAAACGCGACCATTGTGTTCATCGTGTGCGATCGTGGTGATCGCTACTTGTCGACGGGTGTTTTCCCCGCCTGAACCCAGGATGAACCATGGCTGAATTTCGTTTTTGCCCCCAGTGCGCCACCCCCCTGTCTTGGCTGACCCAAATGGAAGACGGGGGCGAGGTCATGCGCCTGCGCTGCACGGCCTGCGACTTCACGCACTGGAACAACCCCACGCCGGTGCTGGCCGGCATCGTGCAGGTGGGCGATCAGATTTTGTTGGCCCGCAATGCCGCCTGGCCCGGCCGGCGCTTTGCGCTGATCACCGGCTTCATGGAAGCGGGCGAAACACCCGAAGACGGCATCCGCCGCGAGATTGCCGAAGAAACCAACTTACAGGTGAGCGCGCTCAAGCTGATTGGCGTGTACGACTTTCAGCGCATGAACCAGGTCATCATCGCTTACCACGCGGTGGCCGAAGGCCAGGTGCGGCTGTCGCCCGAGTTGGCCGAGTACAAGATGTTCGACTTCAAGGATTTGATCTGCTGGCCCGCAGGCACCGGTTACGCCTTGGGCGACTGGCTGCGCACCATCGGCATCGAGCCCAAGTTCATGACATGGGAAGAGCGGGCCGCGCAAAGCCAGGAACCGAATCAGGATTGAGTGATGAACTTTGACAAAGAAATTGACACCAGCGGCCTGAACTGCCCGCTGCCCATCTTGAAAGCCAAGAAGGCCCTGAACGACTTGACCACCGGTCAACTTCTCAAAGTGATCGCCACCGACCCCGGCTCATGGCGTGACTTCGAAGCCTTTGCCAAGCAAACGGGCAATGAACTGGTCTTGCAAGAAAAGACCGACACCGCTTTCGTCTTTGGCCTCAAGCGCCGCTAAGCCGTCCGTTCCTCAGAGGCTCAAGCCTTTGAGGTATTCGCGGAAGGACGCGCCCACTTGCGGGTGTTGCAGGGCCAGCTCCACCGTCGCTTCCAAAAAGCCTTCTTTGCTGCCGCAGTCGTAACGCTTGCCTTCGTACTGGAAGGCGTAGACCGCTTCGCGCTGCATCAGGCGTGCGATCGCGTCGGTCAGTTGGATCTCGCCGCCCACGCCGGTGGGCTGGTTGCGGATCTCGTCAAAAATGCCGGGCGTCAAGATGTAGCGGCCGGCCACACCCATGCGTGAAGGCGCTTGGTCTGGGCTGGGCTTTTCCACGATCTGCTCGACGCGGATCAGCTGCTTGCCTGCCGATTCGCCGGCCACGATGCCGTAGCGTTTGACCTGGTCCATCGGCACTTCTTGCACCGCCAACACCGAGCGGCCTTGCTTGGTGTAGGCCTCGACCATTTGCGACAACACGGAGGCGCCAGCGTTGATCATCAAGTCATCGGCCAATAGCACCGCAAAAGGCTCCTTGCCCACCAGGGGCTCGGCGCAAAGCACGGCGTGGCCCAGGCCCAGCATGCGGTTTTGGCGCACATAGGCGCAAACCATGTCGTCGGGTTGCACCGAGCGCACCAGCGCCAGCAGCTCGTCTTTGTGCGCCGCTTCCAGCTCGGTCTCGAGTTCGTAAGCGGTGTCGAAGTGGTCTTCGATCGCGCGCTTGCTGCGCCCCGTCACAAAGATCATGTGGCGCACACCTGCTGCATAAGCTTCTTCCACCGCGTACTGGATCAGCGGCTTGTCCACCACCGGCAGCATCTCTTTGGGTGCGGCTTTGGTGGCCGGCAAAAAGCGCGTGCCCAGACCGGCGACGGGGAAGACGGCTTTGCGAATGACGTTATGGCTCATGGTGACTCTCTGTTGCTGTGCTGGATCAGCCCAGACGCTGCAATTGCTGGCGGATTTTCTCGAGCGTGGCACCAAAGTCGGCCACACGCTTTTTCTCTTGCTCGATCACGGCCGGTGGCGCTTTGGCCACAAAGGCCTCGTTGCCCAGCTTGCCATTGGCCTTGACGATCTCGCCTTCCAGGCGGGTGGCCTCTTTGGTCAGGCGGATTTTCTCGGCGGCCACGTCCACTTCCATGAACAGGCAAAGGCGTGCTTCACCCACCACGGCCACGGGTGCGGCTTGTGCAGCGGCCACCCACTCGGCTTCGGTCTCAAACACTTTGACTTCGCTCAGCTTGGCCAGCGATTGCAGCACCGGCGCCACGCTTTGCATGTAGGCGGTGTCGCCCAGCACATACATGGGCATGCGGGTGGCGGGCGAGACGTTCATCTCGCCGCGCAAGTTGCGGCAGGCGTCCACCAAGGTCTTGAGCTTGGCCACATGGGCTTCGGCCACTTCGTCGATGCGATCGGCCTGGCTCACGGGGTAAGCCGACACACTGACCGACTCGCCCGGACGGCCCGCCACCACCGACACTTTTTGCCAAAGCTCTTCGGTGATGAAAGGAATGATCGGGTGCGCCAAGCGCATGATGGTTTCGAGCGTGCGGATCAAGGTGCGGCGGGTGGCGCGTTTTTGCGCGTCGGTGCCGGTGTTGATCTGCACCTTGGCGATTTCCAAGTACCAGTCGCAGAACTCGTTCCACACGAAGTCATAGATCGTGTTGGCCACGTTGTCCAAGCGGTACTCGGCAAAGCCTTTGGCCACATCGGCTTCCACGCGCTGCAGCTGCGACACGATCCAGCGGTCGGCTTGGCTGAAAGACATGTAGCCGTGCGCCTTGCCGCCCACGGTGCATTCTTCTTTGGTGTGCTCCATCAGGCCGCAGTCTTGGCCTTCGCAGTTCATCAGCACAAAGCGGGTGGCGTTCCACAGCTTGTTGCAGAAGTTGCGGTAACCCTCGCAGCGCTGGCTGTCAAAGTTGATGCTGCGGCCCAGCGAGGCCAGCGCCGCAAATGTGAAGCGCAGCGCGTCCGCGCCATAGGCCGGAATGCCTTCTGGGAATTCTTTTTCGGTCTGCTTGCGCACCTTGGGCGCGGTCTCGGGCTTGCGCAGGCCTTGGGTGCGTTTGTCCAGCAGTGGCTCGAGCGTGATGCCGTCGATCAGGTCCACCGGGTCGAGCACGTTGCCCTCGGACTTGCTCATCTTCTTGCCTTGGGCATCGAGCACCAGGCCGTGGATGTAGACGTGTTTGAAAGGCACTTTGCCGGTGAAGTGCGTGGTCATCATGATCATCCGGGCGACCCAGAAGAAGATGATGTCGTAGCCGGTCACCAGCACGCTGGAGGGCAGGTACAGGTCGTAGTCTTGTGTTCCGCTGGCGGCAGTGGCACCGCCGGTCGTGCTCATACTCGCTGCGCTCGCCAAATCGCCCGATCCGGCGGCACCACTGCCGCCAGCTGCGTCGCTGCTCCAACCCAGTGTGCTGAATGGGACCAGTGCTGACGAATACCACGTGTCGAGCACATCTTCGTCGCGCTTGAGCGTCTTACCAGGAGCTTTGGCCTGCGCTTCGGCTTCGTTGCGGGCCACGTACACCTTGCCGTCTTCGTCGTACCAAGCCGGAATCTGGTGGCCCCACCACAGTTGGCGCGAGATGCACCAGTCCTGGATGTTGTTCATCCACTGGTTGTAGGTGTTCACCCAGTTCTCGGGCACAAAGCTCACTTGGCCAGACTGAACGGCGTCAATCGCTTTTTGCGCGATGCTCTTGCCGGTGGCGTCGCCTTGGCCCACTTGGTTCATGGCCACGAACCATTGGTCAGTCAACATGGGCTCAATCACTTGGCCGGTGCGGGCGCAGCGAGGGACCATCAGTTTGTGTTTTTTCACTTCCACCAAAGCGCCTGCGGCTTCCAGGTCGGCTACCACGGCCTTGCGGGCCACAAAGCGGTCCAGGCCACGGTATTTCTCGGGCGCATTGTTGTTGATGGTCGCGTCGAGGTTCAGCACGCAGATCATCTCCAGCTTGTGGCGCTGGCCGACTTGGTAGTCGTTGGTGTCGTGCGCAGGCGTGACCTTGACCACGCCGGTGCCAAAGGCCTTGTCCACGTACTCGTCGGCAATGACGGGGATGGTGCGTCCGCACAGGGGCAGGTTGACCTGTTTGCCAATCAAGGCGCTGTAGCGCTCGTCTTCGGGGTGCACCATCACGGCCACGTCGCCCAGCAGGGTCTCGGGGCGTGTGGTGGCCACGGTCAAGCTGCCAGAGCCATCGGCCAAGTCATAACGGATGTGCCACATCGAGCCGTCTTCTTCTTCGCTCTCGACTTCGAGGTCAGACACCGCGCTCATCAGCACCGGGTC
>JACCDH010269143.1_pt1 | contig 20518 bp, 21 predicted proteins | sample 7442481 | NCBI WGS metagenome assembly JACCDH01 (sample SAMN15323433, study PRJNA562643) | freshwater metagenome | isolation source: river surface water | place: USA:Blue River Watershed | collected 2017-08-15 | reverse complement strand
TACTATTTACAGCACCTGGAATAGCAACTCCATTTTGATACCATTGATAGAAATAATTATTTCCTGTATTAGCGGATAATAAAACACTACCTCCAGCACAAATGGATGTGGATCCGGTAGCGGTAATTGATGCAGAAAGCGTTCCTGACAATAATACACTTGCAGGTGAAATAGTTGAACAACCATTAGCACTTGTAATCTTAACGCTATAATTCCCCGCTGATGTTGCAGTATATACAGAAGAAGTAGCAGTAGGTATTGGAGTAGTATTGATATACCATAAATAAGTAGCGCCAGTTGCATTTGTACTAGCCGTTAAGCTAAGTGCGCTAGGAGCGCAAAATAAGGTAGTTCCTGCAGGAGTGATACTAGCTGATGGAGACGGATTTACCGTAATGTAAATCGTATCTATATAATAGTTTACGCCATTATTAGCGGATACAGTATAAAATCCTGTTGTAGCCGGCACAAAAGTTACAGAGTCGAAAGCGGTATTATTAAACCAAGTAATAGCGTAACCGGCAGGACCTGCATAATGCAAAGTTGTTGTTTTACCTGAACATAAGGTTAAAGAATCTCCCTCTATAATTAAATTAGGTGAAGAAAGTGTATTATTCTTTTGAATAGTGAATACACTCGGATTTAGGTTGAAGAATATGTTACTATCCCCTTTTACTTTAATCCTTGCTTTATTGGTAGTATTGATATTAGGTACAGAAAAAGTAGCCGTACCTGTATTAGGCACTTGAGATGCTACTAAATAAGGGAAGGTATATCCACTATCAACACTCAAATAGATATTTACTGCATTACAATTAATTGGTGCAGCAGTGGTTCCAACTACATTCCAAGTTACCGTTTGATTGGTACCACCTACCCATGTAGTTGCTGTAGTGGCAGGAGTAAGCACGGTAAATGCATTGGTAGTATTGATAGCATTAATGTTTACAGAATCGTCTGTAAAATTAAAACAGCCAATACCATTGTTGATATCACGAACGGTCAATTTTGCTGTAATTTTTCTTGCTACCTCTGGTAATTTCTCTCCTAAATAATTTGGAGATGCCGTATTTCTTACAACTCTGCTTGCCATAGGAAATACGCGCGTACGACCAGTATCGGGTAAGAATGTTCTGAAGTTTGGCCCAGCAGTGTAAGCAGTTGCCCATGCAGTTCCAAAATTTCCTAAATTCCATGCTTCCCAACAATAAGTCATTGCCTGGTGATCCGGGTCAGTTGCAATTGGAGCAGTTAATTCGAAAGGAGTTTTGAATGGGATATTGTATGTAGCTAAAATGCTTGGCACCGTTGAAGGAGTTGGATTGGTTGGGGTAGCTGTAGTATAACAAGTACCAGAACCTGTTGTAATAAATTTAGATGCTTCTACTAAACTAGCTGCATGAAAATAAGGATCAGAATGTGCTTGAATATTATCTGGGTTACAAATTCCTGCATAGGCCATTATGGTAGTACCACTCAATGGTTCGTATGCGGTATTATTATTTCTATTGCCAGAGCATGATCCACTATTAGAATTGAAAGTATGATTACATCCAAATTGATGGCCCATTTCATGTGCAACATAATCGATATCAAAAGCATCACCTACAGGATTAGCAGAACCGGTTACACCTTGAGCTTTTACACTACCACAAACACTTCCTAATGATGCGATACCGCCGCCGCCTGTAGAAAACACATGGCCTATATCATAGTTAGCACTCCCTATTGTTGTTGTTACTGTTGTTTGATTTTGGCCTAACATAGTAGAACCATTGTTATTGGTATAAGGATCTGCACTAGTTAAGTAAATTAATAAGTTTGTATTATTTACTAAGGCTAAGGATACACCTAACTCTGTTTCATATACCCCATTTACTCTATTCACAGAGGTTACCATAGCAGCCAATACAGGCGCCTGTGTTGGTGTAGTAGAACCTGTTACGGCGCAAGCATATTCATAAGTACATGCCAATGCTAATCTATATTTTTTATGAATAGTACCATTGGTACGTTGTGCTGTAGTATTTAAAGCTGGTAATCCATTGCCTATATTGATAGTAGTACCATTAGGAACTAAGCCTGAATTAGTTTGACCGAATTCACAATGCATTTGTTGTTGATAGGTTCTAATCAAATTCCTTTTGAAAAAAGAAGCATATACCGACGCATTATTCTTATTTCTTGGATTAATCATAAAAGTGCGAGCACCATCAAAAACCATTGCATGGAAGTTGATTGGATTAACATCTAGCTTTAAAACAGCACCAGGATTAGCAATATCAAATCCAGAATAGGTTTTAATCTGTGGAAACTTAGCCGCTAAACCCGCCTCCATAATAGAAGACTCCCATACTTTGTAGATATGAAACGATCCATCTGGGTAGGGCAATGAAATGTTAATGGCATTATTGGGGTTATTACCTGCAGTGTTTAACAAATTGGTCATTTGACTTAAATCGAATGACCACGAACTACTAGCGCTAACGTTAAAATCAGCTGCTAAAGTAGCTTCTACTTGTGCACTATTTAAGGGTAACCAAATAGAATTATTAGCAAATGTTTTCCCGCTGAATAATACAGCAAATAGAATTAGGGTGTTGAAAATAAATTTCATAAGAAAAATGTATGATTGGTTGTACTTTGATTGATTTATAAACTTATGAAAAATACTGAAAAATTCCTAAAATTGAGCCTATTATTTACCCACTAAAACGTATTTGAAAATAAATTATAGAAATTCGAAAGAAAGCGATTATTTTTGAGGAAACATTTAAACTATTAAAAATGGCAAAAATTAAAGTAGCAAATCCAGTTGTAGAATTGGATGGTGATGAAATGACTAGAATTATTTGGAAGTTTATTAAAGATAAATTGATCCTTCCTTATATGGATGTAGACATCAAATACTACGATTTGGGCATGGAACATAGAGATGCTACCAATGACCAAGTAACGATTGATGCTGCAAATGCAATTCGAGAATATGGTGTTGGTATAAAATGTGCTACCATTACCCCTGATGAGCAACGTGTTCAAGAATTTGGTTTAAAACAAATGTGGAAAAGCCCAAATGGCACGATTAGAAACATTTTAGATGGTACTGTTTTTAGAGAGCCTATCGTTATCAATAATATCCCTCGCTTAGTTAGCAATTGGGATGCACCTATTATCGTTGGCCGTCATGCATTTGGTGACCAATACAGAGCAACTGACTTCGTTGTGAAAGGTGCAGGTAAATTAACAATCAAATTTGAAGGCGCAGATGGTCAAACCATTGAGCACACTGTTTATGATTATAAAGGCGATGGCGTTGCTTTAGCGATGTACAATACTGACGAATCTATTAAAGGATTTGCTCGTGCATGTTTTAATATGGCATTAAACAAAAAATGGCCTTTATACTTATCTACAAAAAATACCATCCTTAAAAAATACGATGGTCGTTTTAAAGACATCTTTGAAGAAATATATCAAAATGAATTTAAAACTGCCTACCAAGAAAATGGCATTACTTATGAGCATCGTTTAATTGACGATATGGTAGCTAGTGCATTAAAATGGAATGGCAATTTTGTATGGGCTTGCAAAAACTATGATGGCGATGTACAAAGTGATACCGTAGCGCAAGGTTTTGGTAGCTTAGGATTAATGACCTCTGTTTTAATTACGCCTGATGGTAAAACTATGGAAGCAGAAGCAGCACATGGTACTGTTACACGCCACTATCGCGAGCATCAAAAAGGAAAACCAACCTCAACCAATCCAATTGCATCTATTTTTGCATGGACAAGAGGTTTGGCTTTCAGAGGTAAACTAGACAATAACCAAGCTTTAGTAGATTTCTGTAATGCACTTGAACAAGTTTGTATTGAAACCGTTGAAAGTGGTAAAATGACAAAAGACTTAGCTGTTTGTATTCACGGCAACAAAGTAAATCATGGCGAACATTATTTGTATACAGAGGAATTCTTAGATGCTATTGATGCTAATTTGCAGAAAAAATTAGCTTAATCACACATATGTAAAGGGTTGAAATTTCAACCCTTTTTTTTAAACTTTTACTATGTCTAATAAATTATATCCTTGCTTATGGTTTGATGGTCAAGCCAAAGCAGCAGCAGAATTTTATTGTTCTGTTTTTAAAGATTCAAAGATCTTATCTGTTAATCCAATGGCTGTGGTTTTCGAAATCAATCAAAGCAAATTTATGGCTCTTAACGGAGGACCTGAATATAAATTTTCAGCAGCTAATTCTTATATTATTACATGCGACACCCAAGAAGAAATTGATTACTACTGGGATCAATTTGGTCGTGAAGGGCAGCCTGGAAAATGTGGCTGGATGATTGATAAATATGGGGTTTCCTGGCAAATCGTTCCATCTATTTTAGGGTCGCTTATGAATGATCCTGAAAAAGCGCCAAAGGTTATGTATGCCTTTATGCAAATGTCTAAATTTGATATTGAAAAATTAATCAACGCATAAAAATGGATAATCCAATCATAATTTCTACTTTAATTGAAGCGCCAATTGAAAAAATTTGGGAATACTGGAATCTTCCTGTTCATATATGCAATTGGTACTTTGCAGATCCAAGTTGGCATTGCCCAAGAGCAACAAATGAATTAGCAGTAGGTAAAGGATTTGACATCAGAATGGAAGCTAAAGATGGCAGCTTTGGATTTGATCTTAAATGCACCTATACAAAAATAATTCCCAATCAAGAAATAGCATATACTCTCGAAGATGGAAGAGCCGTTGTTACGTATTTTGAAGAAATTGATGGGGCAATTCAAATCACCACCCATTTTGAAGCTGAAAAAATAAACTCAAGAGCATTACAACAGAACGGCTGGCAATCTATTCTTAATAATTTTAAAGGCTATGTAACTAGCTAAATAAAATAAGGTAGATTTATACTAAGCATTCATTCATAAAGAACATACGCGTTAAAATCCATTACAAACTTTTAAAACAATTGATTATGCAAAATTTCATGCTCAACATCACCCTTCAAGGTTTAGAAACCGAAACAAGAATGCAATTATTACCTCAAGAACAGGCTGTAGTAAAAGAATTAGAAACCAAAGGCGTCATTCTTCATACTTTTATAAAACAAGATATGTCTGGTGTTTTTATGGTTTGCTCCGCTGAAAATGAAGCAATTCTTCATGAGCAATTAGCCTTACTACCCTATTATCCTTATATGAAAATTGAGACGAGTGTATTGCGTGCTTAACTTAATAAGATAAAATTTTTAATACATAAAATGCCGATCAAACTATTGATCGGCATTTTAATTTATAATAACCAAGAACCTTTTTTAATTTCTTGTAAAGCTCCTTCTTTTAAATCGCCTAATGATAAGCTGCCAATTCTAATTCGTTTTAGAGAAACAACCTCATAACCCAATTTGTAACACATGCGGCGTATTTGTCTGTTCAGCCCTTGTATTAAAATTATTGAAAAGGTATGCTCATCTAAAAGCTTTACTTGGCAAGGCAATGTTTTTTGCCCCATGATAACAATGCCCTCTTCCATTGCAACTTGAAAGGAAACATCTATGCTTTTATTTAGTCGGACTACATACTCTTTTTCAATCTGTTCTTCTTTAGCTAATGTTTTTTTATAAACGCTTCCATCGTTAGTTAAAATCATAAGACCTTCAGAGGCTTTATCTAATCTTCCTACAGGAAATAAATGTTCGTCTACATCAATATGTGCCGCTAAATTGGCCTTTATATTTTTGTTTAATGTAGATTCTATACCCCTTGGTTTATGATAGGCATAATACTTCCAAATCTTTCCTGGTTTTAATAAGCGATCGCCAACGTGTAACGCATCTTGCTTTTGCAATAATTGATCTATCCGTGTTATAGCACCATTCACCAATACTTGCTCTGAAGCTAATAATTGCTTGGCTTCTGCATGATTGTATTTAGCTACATGAACTAAGTAGAATAAAACGGTACTTCTTTTCATAAAATAAAAAAGGCACTATGAAGTGCCTTTAAAACAATTTTAAATTCTATTACATTTCTGGATACAAAGCAAATTGCAACATAAATTCGTTGACTTCTTTACGCACTTTTTCAATATTGCTTTCATTATCCGGATCCATTAAAACTTTATCTAACCAATTTACCACTAAAGGCATATGCGCTTCTTTTAAGCCTCTGGTTGTTATGGCTGGCACCCCAACACGAATACCGGACGTAATAAACGGCGATTTATCATCGAAAGGAACCATGTTCTTATTCAGCGTAATATCAGCTTTTACTAAAGTATTTTCTGCTTTTTTACCACTGATATTCTTATTACGCAAGTCGAGTAATAATAAATGATTATCAGAACCACCAGAAACGATATGATAACCTTTATCTAAAAAGGCAGCTTCCATGGCTTTGGTATTTTTAAGCATTTGCTCGGTATACGCTCTAAATTCTGGTTGTAGAATTTCAAAAAAGGCAACGGCTTTAGCAGCAATCACATGCTCCAATGGACCACCTTGTGTGCCCGGAAATACCGCCAAGTCAAGTAATTGACTCATCATTCTAATCTCTCCTTTCGGACCTGTTTGTCCCATAGGATTTTCGAAATCAGTTCTCATCATAATGATACCACCACGAGGACCTCTTAAGGTTTTGTGGGTAGTAGATGTTACGATATGACAGTAAGTGCATGGGTCATTTAAATGCCCTTTGGCAATCAATCCTGCTGGATGAGAGATATCGGCTAATACTAAAGCACCAACTTCATCTGCCACTGCTCTAATGCGCTTATAATCCCAATCTCTACTGTATGCTGATGCTCCGCAAATAATTAACTTAGGTTTGTGTGTGCGAGCTTGTAATTCTAAGGTATCGTAATCAATCAATCCGGTTTCAGGCACTACACCATAAAAGGTAGGCTTATATAATTTTCCAGAGAAATTTACTGCAGAACCATGAGTAAGATGCCCACCCATACTTAAATCTAATCCTAAAATAGTATCACCTGGTTGCAATAATGCAAGCATTACGGCTGCATTAGCTTGAGCACCACTATGCGGTTGTACATTGGCATACGACACATTAAAAATCTCTTTTAAACGATCGATTGCTAATTGCTCCGACTGATCTACTACTTCACATCCACCATAATATCTACGTCCAGGATAGCCTTCCGCATATTTATTGGTCATTACATTTCCCATAGCTTCCATAACTTGTAAGCTGGTGAAATTTTCAGAAGCAATTAACTCCAAACCTCTACGTTGGCGATGTAATTCTTCATGAATTAAATTAAATAAGGCAGTATCTCTTTGCATAAAATTTATTAAACAGTCATGATTTCTTTTTCTTTATCCTTGCATACTTGATCTACTAAGGCAATATGTTTATCTGTAGATGCTTGCACTTGATCTTCTCCACCTTTAGCAATATCCTCACTCAAGCCATCTTTTTGCAATTTTTTAATTTGCTCAATGCCTTCTCTACGAATATTACGAACAGCAATTTTAGCGGTTTCGCCTTCGGCTAATGTTCTTTTTACTAATTCTTTTCTTCGCTCTTCGGTCATTGGAGGTAAAAACAAACGAATTAAAGTACCATCGTTTTGAGGTGTCAATCCAATATTAGAAGCTAATATTGCTTTTTCAATTGGCGCCATCATTGTTTTTTCCCATGGTTGCAAAGAAATCGTTCTTGCATCGGGTGTAGTAATATTAGCTACTTGGTTGATAGGCGTTGGCGATCCATAATAATCAACCATGATACCATCAAGCATCGTTGCAGTAGCTTTACCTGCTCTAATTTTTGTTAATTCTGATTCCAAATGCGTAATCGCTTTTTTCATATTCGATTGCGTATCGGCAATAATTTGTTGCATTACTTCAGACATGTTGTACTCTTTTTAAAGGTGCTACAAAAGTAACTATTATCTTTAATTGAAACGAATAATCGCACTATAAATCAGTAATTTTATGAAAAACATAGCAGCATAAATGATTTCTATTTTGTGTTGTAAGCAAGAGCTAGTAATTTTACTTAAAATTAAGAACCATGGAAGCCGTACAAACAAGTCCTATCTCGCTTAGTCAAGGAGCAATTGTTGAAGTTAAACGATTAATGAGCGCTGCTGATTTTGATGCTACCCAATATTTACGCATTGGTGTAAAAGGAGGCGGCTGCGCAGGCATGACTTATGTACTAGGATTTGATGTACAAGAAGCAGATGATGAACTATTTGAAATAGAAGGCATACCAGTACTTGTAAAAAAAGCACATGGCATTTATTTAATTGGAATGGAAGTAGATTTTCAAGACGGACTAAATGCTAGAGGATTTGTATTTAAAAATCCAAATGCAAGTAGCACTTGTGGTTGCGGTACTTCTTTTTCGGTCTAGTACACTTCTTTTAAGCTAATCGTAAATACCAAATAAGAATTAGCCGGAATACCTGATGTAGCCTGTGATCCGTAAGCTAAGCTTGGTGGCAGATACAATATTATTTTCCCATTTTTACCTATTAATGGAATTCCCTCTTGCCAACCTATAATCAAATTCATAAGGTTAAAGGTTACGTTATTACCATTATCCACTAAGGTGCCATTTAATAAGCGCAAGGTATAGTTTACCGTTACATTAGAACATGCTGTAGGTTTTGTGCCGCCCACTGAATCTATGCTATAAAAAAAACCTCTACTATCTTCAGTAGCATTAATACTGTTGGTAGTAATATAATTTCTTAAGAATACTTTTTCAGCATCCGGTGCTGCTGTGGTTACCGTAGCACAAGTTGTATCTGTTTTTTTACAAGACAGCGTTGAGCTTATCATCGCCAATACAAACATTCCAAAAAGAAATTGCTTTTTCATATTTTAAATTTGATTGTAAAAATAATTGAAACTTTAGAAGTATTGGCATTAGCCACAAAAAAAGAGTAGATTTACAGGCTCAATAGATCAACCATGGATATTATTATTTTTATATTTCTTTGCTATCAAAACTATATTCGCGCTAAACGAATAGGTCAAAATCCAACAAAATGGGTACTCTACACCTTGGGTGCTTTATTTTTAGGAATGATGCTTGGAACGATGGTCGTATATATGCTTTTATATAAAAAACAATTACTAAGCGTAGATGATTACAACGCATTTGCACAATTTTGTACGCAACCTTATCGTATGCTTTTAATTTATGCTATTGGTTTTGGTGGCTATTTGTGGATACGTGCTCGTTTAGAAAAACTCATGCAAGAAGCAGCTAGCCCTCACCATGAAGAAGACGAAGCCTAAGAAGTGAAACAACTAAATCGCTTTAGTTTTAAAATCCAGTGCTGAAAAAGTGCGTTTCTTTTTGGCAAAGTACTGCCAAATAATACTTTTCTGATAAATACCAACCGTATTGCGTTGTGTGATTAGCGCTTTGTTTTTCGAGCGCTTTTTCAACCATAAGCCCAATTGTCCGTAAAAACTAAAATGCGCTTTTACTATTGTTAAGGTATGTTTCCATTTACCTTGTAAAAGCAATTGAATTCCGGCTACCCCATCTAAAACCAAACGCACAGGGAGCAACCAACATAATTTGGCGCTGCGTTCATTTTTAAGCAGGAGTATTAAGCTATTTCTGAAATTATAAAATAATTTTTGGGTACTGCCGTAACTGATTACACTTCCACCCACATGATATACAGTAGCATTAGGAACATAAGCAATTTTATAGCCTGCATTTTTTATGCGCCAGCACAAATCAACTTCTTCCATGTGCGCATATAAATCTCTATCTAAGCCCCCTACATGATGGTATACCGCCGCATTCACAACAAAGCATCCACCCGATGCCCAAAACAATTCTACAGCATCATCATATTGATGGTGATCTTCTTCTAAGGTTTCAAATATGCGCCCTCTACAAAAAAGATAGCCTAAATAATCCATATAACCACCGGCAGCTCCGGCATATTCGAAATAGCTACGCTCTTTCCAATATCTAATTTTAGGCTGACAAACAGCGATCTGAGGATCAGAAAGCATTTTATCATGTATGGGTGAGAACCAATTATCGGTAACCTCAAAATCTGCTGACAATAAAATGTAATAGGTAGCAGCAATTTGCTGAAGAGCTTCGTAATAGCCATTGGCAAAGCCTCTATTAACAGGCAAATGCAAGGTAGTTACAGAAGGGTAATGGGTTTGTACATGTAGTAAGGTATCATCCGTAGATGCGTTATCTACTACTATAACTTGGTATTGATCCTTTGCTTGCTCTATGATTTTAGGTAAAAATAAATCATGCCATTTTTTACCGTTATAACTTAATATAACAACGGCAGTATCATAGTTGCATTGGATCATCCGATGATATTATTTGTAAACTGGCTCGTATTGCGTATTTCCAGGAACTTCTGGAGTGTGGTTTGCAAACTTGTGTTGGTATAGATTATAACAACCTGCCCAAGAAAAAATAAATATACTGAAGAAAACAAGTACAAAAAGGAAACGAGATTTAGAAGGTTTGTTTAATTCTAAATCCGCTGGATTATCGATAATAGTTTCGTTGTTCGTGTGGTGAGATTGCATGTTGATTTATTTTTCCGCTACAAAAATAATAGATTATCTAAAATAATCACAATAAATTTCATCAATTTTAGTTTATTTGTCTAGAAATGGCAAGTTTTATCAATTGGAAATCGGGATTTATCTTTATTGCACTACTCATTGTAGCTGCATCTCTTTATTATACCAATAATTTAGCGAATGATTTAGCACAAGAAGAACGTAAGAAAGTGTCTATATTAGCCAAATCTTTTGAGCTATTAGCCAAAAGCAGCGATAATGATGCTATTTCATTTGCCCTCTCTAATATTGACTCCAATAAAACTATTCCCGTTATCCTCACCGATGAAAAAAACACCATTATCGATTCTAAAAATATTGATCATAAGGCCAAGCAAGATAGTAGTTTACTCGCTCAAAAATTGCTTGCTTTTAGGCAGCAGCACCCTAAGGTAGTTGTAGATTTTGGCTTTGGGAAAAACTATATTTACTATGGCGAATCGGAGCATCTCAAAAAACTACGTCAGTTTCCCTATATCCAATTATGTATCATCTTCTTATTTTTATCGGTAGTGCTTATTGCCCTTTCTGCCGCTCATAGTGCCAATCAAAATCAATTGTGGATTAGCTTATCTAAAGAAACTGCACATCAACTCGGAACACCTATCAGTTCTCTTGAAGCGTGGACGGTATTACTGGAACAACATAATACCCCACCCGAATTGCTTCAAGAACTTCAAAAAGATGTACATCGACTCCAACTCGTAGCCGATCGATTTAGCAAAATTGGAAGTACACCTAAATTAGAAGTCCAAGATCTAAGTCAACTCGTAGCCCGCATCAAAGACTATATGCAAGTACGCGCACCCAAGCATGTACGCATCGATTGTATAGCAAACGAAACGCCAATTAGTATACCTATGAGCGCTACTTTGATAGAATGGGTTATTGAAAATTTGCTACGCAATGCCTTAGATGCTATGACTCATAAAGGCGTAATTTTAATTAGCCTACAAAAAGAAGATAAACAGGTAGTCATTGACATTAGCGATACAGGCAAAGGCATGAGTAAAGCACAGGCCAAACAAATTTTTAAACCTGGTTATAGTACTAAGAAAAGAGGTTGGGGTTTGGGATTGTCTTTATCTAAACGAATTGTGGAGCAATACCATAAAGGTAGTTTGCAATTGCGCCAAACAGAATTGGGCAAAGGAGCCACATTTAGAATTATCTTACCCTTGTAGGAATTTAAATATTAATGCTTAATTTTGCGTCTCTCAAGCGGCGATGGCGAAACTGGTAGACGCACTACCTTGAGGTGGTAGCGCCTTTTAACGGGCGTGGGAGTTCGAATCTCCTTTGCCGCACAAAAAAAGAGCAACAGTTGTTGCTCTTTTTTGTTTATGAATTTTCAATAATCTTTTTTACAAACCACTCCCTTCTTGTCATCTAGATGAACGAAGGATCTCTTATCGTACTATGATGTGAGATCCCTCGCAGGCTCAGGATGACAATACACAGAATGACAACGCACTGCTAAAGAAACACTAATAAAACAAACCATTCCCTTCTTGTCATCCTGAGGAACGAAGGATCTCAAAGCGTACTATAGTGTGGGATCCCTCGCAAGCTCGGGATGACAATACTCAGAATGACAACGCACTGCTAAAGAAACACTAATAAAACAAACCATTCCCTTCTTGTCATCCTGAGGAACGAAGGATCTCTTATCGTACTATGATGTGGGATCCCTCGCAGGCTCGGGATGACAATACACAGAATGACAACGCACTGCTAAAGAAACACTAATAAAACAAACCACTCCCTTCTTGTCATCCTGAGGAATGAAGGATCTCAGTGCGTTTGAGGATGAGATTGAGGTTGAGGTTGAGATCCTTCGCAAGCTCAGGATGACATACTAATAATTTAGAAATACTAATACAACAAACCACTCTCTTCTTGTCATCCTGAGGAACGAAGGATCTCACAGATTGTGCTTACAAATCTTAATTTGGCGGATCTAAAAATTGAAAGCTTGGATTTATAGTTGCAATCAAATTTAATTTTTTAACTCTTGTCCAACCTTTCAGTTCTTTTTCCCTTGCTATAGCTACTGATATAGAAGTATATACTTCATAATACAAAAGATTGTAACAATTATACTTACCCGCAAAACTAGACCTTACAGTAGTTGCATTTATATAATGTTCTTGTAATCTTCTTTTTAAGGAATTACTTACTCCAATATAAAGCATAGTTACATTGGGATTAGTACAGATATATACGAAATAATTCTTCATGGTAAAATTATCAAATAACAAACAACGTGGGATCCTTCGCAAGCTCAGGATGACAATACAGTGTGTAAATAAAGTAAACAATATTGCTTACAACAAACCATCCCATTCTTGTCATCCTGAGGAACGAAGGATCTCACAGCAAACAATTGTGTGGGATCCCTCGCAAGCTCGGAATGAAAGCTTTCAAAACGACATTTTTAAGTATGAAAACTAAAATTACTTATAGGTATTAAAAATATTATAATTTATTAACTAACGAAAAACTACTTCGCCAGATCTAAAATGATCTTATACTCCATGGGCGTTACTGGGCATACCGACAAACGGCCTTGTTTTATTAAGGCTAAATTTTCTAAGCCTGGTGTTTGTTTCATAGTAGCCAAACTAACGGTATTTTTTAATGCCTTTAAAGGTTTAAGGTCTACCGCCACCCAATTGGTATCATCCGTAGTAGGATCTTGGTAAGCCGTTTTGGCTACGGTAGCTATTCCAACAATAGCTAAGCCTTCATTGCTATGATAAAATAATACTTCATCGCCTTTAGCCATAGCACGCAAATTATTTCTTGCCTGATAATTGCGGACGCCATCCCAAAAGGTTTTTTTGTCTTTACAAAATTGCTCCCAGCTATATTTGAAGGGCTCTGATTTTACTAACCAATAGTTCATAATTAATGTTCTCTATTTAATAAATAATTGGTGACTTGTATAAAAGGTTCTTTTTTATGGGGGGCTATAGACAAGCTTTCTAAACTATCAAATGCCGCTTGGGTATATTGCTGCATCAGTGTTTTGCAAGCGTCTTTAGCTTTTGTGACTTCAAATAAAGATAGCATCTGAGCTACTTTATCTTCTGCCGTACTTTGCAATAATGCTTCAATCTGGTTTTTCTGTTCCTCATCAGCAAGCTCCATTGCTTTTAACAATAAATAGGTTTTTTTGTTGGCCTGTATATCGCCACCTTTTTGCTTGCCTAATTTAGCCACTTCTCCAAAGGCATCTAAATAATCGTCTTGTAATTGAAATGCCAAACCCAATTGAATTCCAAAATTATATAATGCAGCAGCTTGTTCTTCGCTGGCCTTACCTGCCATAGCACCCATCTGTAAACTCGCCGCTAATAAGACTGAAGTTTTTAAACGAATCATTTCTAAATACGCGTCTATACTTACATCTGCTCTTTGTTCAAAATCCATATCCCACTGCTGCCCTTCACAAACTTCAATAGCCGTTTTATTGAAAAGCGCTAATAAGCCCAATGGCTGTTGCTTGCTCTTAATTAATAATTCGTAGGCATAAATAAACATAACATCACCACTCAATATGCCTGTAGCTAAGCCATACTTTGCATGCACGGTCTCAAATCCTCTTCGCAACGGAGCTTTGTCCATAATATCATCATGAATCAAGGTGAAATTATGAAAGAGCTCTATAGCCGCTGCAATGTGATATGCATCTTCTTGATCCGCATCAAAAGCTTGGGCTGCCATCAAGCACAAAACTGGTCGTATGCGCTTGCCGCCCAATTGTAAGAGATAAGCACAAGGTTCATATAAATTTCTTGGCTCTTGCTCGAAGGGCACTAATTGTCGGAATCGTGTTTCAAATTGCTGACTAAGTTTTTGTAACTGTGTCGACATAATTTTTTATTTTTTTAAAGTTGCAATAGATTCTAAACTAAAATCAATGGTTCGCTTGTCTAAATTAGCACTTAATACTTTTATCATCACCTTATCGCCTAATCTAAATTGCAAACCGGTATTTCTTCCACGTAAAGCATAATCTTGCTCAACGTATTCAAACTGATCAATACTTAAAAGTTCATTTACACTCACCATACCCTCGCATTTATGCGCTACTGTCTCTGCCCAAAATCCATAAGTAGAGGCACCACTCACTACGGCTTCAAATACTTCGCCTACATATGCTTGCATATACTCTACTTGCTTGTATTTATTAGCGCTACGCTCTGATTCCATTGCAATACGCTCTTGGTCGCTACAATGCTTGCAAGCCGTTTCTAAATCAGCATTTTTAGGATACTGATGCTGAAGACAAGCGGCTACAATACGATGCACTAAAACATCTGGATAGCGCCTAATAGGCGAGGTAAAATGACAATAATTTTCAAATCCCAATCCATAGTGACCAATATTTTTGGTCGTGTATATAGCCTTCGACATCGTACGAATACCCAAACTTTCCAATACATGTTGCTCTGGCTTACCTTTTACAAAGGCTAGCATTTCATTGAAAGAATGCGCAATTGATGCTGGATCGTTCAAATTAAATTTAAATCCATAACGCGACGCGAAAGAGGCAAACACTTCTAATTTAGTGGCATCTGGAGCATCATGAATACGATATGGGAACGGTATTTTCAACTTTTCAGTTTCTAGTTTACCTACAAATTCTGCTACAGCTTTGTTGGTAAGCAACATAAACTCTTCAATCAACTGATGGGCTTGCTTACTTTCTTTTACAATAATACCAATTGGTTTTGCTTGCTCATCGAGCTTAAAGCGCACCTCTTGAGAAGAGAAATTAATAGCTCCTTTCTTAAAACGCTCTGCTCTTAATTGTTGCGCTAAGGTATTCAAAAACAATAGCTCTTCATTCAAATCTCCAGGTGTTCCTTCGATTTGGGTTTGTACTTCTTCGTAAGTAAATCTTCGTTTAGAATGAATGAGCGTACGGCCTATCCAAGTAGATAATACAGTAGCATCAGCCGCTATTTCAAATACTGCGGAAAAAGTATATTTATCTTCATTAGGGCGCAAAGAGCATAATTCATTACTAATGCGCTCTGGCAACATTGGTGCCACACGATCTGGCAAATACACACTCGTAGCTCTCGCAAATGCTTCTTTATCCAGCGGTGTGTCCGGTTGCACAAAATGACTCACATCGGCAATATGCACACCAATCTCCCAGGTACTATCGCTTAATTTTTTAAACGAAATAGCATCATCAAAATCTTTAGCATCTACGGGGTCTATGGTAAAACAAAGGGTGTCTCTAAAGTCTCGTCTTTTCTTTACTTCTTCTGCATCTATATCGGCAGATAAGCTTTGTGCTGTTGCCAGTACTTCATCAGAAAAAGCTAATGGAAAACCATGCTCCATTAAAATTTGTTGCATAGCTATTTCATTCTGCGACTCATTAGTCATGATTTTAATGACCTTACCAACAGGATTTTTAGCACTTGATTTCCATTCTATAATTTTAGCAATAACATAATCATGATGCACCGCGCCATTCAAATTTTGAATCGGGATATAGATGTCAACCGGCATTTGCTCATTACTTGGAATTAAAAAGGCAAATTGCTCATGTACTTCTAAACGACCAGAAAATTCGTTTTGTTTTCTTGTGATAACCGATGCAATTCGGCCTTCCATTCTACCATTCGTACTCTTCTTAATGATTTCTACTTGAACGGTATCGCCATTTAATCCCGTACGTAATTGTTCGGGGCGAATGATAATATCTTTAGATAAACCAGGTACGATGACAAAACCCATTCCGCCTCGGGTAATCTCTAAGGTGCCGGTATAACGGGGTTCGTCTACAGCACTGCGCACTTTTCTTTTTATGGGTACTTGTTTTTTTCTCGACATAGGATGTATATGCTATCGCATACTAATTAATTTTCGTGATAATGTGTTAATTGTTTTGTTACAAAAGTATGGACTTGCTGATCGAAGTTTTCTTGTCCATTCAACAAGAATTGAACTTGAATTGCTTGTACATAAACCGAAATACCTGCATTAGTTAATTCTTCTAAATAAGGCAACAAACGCGTAGCATCTTTTTCTGTAGTAAGTACTACTTTATTACTTACCGACCAATTAGAAAAACTTGTTTTAATTTCTTCGATATCATAATCGGTAAAGGCATGATGATCGGCATAGCTGAGCGTATGCAAATCATTTGCCGTCTTACTTATCTGCTGTATCAAAGAAGCAGGATTTGCAATACAACAAACCAATAGCACATTTTTATCGGCTAAAGAAAGCGTTTCACCACTAATGATATGATAAGGTATTTGATAATGTAAAGCTGTAAAATAAATGTGTTGATGGGCGAAGGGTTTAATTTCTGCAATAATGTCTTGTGCTTGTTCAGACGTAATGGTTGGATTACATTTTGACACTATAATGACATCAGCTCTTTTATAAGCTCCACGATTTTCTCTCAATCGACCATAGGGTAAAACAAAATCTTTATAAAAAGGACGCTGCACATCCATGATTAAGATATTTAATCCCGGTTTTACAGAACGATGTTGAAAAGCATCATCTAAAATAATAATATCGGTATCTGTAGCTGCTTGCAATAAAGATGGAATACCTATCATTCGATCTTCGGCAACACTTACATAGGCATCTGGAAACTTGCTATAAAATTGCATGGGCTCATCGCCTATTGTACGGAATGTGCTTTTTTCATTGGCTAAAATAAAACCACGTGTTGATCGCTTATATCCCCTACTCATAGTGGCTACTTTGTATTGATACTGCAATAAGCGAATAAGGTATTCTACATGGGGCGTTTTACCCGTGCCGCCAACCGACAAATTACCTACTGAGATAACAGGAATAGAAAAGGATACGGAATCCAAAATTCCTCTATTATAAAAGAAATTACGAAGAGCAATAACACAAGAATAGAGTAAGGTAAAAGGGAAAAGTAAATATTTTAATATCGAAATTGCAGGTGCAAACATTAGGCAATTTACGTAATAAAATCAATATTGTGGCAACTTAGCCGCTAAGGCATACTCTAAGATTTTATCTTGTGCATCAAAGGGTTTTACTTGGTCTAATTTTAAATAATCAATACCCGCTTTTATGAGGTCGTTTTTATGGGTTGTAGTATGCGATAACGCGAAAGTACCGGCTTCTAACAAACAGGCTTCTGGCATTAATCCAATCAATTCACTACCTATTAAATTTACATTATATTTTGCAGCAATGGCACTGCAATGTTGCCAAACTTGCAAAGGACTTGTAGTGGTATAATCTAACAAATTCATAGACACTTGAGCGCAATTAAAATCACTCGAATACCAACCTATAGCTCTTAGCTGTGGCAGTATTCCTTTTACACGCTCCCCATGCTCATTTACATACCCTATCGATCTTATTTCGTTTGCAATCTGCTGCGCGAGAACAGCATCTTTTGTATCTAACGAAATATTAAATGCAACTAATAGAGCTCGCGCTCCAATGACGGTAGCTCCACAAGCTTCTGTAAAGGTATGCGGACCATAATCGGGCTGCCAGGCTGGATCTGTCATTTTAATTTTAAATTGCTCGTATTGTCCACTTCTAATCTGTGGCAACCTTTTTCTATATGCTCGTTCTTGAGAATGCTCATATAAAAAAACAGGTATGGCTAATTCTTCACCCACACGTTTTGCTAATAATGCTGCATAATGAATAGCCTCTTGCATGGAGAGCCCTTGTAAGGGTACGAGCGGACAAACATCGGTGGCACCAATGCGAGGATGAGCACCTTTTTGAAGGCGCATATCAATCTCTTCTTGTGCTACTTTAATAGCCTGAAAAGCAGCTTCTACAACAGCAGATGGAGCTCCAGCAAATGTAAATACCGTTCTATTCGCAGACGCGCTCCTATCTTGATGTAATAAATAAACATCAGGAATAGTTTCAATTGCTTTTGCTATATGATTTAAAACTGAAACATTTAAACCTTCACTAAAATTAGGTATGCACTCTAGTATAGACATCTATCTAATTAAAATAATTTTTAAATGAAGTATCACGCTTGTATACATCGTTTAGGAAACGAACTTCTTTCAGCGTACTATCCATAAAGCTTGTTAAGTATACAATATGAACAGGTATTTTATGTTTAAGGGAAATAATGAGAGACTTTCGTTTGGCAATAATTGAATCCACTTTATGTAAATCAATAGTATTTTGCTCATAGTTATTCAGAATAAATAAGGCCAATTCTTTTGGTTTATGAGCTCTTATACAACCCGAACTTCTTGCTCTATCTCTATTAGGAAAATCTTCTTTATGAGGGGTATCATGCAAATAAATATCGTATTTATTTGGCATGTTGAATTTAATAACGCCCAATGAATTCAAGTCTCCAGGATCTTGACGATAGATATAATTATTGTAATTTTTGGGTGTTACTATAGATCTCGGAATTTCTTTACCCGTTTTTGTAAATACTTTAAGATCCTTTTCAATTAGATAGTTTTCGCCACTTTTTGTAATGCCCGGCAATACATCTTTTTTCATAATAGTAGGTGGCACTCCCCAATAAGGATTAAATAAAATGCTGGTCATGCGTGTAGCTAAAGAAGGAGTTGGCCGTTCTCTTTTACCAACTACAACACGCATTTCAAAATCTACAGTAGTTTGCTTACACAAATAGAATTCCATCGCAGGCACATTTACAAGTGCATAGGAAGTGTCAAATATGGAAGGCAACCAACGTAAACGTTCTAGATTAATCGCAATTTTTTTAATGATTTGTTGAATAGGTTTATACAATTGCTTTCTAGTTGCTTCGTCTATTTTTTTTGTAACTGGCAATTGAAAACTATATTGAAAATAACTAACAAGATTAGAATCCTCCATAGCTATAGTACTTGGCATCAACATTCTAATAAGCACTTTTCGTGCAGAATCAGTGCTTGCATGTGTAGTGTCTACTAATTTTAAATAAGTAGAATCAGCAGCTAAGGATTTGTAGCTACACAATTGTTTTTGCAAAGCAGTATAAAAAGGCAATTGACTTCTGTAGGTATTTAAATCAGGGATTTGTCCGTCTTTTAATAAACTTAGAAAACCATCAACTACGTATAGATTGCTATCATTGGGATGAAACCATGAAGAGTCGATTGTTTTCGGTTGCAAGCAACCATACTGTAAATCAAAAGCTGCCCTTACAATAAGATGGGTGCATAAGGTATCAAAAGCATAATACTGTTTTAGGGATGCTTTATTAGATTGTAATTGGACAATAGCTTTTCTAAGTTCATCTAATTGATAATGCGAAGACGGAATGCCATCATATTGCAAACTATCTAAAGAACTTATTAAATCAGTTGTAGAGGCTAAAACGCCTTCTTCATCTACCCAAAACGGATGAAAATCATGTTGGCTATATAATTGAGCTAATTGGCCGTGCAATGAACTATCCTTCACTCCGTCAAACTGTTGTTGTGCTAACTGCACAAACTCCTCCATATCAAATTTATCGCTTGCATTCATGTGTTTTACAAGCACATGAGGTTTACTTGAACTACCACAAGAAGTAAAATAGATAGAAAAACAAGTTAGGGTTACTAAAAATAATATAGATGGAAAGAATCTCAAAAGAGCTGTTTGTATTTGTTATATAAATGTAACGAGATAGCATCACAATTCAATCATTGGATCCCAAAAAAACTTTTCGAAATCAACGATTTGATCATCAACTACCTGAATCCCTTCTTTTTTCAGCAATGTTTCCATTTGTGTGGGTGTTTCAAAATGGTGCTTTCCGGTGAGACATCCATTACGATTAACAACACGATGTGCTGGCACCTTTGGGGTAATACCATGTGAAAGATTCATGGCATAACCCACCATTCTCGCTGCACCCTTAGCACCAATAGCATTAGCAATAGCACCGTAAGAGCTTACCC
>JACCDH010236869.1_pt1 | contig 20522 bp, 20 predicted proteins | sample 7442481 | NCBI WGS metagenome assembly JACCDH01 (sample SAMN15323433, study PRJNA562643) | freshwater metagenome | isolation source: river surface water | place: USA:Blue River Watershed | collected 2017-08-15 | reverse complement strand
GTCCTGAGTCCTGAGTCCTGAGTCCTGAGTCCTGAGTCCTGAGTCCTGAGTCCTGAGTCCTGAGTCCTGAGTCCTGAGTCTCATAAAATGAATCTGATTCGTTAGTCATTCTTGTATTTGTTTATCTTGGCAATTACTGCTTTACGAGGGTTGAGCGCTATCCCAGATGGAATGTTCACCCTATACACCACCAGCGCCGCCCGAGCCTGCATCCACGCGCTGCGTCCCAGCACGCCCCCCACCACCAGCAATCGTGTCTTTGCCATCAGTGCGATACCCCGTCGCGCCGCACCACCTTCAAAAAGGTGAGCCACAAGATCTGGATGTCGAACCAAAAACCCTGGCGTTGCAGATACTCGGCGTCCAACGCCACCTTCTGGGGAATGGGCAGTTCGTCGCGACCGTTCACCTGGGCCCAGCCGGTGAGGCCGGGCACTAAGGTGTCCACACCTTTCTGGGTGCGCAGCTCAATCAAGTCATACTGGTTGAACAAGGCCGGCCGTGGACCGACAAAGCTCATGTCGCCCACCAGAATGCTCCACAATTGGGGCAGTTCGTCGAGGCTGCTTTTGCGGATGAAGGAACCGATCGGGGTCAAAACTGACTTCGGATCAGCCAGCAAGTGCGTGGCCACGGCAGGGGTGCCCACCCTCATGCTGCGGAACTTGGGCATTTTGAAGATTTTGTTATGTCGGCCAACCCGGTCCGACCAATACAGGGCCGGCCCCGGGGACGTGAGCCGCACTAGCACAGCTACCACGGCAATAGGCACAAGCAGAATGATGGCTGCAATCAAACCCAAAGCCAAATCGAATAACCTTTTCACGGCTTCATGCCCTCCACGGCCTTCTTCAATCCTTGGTTCAGGGTCAAGGGTGGGTTCCAGCCCAGCAGACGACGGGTTTTTTCGATGTCTACCTGCAAAGAACCGCACAGGCGCTGCGCCACTGCGCGCTTGCCCAAGATAGCGGCTCCCAGCTCAAGCAGAAAGGCTGGTACCGGCAACAGCAACGCCTTCTTACCCATGGCCTGGGCGGTACGACGCAACAGTTCAGTGGTGGATACGTCTTCCCCGTCTGACACCAAAAAGGTCTGCTCCGCTGCTGCGGGGTGTTTTAGGCATGTGACCAGTAAGTCCACCAGATTGTCCAGCGCTACCATGCTGCGGGCGTTGTGTATGGCCCCCAGAGGAAGGGGCACGCGCCGCTCCACCCAGAGCATCATGGACGCGAAGTTGGCCTTTACCCCCGGACCGTAAACCAAAGGTGGGCGAACGATCACCACGTCCATGCCCGTCTGGGCTTCAAGCTCTCGGAGCCCATGCTCAGCCTCCAGCTTAGACACGCCGTAGGGATCCAGAGGCGCCGGTACATCATCCGCAGTAAACGGTTGATCAGTAAAGGTAGCCTCTCCATTCACCTTAATGGAGCTGACAAACACAAAACGACGTACTCCAGCAGCCGCTGCCTGCCGTGCCAGGTTGAGTGTGCCTTCCACGTTCACCAACCGGTAAGCCTCGAGCGGGTCAATGGCATTGTCCTGCATCACGTGGACTCGAGCGGCGCAATGCACCAGCGCATCCACCCCCTGCAAGGCAGCGCTCCACTTTGTAGTGGATAGAAGATCCCCTACCAGAACTTGCTTCACACCTTCTGGCAACAAAGCAACCTTTTGACGAACTGCAGCCACCACGCCATCGAATGCAGGGTCAGCACACAATCGCCCAACCAATGCACCGCCCACAAAGCCCGTCGCACCCGTCACCAAAATCATCTTATTGTCTTTCAAGCCTTGGTTTTATTGATTTGCACCGCCTCTGCCAACATCGACTCCAGGCGGTCAATCAATTGAGTACGGCTAAATTCATGCTCTGCATATCTGCGGCCATTCATACCTAGTTGCCGCCTTTCCTCAAGCGGCATGGCAGCCAATGCCTGTACCGCTTCAGCCAGGCCCTTGCTGTCTCCTGCATCGCAAGTCAAGCCGGCTTGTGCTTCCCGAATCACATTTGCACCTTCACCATCAAGCATGCCCAGCAACGGGATACCGGCCATAAGGTAAGACTGCACCTTACCCGGAATGGTCATGCTAAATACAGGGTCTCGCTTCAAGGACACCAGCAGCGCATCTGCATGTACATAGAACGAAGGCATGCGTTCAACGGGGAAACGCCCCACCAACAAGACCTGTTTGTCAAGGCTGCGTCGAACCACTTCAGACCGTAACCACTCTGACTTGCGCCCATCGCCCACAATCACCCAACGAATGCCGGCGTTGTGCTTCAAGCGCTCTGCAGCATCCAGCAACGCTGGCATATCCTGCGCTTCCCCAATGTTGCCGGCAAACACCACCGTGAACTTATCTGGAAGATCAGGCACTTCAGGCGCTAACTCAACGCTGCTGTTGGTGAACACGTCCTCGGCCCAACTCGGGAAGTAACGAATCTTGGCTTTGTCGTCGCAGTATTTGGCAATGCTGCTCAAAAAACCGTGCGACTGACCTAACACCAGGGTGCAGCGGTTGTAGATGAAGCGCACCAAGTTGCCCACCCAGGCCAGTACACGGGGTGAACGCACAACGCCAATCGCGGCCAAGGTTTCCGGCCACAAATCCAGAGCCCAGAACACCACGGGTGCCTTCTTGATCTTGCCCAGCCAGACCGCGGGCAACCCAACAGTCACGGGCGAAGGCTCGAAAACAAAAATTGCATCGGCTTGTAAGCCGCGCAAACGCCAAGGCCCCCAAATTACGCCACCCAACACGAAACTCAGGTAATTCAGCATCAACCGCAGACCCCCAGTACCACGAGGCAACATTGGCACACGAAACACCTTGGCACCTTCGTATTCGGCAAACGAACTGGGTTGCCGACGGTAGGTTTCGAACACTTTCCCTGCTGGGTAATTGGGTAAACCCGTGAGCACAGTCACATCGTGTCCACGCTGGACCCACTCCTTGACCAGATCATTGATCCGAAAGTTTTCTGGCCAGAAGTACTGGCTGACAACAAGTATCCGCAATGGCGTCTCAGTACTTCTTCCACACCACGCGGTTCACGTAATCGGTGTAGCTGTGGATGATGCGCACGACCTTGTCGCTCACGTTAGGCATGCTGTAGTCGGCCACCAGGCGCAAATCACGCTCAGCACCACGCGCTTGCTTGGCCACAATCGCCAAGCCTTGGCGCACGCGATCCACCTCCAGGCCCACCATCATGACCGCAGCTTCTTCCATGCCCTCTGGCCGTTCGTGCGCTTCACGCAAGTTGAGCGCTGGGAAGTTGAGGATGGACGATTCTTCGTTGATGGTGCCGCTGTCCGAAAGCACCGCCTTGGCCTGCATTTGCAAGTTGACATAGTCGTGAAAGCCCAGGGGCTTCATCAGTCGCACCAAGGGGTGAAACTGTGCGCCCGTCGCATCCACACGTTTTTGAGTGCGGGGGTGGGTGGACACCACCACGGGCAAACCATGGTCTTCAGCAACTGCGTTCAGCACCGCCACCAGTTTGGTAAACGACTTGTCTGATTCAATGTTTTCTTCTCGATGGGCGCTCACTACAAAATACTGTTCAGGCGTCAAGTCCAGCCGCGCCAAAGCATCAGACACCTGAATCTGCGGCAAGTAATGGTGCAACACCTCGTACATCGGGCTGCCTGTTTTGATGACCTGATCTGGAGGCAAACCTTCTCGCAACAGATAGTCGCGTGCGATAGTGCTGTAGGTCAGGTTGATATCAGACGTGTGGTCTACGATGCGCCGGTTGGTCTCTTCTGGCACGCGCTGGTCAAAGCAGCGGTTACCCGCTTCCATGTGAAAAATCGGCACCTTTCGTCGCTTAGCCGGGATCACAGACAAACAGCTGTTGGTATCACCCAGAACCAACATGGCATCGGGCTGCACCTGAGCCAGTACGCCATCCACCGCCGTTATCAGATTACCAATCGTATGGGCGGCACTGGTGCTGCCATCGGCGCTACTCAAAAAGAAGTCTGGCTTGCGCACGCCTAGGTCGTCGAAAAACACCTGATTAAGTTCGTAGTCGTAGTTCTGCCCCGTGTGCACCAGCACATGGTCACAATGCGTATCCAGCGCCGCCAACACCCGCGACAAGCGAATGATCTCGGGTCGCGTGCCTACGACCGACATGACTTTTAGTTTTTTCATATTTGTTAAACCTTACTCGCCACGGTGTCCGGTTTTTCCCGGTCAAAGTTCTCGTTAGCCCAGAGCATGACGACCATTTCTTCTGTGCCTACATTGGTGATGTCGTGCGTCCAGCCCGGTATAGTGTCTACCACCACGGGGGTATCGCCAGAGGTGTGCAGCTCATAGCGTTCGTCCGTCAGCAAATGCCTGAACTTGAAGAGCGCACGTCCTTTAATCACCAAGAACTTCTCTGTCTTGGTGTGGTGGTAATGCCCGCCCCGCGTAATGCCTGGATGCGCCGTGAAATAGCTGAACTGGCCACTGTCTGACGTCTTGAGCATTTCCACAAACACCCCCCGCGCATCGGCATGTTGCGGCAACTCATAGGCAAAACGCTCGTTGGGCAAATAACTCACATAGGTCGCGTAAAGTGCCCGCACCAAGCCTGAGCCCACTCGCTCGCTCATCAGACTGATGCGGCAATTACCAAACGCACGAATCTGCTGCGCCAACTCACCCAGGGTGGTGGTGTACAGCGGGGTCACCTCGCCACGCGTTAGGGCTGTGGCAGGCGCGTCCAGTGCAGCAATAAAAGACGACACGACATCGTCTACATACACCAGCTGCAAACGCGCAGCGGGGTCATTGATCTGGATGGGCAAATCCCGTGCGATGTTGTGGCAGAACGTGGCCACAACTGAGTTGTAGTTCGGCTTGCACCACTTGCCAAACACGCCCGGCAAACGGTAGATGATGGCTGGGTGACCGGTAGCATCGCACAGCGCTTGCACCGCTTGCTCAGCCGCCAACTTACTTTGGCCATAGAGGTTGTCGCGCTCAGCCTGAGTCGAAGACGCCAGCACCAAAGGCAATTGTCTATCGCTGCGTTGGTGCTCGGCTGCCAATGCCGCGCACAGGGCTTGGGTCAATCCAGTGTTCACCTGCACAAACGCAGCATCGTCAACGGGACGGTTTTCGCCTGCCAGGTGAACCACACAGTCTGCATGGGCCACCAAAGCCGGCAAGTTGGCCACATCGTCACCACGCACGAACGTGCTGACGGTGATGCCTGGCAGCTCGCTCAAGCGGACCAGCAAGTTTTTGCCAATAAACCCATCGGCGCCCGTCACCAGAACGCGGCGGTTGGACAGCGTCATTACACTTACTCCTCGGCCTCGACCACTTCACCACGCACCGTGGCCTGCATGAAGCGCAGCTTCATGAGCAATGCCTGCATGCCAGTCATATCCAACCGTGTGGTGTTGTGTGAGTTGTAGTCGGTCGCTTCAGAAATCTTGACTTCGCCCTGCTCAACAAACTTGCCGTAGTTGAGGTCGCGTAAGTCTGGCGGTACACGGTAGTAGCCTCCCAAGTCTTCAGCCGCCACCATTTCCTCACGGCTGAGCAAGGCCTCGTAGAGTTTTTCGCCATGGCGCGTGCCAATCACCCGCAGTTCGTGCTCGGGCTTGCCCAGCAAGCCTGTCAACGCATAAGCCAGAGTTTCGATGGTGGCTGCAGGGGCCTTTTGCACAAAAATCTCACCAGGCCTGCCATGCTCGAATGCATACAGCACCAAGTCCACCGCATCGTCCAGCGTCATCATGAACCGGGTCATGGAGGGGTCGGTGATGGTGATTGGTTGCCCCGAACGAATCTGGTTTGTGAACAGAGGAATCACCGAGCCACGTGAACACATCACATTCCCATAGCGGGTGACGTTGATCACAGTGTTATTGCTGTTTCGTGACTTGGCCACCGCCACTTTTTCCATCATAGCCTTGCTGATGCCCATGGCGTTGATGGGGTACACAGCCTTGTCGGTGCTGAGAACCACGACCCGTTTGACACCGCAGGTAATGGCTGCTTCAAGTACGTTTTCTGTCCCCAGCACGTTGGTCTTCACGGCTTCGAGAGGATGAAACTCGCACGATGGAACCTGCTTTAGCGCTGCAGCGTGATAAATGAAATCAACACCACGCACCACATTCAAAACAGACTGGTAATCACGCACATCCCCGATATAAAACTTGAGCTTAGGGTTGTTGTATTTCTTGCGCATGTCATCTTGCTTCTTTTCATCGCGGCTGAAAATTCGGACTTCACGCAAATCAGAATCAAGAAAGCGGCGCAGCACTGCGTTACCAAAAGAACCCGTCCCCCCTGTGATGAGAAGTATCTTGTCAGAAAACATAACAAACCTTGTAAAACTACGTCAATTCAATGCACTGCGGCAAAGACTAATCTTTTGTTCGGGAGTCGGATAATTAATCAGTACCGCCCGATACTTGCCCTTAAAAACAAAAAGACTCCCGGCAGCGGCCCCCACCACACCCAACTTGGCAATCAACTCGCCCAAATGATCCAAAGATCCTGCCCCTCCTAAAAACGTGACGGGCACTTTCAGGACCTCCTTGAACTGTGCTGCGAGCTCCAGGTCATAACCTTGCATCAAGCCATCTCTGTCAACCGAATTGATCACAATCTCACCAGCACCAGCGTCCTGGAATTGGCTAGCCAATGCCACAGGATCGAGTTTGTGGACTGTTTTGCTGTTGTGGGTGCAAACCTCATAACCTTTGGCAAACAAGCCAGTTCGCTTGCGCACATCCAGCACCGCAACCACTGACTGTCGGCCCACTGCCGCAGCTATCTCAGTCAACAAGGCCGGATGGGTGATAGCAGCAGAACTGATCGCCACCTTCTCAACTCCCATGTCAACGATACGGGCTGCCTGCTCTGCAGTAGTGACGCCACCGCCATAACAGAGAGGCATTCGGCACTCAGCAGCCAACTTTGCAATCAAGCCAAAGTCGGGTGCCACCTTGTTCACCGTCGCATCAATGTCCAATACCATCAACTCATCGGCTTCTTTCTCGTTGAAGATGCGCACAGCGTTGATCGGGTCCCCAACGTATTTAGGGTCTTTAAAAGCCTGGGTTTTGACCAAGCCCCCCTTGTGCACCAGCAAGCAAGGAATGATTCGAGGGCGCAACATCTATCTAAGCTCCACAAAATTTTTCAAGAGCTGCTCGCCCCAATGATGGCTCTTCTCGGGGTGGCACTGCACGCCGTGAATGTGGCCACGCGAAACCACTGCATCAAAATCCAGACCATAACTGGCTGTGGCTGCCACGTCACCCTTGTCTTCGGCATCAAAAAAGTAAGAGTGCAGAAAGTAAAACTGTGTCCCGTCTTCAAACCCTTTAGAAAACAGCTTGCTGTGATCATGTGGTTGCAAATCATTCCAACCCATATGGGGCATGGGTAATGCTGCACTCTGGGGCTGGCTTGCAAATGCCCTGACACGCCCTGGCACCCAATTGAGACCAGGCAAGCATCCCTCATCAGAGCCGCCAGCCAACATCTGCATGCCCACACAAATGCCAACTACGGGCACCTGCGCACCCAGAACCAGCTCTTCAAGCTTTGGTCGCATCCCTGAATCGTTGAGCCGCTGCATCGCATGGTCAAAATGCCCAACGCCCGGCAACACCAGCCGAACCGCATCTGACAACGCTTCCGGTGTATCCGCTCTACGAGCCTCTATACCCAGGCGTTTGAACAAGTTCAGGAAAGCCTGGATGTTGCCCACCCCATAGTCCACGATGCAAATCATCGGAAATACCTTTTTTCCAACCGCAATTTGCGCAAGAGATTTGCACCCAACCCAATCAGGTCACGCTTGCTCTTGTAATCGCGGAACGTCTTCTTGGGGCTGTCAAACAGTTGCTGCAGTTCATCGACCGTCAATCCCAGCTTGTGCGCCACATACTCAAACTCCTGCTTAAGGAAGTGCTCATCCATCTCCGGGCGCGAAATACGGTCCAGCGCTTGGTCACGTGTCATCTGCCCTGTCATGATCAGGCTAGAAAAGTGTGCACGCCGCTTTTCGTAGCCAAAACGGCGTGGCAGCCAATAATCTTCGTAAAACCGAGTAAAGCGGGATTCGTGGTGCTTGTGCTGGAAACGCTGCCAACCGAAGCGGTGCTCCAACTCGTCCTCCGCGTCCTTCTTGACATATGGCACTAAGTTGAGCGGGTGATGCACCTTCATACCCAAGACTTTCTGATACCACAGCTTGTAAACCAGTATGTCCACCAGCGGAAATTCATCATTGGGTTGGCCATCGCCACACTTGGTCCAAATGTCGGTAAACAATGTTTTATCGATACCTAGGTATCCCCCCCACTCCTCAGGCTCACGGCAACATTCAGTAGAAAAATTTGAGCCAGTAATGATGTGCTTGATTTCGTATTTGCGCGCAAATCGGTACAAACCGGTAAAGAAAGCTGCGTCTTGCACCAAGTCTTGGTCTGGGATGCCGGCCCGTAAAAACGCCACCTGCATGCGTTTGACTGCCTCCCAATTCACCACGTCGGTGTATAGATCCAGGCCCAGTCCATCGACAAGTTTTTCAATATTGCCTACGGCTTGGTCGGTGTTCCAACCTGCATCAACATGAAATAAAAGTGGGCGAAGGCCCATCTTTTCTTTAGCTACATAAGCCACATAGGAGCTGTCGAGTCCGCCGCTAAGTCCAATGATGCAGTCAAAATCTTTGCCCTTACCTGCCTCGCGAATGATATTTGCTGTGTGTGCAAGATGGGATTCACCTTTAGCCTGAATCTCCCAGTTAGGCTTAATAAGAGCACTGAAATTATTACAGTAATCGCAGGTGTCATGACTATCGAATCGGATATGCGGATCAGTCGAATCCATGATGCATTGAACGCAAATCTTATACATAAGCATGCCTTTTTCAAGTGTTCTTTTTGTCCACGCTGCAGTCGTAGTCGCTGGGAGTTTTTCCGTTATCCATCTTGACGCGGTAGGGGGACACAAAGAAGCGATAGATGCGATGGTACTGGGATGTCATCTCCCACAGACTTCTACTGGGCAGCTTAGCCACTGTGGCGTGGTCATGGTGAAGCACCGGAATGTCGGGCATGTAGTACATCTGCTCACGATTGGCGGCAAGTTGCCGTGCCAAGTAGAATTCCTCGCCCATCACGAAACCCGGCGACCACAGCCGACCATAGAGTTGAAAGAAGCGGGGTGTCAGGATGTAACATGCCCCGTAGCCTTGGTAAATTGGGCCTTCGCGAGCATAGGAGTGATGGTCCTTGCGACCGACTAGGGCGCGCATGAGTCTGGCCGCCCAACCAATCAGCTGCGAAAGTTGGAAACTACTGAAATACAGGTCCCAGATAATTTCGCGAAAGCGGCTAACGCCACTGATCACATGCGGGTTCTGGTGCTCATTATCAAGTGTGATTATATCCGGCGATACTACTGAGTGGAGTGTGAACGTTTCTTGTCGGCGCTTCATGCCTTCGAAGAAGCCGGTCTCGAACACGAGGTCATTGTTACCTATAACTATTGCGTCGTAGTCCCTGGCATAGTCCTGCAGTGCGACAATACCCATGTTTAGCCCTTCGAAATATCCTACATTGCAGTCATTCCATAAGACGGTACAACGGGGTGGCAAAACATTAGGGGCCGCCAAGATAGAACGCTCTTGATCACACGAAGCGTTATCGACCAAGACGATCTCGTACTCACAATCGCCGTGGTTGGCTGCGATTGAATGAGCAGCCTGGATGCTCAGATGTGAGTTATTATAGTTGGTGAATGCGAATCCAATTTTCACAGGAGCTCCATGATGGCAAGAGATTTTGAATAATAAAAAACCAAGTATCGAATATTTGTTTATGGAGATCCATTCAATTTTATTAATTTTGAATATATATTGGCATAAATAAAATTTAAAGATAATCTTCCAAATATATTTTTAGCCGAATCCGCTATATCCACCCGAAGCTCAAGGTCAGGCTTAAAAGAGGGGAGTGGATCTAAAGGCAATCCATTTCCGAGGAATTCGGAAATTTCTGACACTTGTTTAATGGAATCGTTGTGAATAACATTAAGCCCAGCAAGACAGTATTCACCAAATTTTGTCGGTGACGCAACATAATTAAGAGATCTAGGTAAGCGAGTCATCAGAGCATAATCGGCAGCACAGTACAGACCGTTTACATCATCATATGGAACCGAAGTAATTATCAAGCGATCAGAAATTACATTACGAAAAATGTACTTAGCCCTGTCCATATCAACAGTCGCAATAATTAAACGAGAATTACTTAATTTTAATATCCTTTCGTAGTACGAAATAAATTCGATAATTCCCTGATATCCCGTCATGCTCCCAGAATAAATGAAAAGAATTTCCTCATCTGAAACTTCAAAAAAACTACGCACTTTACATCTCAGTTCCATTGAAAAGTAAAATTTATCAACGGGAACTGGGCAAGGGATAACAGTAGCCCATAACCGAGGATTAATTGATATAAGAAGATCACGCAATGCTTCGCTCACACACACACAAGCATCGGAATATCTGCTAGCGAAGTACCGAATGATTATTTGCTTAGGTAGTAGGAGCAGAAACAAAATTGCACGTATGGTGGATGAGTATTTCTCTGTTGCAAATTTAAGTTCATCAACAGAGTCTCCTCGACAGTCCCATAATACAGGAAGCTTATGAAGTGGCTTTAACAATATACAGAGGAATGCAGTGTAATCAGCACGCGCATGTATAAATTTGTAATTATTAGTTTTTGTATTTTTTAAGATGTCTCTTGCTAGAATAAATAGATTTATCAGCAGTGAAGCAGGCAGGTATATATTAATGGCCTTTCTGAAAAATATGTTAACCCCCCCCCACTTCAAATATTCTTTAACATTTGCAAGACTACCTTCAAAGCTTTTGGAGAATGTTTCGTAGGTGAGAACATCAAATTCGACCCCATTTTTATTCATCGACTCACAGTGTTCAATCACCTGGGATCTAAATATAGAATTTCCAAATCCCTCATGGGTCACAAACAAAGCTTTCATACAATAGATATCCTATTTTTCGACATTTTTTTATTATCTGATTTATAAACGATCCAGGCCACAAGAAGCGAAAGAAAAAGTGGTGAATTACCGGGGATATCCCCAGATGACAACGCATTAATATAGTAGAAAAGTGCGAGCAAGCCGGGCAAAGAATGTGCACAAATTTTGAATATCGACCATGTAATCACTAGAAATAAGAAAATACCAAGCACGCCAATTTCAAAATAAAGCTCTGCCAGTAAATTGTGAGGGTAAAGATCAACATCCTCGCCAAAATAATAATGACCAAATGAAGATATGCCATTTCCAAAAAACGAAAAGGGCTGCGAAATTACGAATGAAATTGCATCAATCCGATGATATGCTGAATAAAACTCAGTATTAAATACGTAACTAGTAGTTGCCATTTCCAAAATGCTCATCAAAAACAAAATAGATATCACTGATACAAAGAAAACTTTTACCGAAAGTTTTTTTTGGCCATAAAAATAAAAAAATAAAGAGATAATAGCCGCAATAATTGGTGCTTTTGATCCTGAAATTACAAGCGCACCGAATGTTACTCCAACAAAAATGATTTGATAAGACGACATTTTCTTTTGCAAAGAATATACATATGCAAAATAAACCAGCAGTCCTGAAGCGAGGTGTCTAGAGACCCATATTGGATTTTCGAGTCCAGGCAAGATATACCGCCCTTCTGACTCAGGAATCCGAAATAAGAATAATGCAATTAGCAAGGCCACAGTTGAAAATCTAAATACACGGAAATAAATCAAATTAACAGAATCGACTTTGTAGCTAGAGTTGCTCGATAGTGCCGCCACCGTTAGAAGAAATATCGGCAGTATCACCACATACAATATATTGATGATTTTTTCGGTGGATGCCAAGGATCCACGCCCCATAATGAAGCTAAAAGCATAAGCAATAATAAATACAGCAATAAATGTCAAAATTGTATAAATTTTATATGCAAAAATTTTCCCTTTTTCCGCTATCGCATACACTATAAGCAAAGACGTCAACAATGACACAAATAGATATGACGGTATCGGCAGACTAATTATTGAAAAAAAGATCGAAAATATTGGCGCTAGTCCTATATAAAGGACAGAACCATAAAGAAAGTTATTTTTAACCTTCATTTTTTTTTGGCAGCAATTTAGATTTAATCAAAAAATACATTACAACCCAATAAGCCAAATAATTTATGGCGTGAGCCACTGATGCTGCTTGAAGTCCAAAATAATCTATTAATAGCCATGTCCACCCAAAAAAGCCGAATCCAAAAACAATTTCAGTAAGGATAAAGGCAGTTACCATTGATTGACCAATCATTAAATAGGCCAAAATCCAGGCCCCAATTTTCAGAGTGTCTCCTACAATTTGCCAAGCAAACAAATCACGCATTATTATAAATTCATTGGTAAATAGTATCCCAATGATAAAATCACGCAAAAGATAGATAGAAATACCACATACAGCAGCAGTAGGCAAGATAATTGCATACCCTTTAAGAATTTCTTTTTTTATTTCTTTGGGACATTTCAACTCAGATAGGCGTGGTAGATAATACACACTCAATGTTGTAGTAACAAGCATCAAATAAGCACCACTTAATCGCCACATTGCCTCCCAGTAGCCAGCCGCATCCCAACCAAGAGTTTCACCTAAATGGTTTCGAACCAACATATGACTAACCGGTACTGTGAAAGCACTCGTCAGTGCCATTGCAGTATATTTTCCTAAATCGATAGAGGCTTGTTTATCAATATTGCCTATTAAATACTTAAACTTGAACCAAGTAGTTCGATAGCAGAGAGCCAGGGTTATTAAAAAAACCAGTGACTGGTTGATAGCCAGCGCCAAGAACGCACCGTAGAGTCCCAGCTTCATAATCATCAAGCCGCTGACAACTAGAGAAAATACGCTACCTACGATGTTTACTATTACATAGGTTGATATTTCTTTTCTCCCATTAAGTATCGCTATTAGCAAGTTATTGAAAACAAAAAAAACTAGCGTAAAACCAAACCAAATAAAGATACTTCCATATTCAGCATCTTTTAAGAGTGATGTCGCCAAGCGTTGATTAAATAAGGCTACTAGTACTCCTGTAACTACAGATCCAATTAGTGCAATTGTTCCTGCTGTCCTCCATATGTCATGCAATTTGACTTCATTGTCAAAATATTCTGCCGTGTATTTGATGACACCAGTATTAATTGCACCACTTGCAAATGTGGTGATTATCTGTAATGCATTTTGAAATTGGCCCAAAGCCGCATAACCGGCAGGCCCAACATACACCGCCAAGATCTTATTTAACCCCAACAGGGTCAACATCTTCACGCTCACCGCAATGGCGTTGAGCAGGCTGGTTTTGATGAGGGTCAAAGCATCAACCGCTGAAAGTGTTGCAAGCGGCAATCACGGCTTGAACCTGGGCTTGCTTCATCGTAGGCCCAATTGGCAAGCTCACAACCTCTTGGTGAATCGCCTCGGTTAGCGGCAGTTGCAAGGAACTATAAGCCTTGTAGGCCTGTTGCTTGTGTGGCGGGATGGGGTAATGGATCAAGGTGTCGATACCCGCTGCCTTGAGGTGGGCTTGGAATGCGGCACGTTGCTGGACGCGCACCACAAAGAGGTGAAACGCATGGTTACCCAAGGTGTCCACGGTGGCATTCCGGTCAATTGGCAATCGCACTAAGGGGTTATGGATGCATTGGGCGTATGCCACGGCGATCTCTTGGCGAACGCGGGTTTCGGCATCAAGGTGTTGCAGCTTCACGCGCAAAAGCGCAGCCTGCATCTCGTCCAAACGGCTGTTCAATCCTTGGTAAAGGTTTTCGTATTTTTTGTGGCTGCCGTAATTACCCAAAGCGCGCACTGTCTGCGCTAGCTCGGGGTCGCTGGTGGTCATAGCGCCGGAATCACCCAAGGCCCCCAAGTTCTTGCCGGGGTAAAAGCTAAAGCCCGATGCGTGACCCCAGTTGCCGGCGCGTTTGCCATCCACCATGGCGCCATGGGCTTGAGCCGAGTCCTCCAAGACCAACAACTGGTGTTCTTCGGCTATAGCCATGATCGCCTTCATGGGCGCTAGCTGCCCGTACAGGTGAACTACGACAATGGCTTTGGTCTTGGGCGTGATGGCCGCGCGCACCTTGTTGGGACACAAGTTGTAGCTGCCCTCATCGGGCTCCACAAAAATGGGTTTGAGCCGATTCTCGGTGACGGCCAAGATGCTTGCGATGTAGGTGTTAGCGGGCACGATAACCTCATCTCCCTCTTGGAGCTTGTCCATTTCTATCCAAGCCCGCAGGGTCAAGACCAACGCGTCCAAGCCGTTCGCCATGCCCACGCAGTGGGTGCTGCCGCAATAAGCTGCAAACTCTTGTTCGAACGCTTTAACCTCATGGCCCAACACATACCAACCCGAGTCAATGACACGGGTGGCCGCATCGATCAAGGCTTGGCGGTGTTGTTGGTTGATGGCTTTTAAATCAAGAAATGGGATCATTTTGAAAATTATGTATATTGAAAATGCAAATTTTATGCTTAGTAAAATTCTACTTTCACGCTTTCATTTAAATAGCGTCGATATCGGTCGCGTGAAACCTCGATAGAAGGTCGATCGATCTCATAGTAGAAATCCATCTCACTTTCACCAACACGACGAGCGCCAAATCGCTCATGGAATTGCCATACACTTTCATTACCTTTACGCACATCAAAATGGGCTTTCTCGAAGCCCAAATGATCCAAGGCATATGAGTAGACCATCAATGCGGATTCAATGGCTGCATGGTTGGGGCGACTGGCTGCAAGAACCCATGATCCCCAACAAAAACTATCGCTTGTGGGCTCATAAAGTCGAACTGTTCCAACCGATTCACCAGCGTACTCGATAATAAAATAAGCCTGATTATCCATTTTTAAATATCGATGCAACCAAGCCTTCTGATCGGCAATAACCCCTGTCACGGGGCTGAGATATCGGGATTTAATTTCATCTGTTCGCAAAGACAAAATAAAAGCAGCATCGCTAATTTTCGCATCTCGAAACCGAAGTGTTTTACCATGTACAAACGCGGCTTTGCGTATTGAACAATTGGAAATCATGACTTAATTTTTCTTTCAAAATCTTCATATGAACGAATATAATCTGCATCATCGTAGTGTTCATTAGCGAGCACCAACAGTACACAGTCGTGACTGAAATTTTTCATCGTTCCCCAAACCATGGCGTCTTGAAACAAGCCGATATGGGGTTGGTCCAAGAGGTGGGTCACTTTTTCTTTTCCGTCGTCCAAGGTCACTTCACACGAACCACTGACTGCAATCAGGTACTGCTGAGTTTTGTGGTGGGCGTGTTGACCACGAGGAACATTGGGTTTAGTGCCGTAAATATAAAAGATGCGCTTAATATCAAAGGGTATGCCAATACCTGACTCAATCGCGATTAATTGGCCACGCTCATCTCCCAATACACGATGTTTACTTAAATTTTTTTCCATATTTTATTTCCGTTTGCTTTTTTGGCGCAAATACAGTCATTAACGCATCAAGACCAAAAATCGATTCAGTAAATTTTTAACAAACTTTCCAATTTTATAAATTAAAGTATAGATTATTGGATTTGTTATTAAATCGATATTTGCAATTACACCCCATTGCTTAGCATCTTGCTTCAGGTTAAACAGATCCAATATTTTAGCGACAGTACTTTCGATTGAGTGATTATCTATCGCAGCACCATAACATTTAGTACCGATCAAATTATTCTGATCCGATAAGAATTCTTCGATCAAATGATCAAAAGTCATTCTTCGATGCAACCCCCATGCAGCATCATTGCCCAAACTATAATCACTTGACTCATAAAACCAATCATACCCATGCGAACTAGGAATTTCGACGAGTGAGTAATCAATAATAGCCGTCGGAATTTTTAATTTAGAAATCTCAAGACAAGAGGTGCCCATCACAATACCGACATCAATGTTATCCATAAGATAATTATCAAGCACCCCTGCCTGAATTACCCCTGGATGATAAAGACTTATATTATTTTTTTTAGCTTCTTCAATGACTCTATGATATTCTTGACCATCTCCAATCAAATACAGTTTAATATTTTCTTTATATTGGGATTTCGCAACATCACGAATTAATTTGATGATCGCATATATTTTGTCGTAGGAAAATCGCCCTAGCCAGGCAACTGAAATAGAGTTATCTTTTCGTTTTTTTATCGGCAGCCTACTTGAATTGAACTCAATAGGAATTGGCAAAAAGAAGGGGGCTTCAATTTTTGCACCCACCTCCTTTTCAAAGCTAAATTTTGTTGCTCCATCCATAAAGGCTATCGTCTTAGCATTAGCCATTTCGATTAATCGTCTTTTAAAATTTTTATTTCCCAATCGAAAATATGATCTGAAATTTGAATGCAAAAGATACTTAATATTATCCGGGTGAATCGACCAGAGCAAAAAATTCTCATCTAAAGATGATTCCGACACCATGAACTTTAAGTCAGCCAAATGAGAGAGTGGCGTTATATTGATGCAACCTTTTGGCAATGAAACGCCATCGCTATAATCTACAAAAACTATGTTACCGATATTTTTAAGATAATTTCTTATGAATCCATCTCTGTAATCCACCACATACACTTTTACAGAAGTCGTTGTAGCTATATAATTAGCCAGCCTAGCAAAGAGAATTTGTGCCCCTCCAATATTTTTACTTGGATATATAAATGTTATACGCTTTAACATCTGCAAGGCGGGCATAGATTTATCTAGTCGACATATTGATTATCAAGTACGCCACAAACATCTATTACCTGCTCCACTCTTTCCCAAGCGTATTTCGGTGTATTTTTAAATTGCTTGTGCCCTACCAATATAACTGCAATATTCGATTCGCTTAGCGCCTCTTCTTGGTCGCAAATTATTAAACCATCTATATCGAAAAAATCGCTTCTTTTTTTATTTGGCTCAACAGCATAAACTTTCCCCGGATGAATTCTTGCGATTTCCTTTGCTATTTCAAGAGAAGGGCTTTCTCGGAGATCGTCTATATCTGGCTTAAATGCCAACCCAAAACATGAAATAACGATATTATTTTTCTTCAATCCAGGTTTTCTTTGTAAAATTTCAGCGATTGCCAAATTTATTTTCTCGATAACCCATTTAGGTTTAGACTCATTTACCTCTCGTGCTGTACGTATAAGCCTGGAGTGTTCTGGTGTTTTAGCCACAATAAACCATGGATCAACTGCGATACAGTGACCACCAACACCTGGTCCTGGTTGTAGAATATTCACTCTTGGGTGCCGATTTGCCAGCTTTATTAGCTCCCAAATATTAATTTCAAGCTTTTCACAAATAATTGACAATTCATTTGCGAATGCAATATTGACATCACGAAAACTGTTTTCCGTCAACTTGCACATCTCAGCGGTACGTGCGTTAGTTATGACGCACTCGCCCTGTACGAATGTTTTGTATAGGCGTACAGCCGCATCAGAGCACTTGACCGTCATACCTCCGATGACACGGTCGTTCTGGACCAGTTCGCGCAGCACATGCCCTGGTAGCACGCGTTCCGGACAGTGCGCCACACGAATATCACTGGCTTCGCCGTGAGTTTGCGGGAACGTCAAGTCAGACCGTGCCTCTGCCAACCAAGCAGCCATTTGCTCGGTGGCTCCCACGGGCGAAGTGGATTCAAGGATTACAAGGTCCCCTTTTTTCAACACCGGTGCAATCGACTTGGCAGCCGACTCGATGTAATCCACGTCAGGATGGTGTGGACCTGTGGGTCCATCTTTGAATGGCGTTGGAACGGCAATCAGAAAGGCGTCGGCAGGCTCGGGGGTGGTTGTGGCACGAAGATAGCCTTCAGTCACTGCTGCGTGGACAACCATGTCCAGGTCAGGCTCGACGATGTGGATTTCGCCTCGGTTGATAGTGTCAACAGCATACTGATTCACGTCCACGCCAATAACCTTGACTTTACAGCTAGCAAAAACGGCGGCGGTGGGCAGGCCGATATAGCCAAGGCCGAGGACAGAGATGGTTTTAAAGGATTGACTCATTTTTATTCCGATGTGCGCGATTCAAATGTGCGGCAAATATGCTGGCATGCTTTCCCGTCGCCATATGGGTTGTGCGCATAGGCCATTAGTCGATAAGCGTCTTTGTTCTTAAGTAGGTTCACTGTTTCGCTGACGATCTTGGTTCTGTCTGTGCCCACCAGCTTCACTGTACCTGCAGCAACGGCTTCTGGCCGCTCGGTTGTTTCACGCATGACCAATACAGGCTTGCCCAGCGAGGGGGCCTCTTCCTGAATGCCGCCCGAGTCAGTAAGGATGATATGGCTACGCTTCATCAAGTAGACAAAGGGCAAGTAGTCTAAAGGCTCAATCAGGTGAACATTAGTGACCTCACCCAGAATGCGCCGCACGGGCTCTTGCACGTTAGGGTTGAGATGTACAGGATAAACAACTTGTACATCTGGCTGAGCTGCAATGTCGCACAAGGCTTGGCACATGGACTCAAAGCCTGCACCAAAATTTTCACGACGGTGACCTGTCACCAGCACCAAGCGCTTGGAGCTGTCCAGAAAAGGGAATTGCGCGGCCAAGTTGCTGTTAAGCACAGCGTCTTTATCCAGCCGATGGCTAATACTGAGCAAGGCATCAATAACGGTATTCCCGGTTACGTGAACGGTAGCGGGATTTACGCCTTCCTGTAGCAGGTTGGTTTGCGCTTGTGTGGTTGGAGCAAAGTGCAAACCAGCCAACCGACCTGTCAGTTGGCGGTTGGCCTCTTCAGGCCAGGGAGAGTAAAGGTTGTTAGTGCGTAAGCCTGCTTCTACATGCGCTACCCCCACTTGCTGGTAGTAGGCGGCCAGACTAGTTCCTAATGTAGTACTTGTGTCCCCGTGAACCAGCACCCAGTCAGGCTTGTACTGGGCAAACACCCCCTCCATACCTTGAAGGATGTTGCAGGTGATTTGCGTTAGCGTCTGCCCGGGACGCATGAGGTTCAAATCAAAGTCTGGCGTGATGTCGAAAAGGTGCAATACCTGGTCCAGCATCTGGCGATGCTGGGCTGTCACGCAAACCTTAACTTCTAGCTTCTCAGACTTTTCGAGCTCTTTGACCAAAGGCGCCATCTTGATGGCTTCTGGCCGAGTTCCAAAGACTACTAGTAGCTTTAATTTCATAATTAACGATTATTCTGAAGGACTAAACTTCAATATCAACCCTTTGCGCGCGGGAGGGAAGTCTCATATGCGGTCAGCAAACCTTCTTTGGTCAAAGCATCTATTTCCGCTTTAATCGCCTCATGTTCTGCCCTCTTACGTATTAGGAAACGCTCCATTAGAATGAGTTTCTCTGCTACACCCTGCGGCGTGAGCACGTAGACATAGCCAAACTTGTTCTTGCTCTGGCTAAAGTTCTGCATCTTCACCCAGCCCTTGTCAATGAGTGCCTTGAGGCAATAGTTCAGCCCGCTGGTGCTGACGCCGAGTTTTTCGGCAATCTCGCGCTGCGTCATGTCGGGGTTGTCTTGCAACATTCGCAAGACTCGGAAGTAGGTGTCTTCCTGGAGTTGGGATCGGCGGCTGGTCATGCAAGGGGGTTTTAGCCACGCTACCGCCATGCCGTGTCACGATCGGCAGGCGCTAGTGGATGTTCCGCAGGAGAACATTTGTGCGAATTCGCATGATTGTAGATTCCATCAGATGAGTTTTCGATGACGTGGGTAAAATATTTATCGAAACCATTAAGGTTCTGACACTTCGCTGACGTCTGCCGGGGTGGTTTCAGCCTGCTGTTGGACTGCTTCTTCCATGCTGACGGTGTTCACCACCAACTCAAACTGCTCCAAGATTTCGGGTTCGTGGCGGTGGATATAGCTGTTGACAGCCTCGTTGGACAGCAGCTTGGTCAAGTACCCCTTGGCCACCACCAGGTTGAGCAGGTCGGAGCCGTAGTTTTGCTCGGCGTCTTTGTACTGGGTCTGGACCTGGCTCATTTCCTTCTCCAGCTTGACGATCTGCTCGATGGGCGAGGTCTTGTCTCGCTCAGCAGGTTTCAGATCTGCCCGCTGCTCGGGCGGCGTGGCTTTGAGCAGGGCTTCGGCGTGGGCCACGGTGATGGTGTTGCTGGTCACCATCAGCTCTACCGCTTCCACCTGCCGGGCCGCCTTCATGTTGCGCAGAATGCGGGTGACGTCTGGGGTGAACTGCTTGTCTTGCAGCAGGTCGATAGCTTCGGGGCAGATGCCTTCGAGCAGGTTGATGCGGCGGTTGATGGAGCTCAGATTGACGTTGAACGCCCGGGCCAGACGCTCGCGGCTAACGCCTCGGTCGATGGCGCGGCGTAGCATGTAATGCTCTTGCACCGTAGAAAGGCGGTTAATGCGGTGGTTGTAGCTGAAGGTTTCGTCGTC
>JACCDH011085903.1_pt1 | contig 20525 bp, 21 predicted proteins | sample 7442481 | NCBI WGS metagenome assembly JACCDH01 (sample SAMN15323433, study PRJNA562643) | freshwater metagenome | isolation source: river surface water | place: USA:Blue River Watershed | collected 2017-08-15 | reverse complement strand
TGTGTTTGAGCAGTTGGATGGGAATGCCAAGGTGGTTGGGATTAATTAGTAATTTATTATAAAGTTTACAATAGTGAAAAAAGCAATTATTACAGGAATTACAGGTCAAGATGGAGCTTATTTGGCAGAGTTCTTATTAAACAAAGGATATGAGGTGCATGGGATTAAGAGAAGGTCTTCTTTGTTTAATACCCAGCGTATAGATCATATCTACGAGGACCCTCATACTCCACACAGGCACCTACATTTACATTATGGTGACTTAACGGATAGTACCAATTTAATACGTATTATTCAAGAAGTTCAACCTGACGAAATTTACAACTTGGCTGCTATGAGCCATGTGCATGTAAGTTTTGAAGAACCAGAATACACGGCTAATGCAGATGGTATTGGAACATTAAGAATTTTAGAAGCAGTACGTTTATTGGGATTAACTAAAAAAACGAAAATATACCAAGCATCTACTTCGGAATTATATGGATTAGTACAAGCGGTACCTCAATCTGAAACGACACCATTCTATCCGCGTTCACCTTATGCTGTAGCAAAATTGTATGCATACTGGATTACAGTTAACTATAGAGAAGCATATAACATGTATGCATGTAATGGCATCTTGTTTAATCACGAATCTCCACAAAGAGGAGAAACCTTTGTAACAAGAAAAATCACAAGAGCAACTGCAAAGATTGCTTTAGGTATGGATAGTTGTTTATACTTAGGAAATTTAGATGCTAAAAGAGACTGGGGTCATGCAAAGGATTATATTGAAGGAATGTATTTAATACTTCAACAAGAAAAGCCAGAAGATTTTGTTTTGGCAACAGGTATAACTACAACGATTCGCGATTTTGTAAAAATGAGTTTTACTGAATTAGGTATTGAATTAGGATTTAGAGGGAAGGATGAAGCGGAAGAAGGATATGTTGTTAAAAATACTGGTGAATACAAATTAGAAGAAGGAAAAGTAGTTGTTAAAGTAGATCCCAAATATTATAGACCAACTGAAGTTGATTTATTAATTGGTGATCCAACAAAAGCGATGACCAAATTAGGATGGAAACCTAAGTATGATTTAGCAGCATTAGTTAAAGAAATGGTATCAAGTGACGTTTCCTTATTTAAAAAAGAATTGTATATTAAACAAAGTGGACTATAAGAATGGAACAAACTGCTAAAATATATATTGCTGGACACAGGGGAATGGTAGGTTCTGGTTTGGAGCGCAAACTAAGAAAAGAAGGATATGACAATATTGTTACAAGAACTTCAAGTGAATTAGATTTAAGAAATCAACAGGCGGTAAATGATTTTTTTGAAAAAGAAAAACCATCATACGTAATACTTGCTGCAGCAAAAGTAGGAGGCATTCATGCTAACAATACATATAGAGCAGAATTCATCTACGATAACTTAATGATAGAAGCTAATATTATTCATGCAGCGTATTTAAATAAGGTGACTAAATTATTATTTTTAGGATCATCTTGCATTTACCCTAAAATGGCACCGCAGCCATTAAAAGAAGAGTATTTATTAAGTGGATACTTAGAGCCAACCAATCAACCATATGCCATTGCAAAAATTGCAGGTATTGAAATGTGTGATAGTTACAGAGCACAATATGGTTGTAATTTTATTTCAGCAATGCCTACAAATTTGTATGGCACGAATGACAATTATCATCCAGAGAACTCACACGTCCTTCCTGCATTAATTAGAAGAATTGTTTTAGCAAAAAAAAATAATGAGCCTACGGTTACAATTTGGGGAACAGGTACGCCAAGAAGAGAATTTTTACATGTTGATGATTTGTCAGATGCTTGTTTTTATTTACTTCAGAACTATAATCAACAAGGTTTAGTGAACATTGGTTGTGGAGAAGATATATCAATAAAAGAGCTAGTCAATTTAATATCAAAAATAGTAAAATATAACGGAGATTTTAAATTTGACGAAAGTATGCCTGACGGAACACCTAGAAAATTATTGAATGTCGAAAAGATAAACAAAATTGGCTGGTCTTCTAAGATATCATTATTTGAAGGGGTGTCGAAATCTATAGATGAATTTATTTATAAATTTTCAATGAAATAGAATGAAAATTGCTGCAATCGTACAAGCAAGAACAGGCTCTACAAGATTTCCTAACAAAGTGTTTGCTAGTTTATCAAATAAACCCCTTATTTGGCATGTTTTTAATCGTCTTAAAAGCTCACAACTTATTAATTCTCTTATATTAGCTACAACTGAAAATCCGAATGACGATTCTCTCGTTCAGTGGGCAAATGAGAACGGAATATTTTATTTTCGAGGTAGTGAGAATGATGTATTATCGCGGTATTATTTTGCTGCAAAAAAATTCAATATTGACATAATTATAAGAATTACTGCTGATGATCCCTTCAAAGATCCGGAGATAATTGACATGATAGTTGAGTCTTTTATTAACAATAAATTGAATTTTATTTCAAATAATAACCCACCCACTTATCCGGAGGGTTTAGATGTGGAGGTATTTGATATTGAATCTTTAGAGTTAGCTTTTAAAAACTCAAAAGATCCATATGAACGAGAACATGTTACACAATATTTTTATAGAAATCCGGAAAAATTCAAAATTCAAAATTTTTACAATTTCGAAAACACATCAAATCTAAGGTGGACAATTGACACAGAGGTGGATTATAAAATGGCGACTGAAATATATAATAATTTATTTAATGAAGGAAATTGTTTTAATTATAAAGACACGATTGAATTTCTGAAAAAATTTCCTGAAATATCATTGATAAATATAGATGAAACAAGAAGTGCAATGTATAATAATTTAAAATAAAAATTTTATGAATCGATTTTCAGAACTAGAAAAAAAGTACGTAAACGAAGTTATTGACAATGAATTTAGTACAAGCAAGAATAGTATTTTTGGCAATAAGCTAGAAACAGCTTTTTCTGATTTGTTAGGAGTTAATTACTCTATAGCACATGTAAATGGGACGGCAACTATGCATACAGCTTTAGCTGCACTTGGTGTTAAACCTGGTGACGAAGTGATTGTCCCTCCATTAACTATGTCAAGTACATCACTAGCTGTACTTCATAATCTATCAATTCCTGTATTTGCTGATGTTGACTTAGAAACATTTAATATTTGCCCTAAGGATTTGGAGAAAAAAATTACAAATAAAACAAAAGCGGTAATAACTGTAGCGCTATATGGACTATCTCCTGAATATGATGAGATAATAGATATATGCAAAAGACACAATATTTTTTTAATTGAAGATAATGCCGAATGTTTTTTAAGCTATTATAAAGACAAGATGGTTGGAACTTTTGGTGATTTTTCTAGTTTTAGTTTTCAAGCAAGTAAACACTTAACCTGTGGAGAGGGCGGTATGCTTTGTACTAATAATGAAAAATTTGCTGACAATGCTAGAAAATTCAGTAGTTTAGGTTACGCAGGCGTAAGTGCCAAGCATGGTAAAATTACAAGAAATGACATTCAAGATCCTCAATATAATAGACATATTAGTCTTGGTTTTAACTACAGGCTGTCAGAGGGGAATGCAGCAATTACATTAGGACAATTAGAAAGATCAGAAGAGCTTGTAAATACTAGAATAAAAGTTGCGGAAATTTTTGATGAAGTCGTTGACAACACTGACTTATTAATTAAGCAAAAAACTCCTAAATATTGTATAAACAGTTTCTGGAGCTATAGTGTTGTTTTGAATACTGATAATCCTGAGAAAAATTGGTACAGGTTTAGAGATTTATTCCAAAAAAATGGCGGAGATGGATTTTATGCAGCATGGAAATTATCTTATTTCGAACCTTTGTTTTTAAATGAGATTCAATCATATAAAGGTGTTTGGCAAAAATATGAAAATGGCTTGTGCCCCAACTCAGAATATCTGCAACCAAGAATGATACAATTGAAAACAAATTACTGGAACTTGGATGAAGCACGTGTTCAAGCCAACATACTTGCTGAAACAATCAAGTCATTTTAGTATTAAATGGCCTAAGGTTGTTTTTTTAAACAATAATTAAAATGGATAATATATTCGAACTAGATTTAAACAAGATTGATTTTTCAAAAATACTAAATACTGCTGAAAGTGATTTAAATAGGTTATTTCCATTAAATCGAAGTATTTTAAATGAAGGTGTATTGACATCTTTAGAAATTTTGCAAGAAAACATTGATTTTGAAATAATTAAAATCAAAACTGGCTATAATTGTTATGACTGGGTTGTGCCCGAAGAGTGGGTAATAAAAGACGCCTATATCAAAATTGGCAACAATAAGATCATTGATTTTAAGGAAAATAATTTACATGTTCTAAATTATAGTGAACATGTTGATAGGGAAATGAGCTACGACGAATTATTGCCGCATTTATATTATATTGAAGAACAACCGAATGCGATTCCATATAGAACTTCTTATTACAAAAAAAACTGGGGGTTCTGCCTTTCTTATAATCAATTTAAAGAACTAGACAAAAGTGCAACATATATAGTCAAAATTGACTCCAAATTCATACCAGGAAATATTTGTATTGCCGAGAAAATTATTCATGGTAAAGTAAAAGATGAAATTCTAATATCTGCATATTCTTGTCACCCATCTATGGCAAATGACAGTCTTTCTGGTGTGATAGTTTGGTCGATGGTATTGAATTTTCTTCAAAAAACTAATCCATATTATACTTATAGATTTGTTTTGCTTCCTGAAACAATAGGTGCAATTGCTTATCTGCATTATAGAGAGAAGGAAATCAAAGAAAATACTAAACGAGCATTTGTTCTAACAACATGCGGTGGTCCAGGAAAATTTGGAATGAAGTCATCTTTTATTGGAGATGACTTGATCGACATATCGGTTAAATTAGCATTCAACCATAACGGAATTGAATATTTACATTACCCATTTGACATAAATGGAAGTGATGAAAGACAATATTCGTCACCGTACTTTAGAATTCCTTGTGTTACAATTTCTAAAGACAAATATTATGAATACAAAGAGTACCATACTTCTCTAGATAACTTATCTTTTGTCAAAATTGGATATATATATGATTCATTTAAACTCTATTTATATTCACTTCAGAATCTTGAGTTAGGAAATAAAATTTATTTGTCATTAAATCCCGCTGGTGAGCCTTTTTTAACAAAACGTGAATTATATTCTGCAATAGGAATCACGATTAGTAACAAATTAAACAGTGATTTACATCATTCCAAAAAAGAATATTCAACTCTGAAGGATTTTAAAATAACAGGAGAGGATACAGATATAATTTTATGGCTAATGTTCTATGGAGATGGACAAAATAATTTAATGGAAATTTCAAGAAAAATAAATAAATCTATTTATGATTTATTTAGAGTTGCTCAAATATTAACAAATCTAAATCTATTAAGAGAAATATGAAAGACAAACCTAAAGTTCTACTGATTATTGGGAATCAAAGGAGGCATTTACATTTTGCAACATCTATAAATCGCGAATTTAAATTAGCTGGTGTAATTCTTGTTGATAGAGGAAAAGATGTTCCTGAAATGCCCCAAGACATCGATGAAATTGATCAAATAAATTTCCTAAAACATTTTAAAGATCGATCGGATGCGGAAGCTAAGCATTTTGATAAAATCGAAAATTTGACATGTCCTATTTTGGAGGTTGGGTTTAGTGAATTAAATACTGAAGAGTCAGTTAAATTTATTCAAAAAATTTCACCAGAATTTGTTTTTGTTTTTGGCTCGGGTTTGATTAAATCTCCGCTTATCGAAGTGCTACCTAAAGAAACAATCAATTTACATTTGGGTTTATCTCCAAGGTACAGAGGATCTGCTACTTTATTTTGGCCATTTTATTTTTTAGAACCAAATTTCGCAGGCACTACATTTCATTATTTAGCGGAACAGCCAGATGCTGGTGAAATAATTCATCAAATAGTTCCTGTCTTGGAGTACGGGGATAAAATTCATGATGTTGCATGCAAAGTAGTAGCAGAATCATCCTTAGCGGTAATTGAACTATTGCATATATATATTGCAAATGGAAGTTGGGATAAATTCCCTCAAAAGCATTCCGGAAAAAATTTCCTAGATTCCGACTTTCATCCTTCCCAATTGAGATTAATTTATAATACATTTGATGAAAAAATTGTAGATTATTTTTTAGACAATAAACTTAGAAACAGAGTCCCTAAATTAATAAAGCAAACATTAAAATAAAACAAAATGAATAAAAGAAGCTTTTCAAAAGAATTTAACATTGGATCAAGAAAAATTGGGAATGGTCATCCATCTTACCTTATTGCAGAAATTGGTGCAAATTTTGATAAAAGTTTGACAAAAGCAAAAGAGCTATGTAGTGCAGCCAAAGAATCTGGTGCTGATTGTGCAAAATTTCAAAGTTTTATTTCTGAAAAAATTGTATCAGCAGAGGGATTTAAAAGAATGCAATTAAAAGGGGTGCACGGATCGTGGGGAAGGCCAGTAAATGAAGTTTTTAAAGATGCGGAATTCCCTAGGGAATGGCACTATGAGATAATGGAATATTGTAAAAAAATCAATCTTGATTTCTCTACATCTCCTTATGATTACGAGGCAGTTGATTTATGCGTCGAGCTAAATGTTCCTTTTATTAAAATAGGCTCTGGTGAAATAACTTGGCTGGAAATGATTGAAAAAATTGCTTCAACACAAAAGCCTATAATATTGGCAACAGGAGATGCTACATTGTCCGAAATAGACGAAGCAATAACTACAATTGAGTCCACTGGAAATAAACAAGTTGTTTTGTTACAGTGCATTACGAATTATCCTTCTATGATTGAAAGTGCGAATATTAATGTATTAAAAACGTATCAAAGCGCATTTGATATTTTAACTGGGTACTCAGATCACTCTGCGGGTGACGTAGTTATATTGGGTTCTATTGCATTAGGAGGTTGTGTTGTTGAAAAACATTTCACTCTAAACAAAAAAGATATAGGACCTGATCATCCTCATTCTATGGATGTTAATGAATTTTCCTCTATGGTAAAAAACATACGAATGCTTGAGACAGCTATGGGTAGTACAAGGAAATTTGTTGTTGAGGAAGAACAAGAAACTGTAATTGTTCAGCGAAGAGGATTATATGCAAATAGGATGATAGAGAAAGGCGAAGTTATTAAAATCGAGGATATTGTTGAATTACGACCTGCGCTTGGGATTCTACCTAAGTATAAAAAAATGGTTGTAGGTAAGATTGCAAAAGAAACAATTATAGCTAATTCGCCAATTTTTTGGAATAGTTTTTAGAATATGACTGAAAGAGAAAAAATTATTGCACTAATTGATAATGATTGCTTAAAAAAGTCTGATGCTATTGTACTTTTAGAAGGTGATGGATTAAATCGATATCAAAAAGCTGTTAATTTGTATAAAAGTGGCTGGGCTAATAAGATAATATTTAGTGGTGGAATAACAGACTATGAATATGGAAGTTTCCCTTTGAGTGATATTTTGCCTAGTATAATTAAAGAAGGCATACCCGAAAGTGATTTAATTCATGAAAATAATTCTAGAAATACAAGAGAACAAGCAATTGAGGTTGTCTCTTTTGTGAAAAATAATCTGTGGGCTAAAAAATTAATCTTAGTTGCAACACATGAACATCAGTATAGAGCTTATTTGACTTTTTTGAGAGTTGTTATAGATTCAGGTCTGGATATTATTATATATAACTCTCCGGTCAGAAATCTGCCTTGGTTTAATGAAACTGGTTGGGGGCGAAGAATTGACCGTTTAGAGCAAGAATTTGATAGAATTGAAAAGTATGAAAAATTAGGTCATATTGCAACATACGAAGAAGTGATAAATTATCAAAAATGGAAAGAAGAGCAACTTTAGATGAAGCAAAAGTAATGTATGGAGAAAATTTTATTGGTATAGAAGCTATAAATAAAATCTCACCATTTTTGAATTTTAAAATTCCAATAATTTTGCCGGAATTTAATTTTTCAATTAAAGAGTTAGAAGATTATTCGGAAGATTATATTTTAATTCTAGCTCTTTCTGAGTTTAACAATGGTAAACCAGTAAATCTAATCGAGTTCAGAAATTTGCTAGGAGTAAGCCAAGACACTCCTCCATGTTTTTATAATCAAGATTGGTATTTAAAAGAAAAATTTGCAACGCTTCAGTTAAGCGGTGATTGGCACTTTGTAAGAAAAAAAATTTTAGATTCAACAAGAGCTTTAAGTCCAGAAATCATTTCTTTAAACAGAAAACTACCAACTGCAATATTGTGTGCGTATACATTTTTTGTTTATTATTTTATTAATAAAGTAATATTATGGGAGAATGATTATTTATGGTGTTCTGATAGAGATGAAAATGGAGACAGGGTTTATGTTGGGCGCTATAAAGATATTTTAGGTATAAATAAAGACGGATTTAGCATTCATAGACATCTTAGTATAAGGAATTGTTATGGTTCAATTTAATAATTTTAAATTGAACCATAAAATCAAAAACTATTCAACTAAAGTAGTTTCTTTATTGACTTCTAAAGTAATCAAGTCTTCGGGTATCTATACATTTGCAAGTTTTACAAATTCAGCTCTTCCCTTTTTTTTATTACCATTCTTAACAAGACACATAGAGCCAAGCGAATTCGGATTGATTTCAATGTTTCAAGTTGTAGTCAATGTACTTTATCCCTTTATTAGCTTAAATCTTGAAGCAGCAATTGCACGAAAATATTTTGAAGAAAACAGTATTGACCTTAAATACTATATTGGGAGTTGTTTTATACTATTCTTGAGCTCACTAATATTTACGTCATTAGTATTTTTTATTTATAGCAATTATGTAAGTTCTATATCCACATTGCCTACTTATATTTTAAAATATTCTATTGTAATCGCAGCCTGTCAATTTATAACTACTATAATTTTAACATTGTTTCAGGTTGGAGTTAAACCAATACAATACGGAATTTTCCAAATCTCTCAAACTTCATTAAATTTCATTTTAACTATAATTTTTATTTTATTTTTTGAACAGAAATGGGTTGGTAGAATCGAAGCACAGTTGTATACAGGTTTAATATTTTCAATATTTTCAATATTTTATTTGTTGAAAAATAATTTATTAGCTATTCACATAAGAAAATCAGATATTCTACACTCATTAAAATTAGGGCTACCTTTAATACCACATGCATTAGGAGCGATGTTATTTACCTCAATTGATAGATATATAATTACGAACGAATTCGGATTAATTTATACAGGAAATTATAGTGTAGCATTTCAAATCGGGTCTGTTGTAAGTGTTTTGACGGTTGCAATTAATAATGCATATGTTCCGTGGTTATTTCAAAAATTGAATTTAAAAGATCCGCATACAAATTTAAGAGTAGTGAAGGTTACATACTTGTATTTTATTTTTCTTTTTATTTTGGCTCTAATTTCTATTATCTTTTTTTCAGTATTAACTCAATATTTCATAGGACAAAAATATCAGCATATGCACATTTTTCTTCCTTTTATTATATTAGGTTTTATTTTTCAGGGTATGTACTTCATGGTAACAAATTATATTATTTACGCCAAAAAGACTATGATACAAGCGTCAATAACAATGACTCTTGCAATATTGAAAATACCATTAACATATTTTTTAGTAAACAAATTTGGAATAATAGGTATTGGTCTCTCTTTTTCGTTCACGTATTTAATATTTTTTCTCTCAACTTGGCTTGCAAGTGAAAAAATATATCCAATGCCATGGAATATTTTTAAAATTAATTTCGAACATGTTTAAAAAAGTTAAAAGAGTATTTTTAATATGCAATAAGTTGTTTATAACAATTTTTTCTCTGTCCAGAGCAACTATATTAATTTCTGGGAAAGGATCTTACAAACACCTTAAGTCTAATGATACTGAATGTTTTATTTTAGGAAATGGCCCATCTTTAAAACATGACTTAGAGGGAAAGATCGAATCATTTAAAACAAAAAAAATATTTGTTTTAAATGATTTTGTAAAGTCATCATACTTTGAAATTTTAAAACCAAGTTTTTATGTTTTTGCGGACCCTGTCTATTGGGATAATAATACTTTTAACGACTTTCATATGAATGCTTTATCTACACTTGAGATTATAAATAAAAAAACGAATTGGCCACTCACAATTTTAATTCCAAACTCAGCATTTAAAACAAATAAATTTCAACAAATATTTGCAAATAATAACAATGTTAAAATTCTACAATTTAATTTGAATTTTATGAATGGGTTCGAGAAAATATTATTTCTTTCTTTTAAGTATAATATTGGTCACCCTGCTATAAATAATGTATTTGGTTCTGCAATATTTTTAGCTATAAATATGAATTTTAAAAAAATAAATATTCTAGGTTCGGATCATTCTTGGCTTCAAGAAATAATTGTAAGTGATAAAAACGAAGTTTGTCATAAGGATGCTCATTTTTTTATAGAAGGAGAAGGTGTTAACTATTATCCTTTTAGACATGTATACGGAGAACCATACAAGATGCATCAAATTTTAAAAGACTATGCACGAATGTTTGAAGGTTATCATCTTTTGAATAGATATGCTTCTTATAGACATGTACAAATTTATAATTATTGTCAAGCATCTTATATAGACGCGTTTGATCGTAAACCTTTTTAGTATGATAAAATCACGTTTTGTTAAAAACTCAGTGACTATTTTCATTAGAACTATCTTCAAGACAATTTATTATACAACGATAAATTATAAAAAATCTTTAAAAATAGGTCACAATAGTAATATAACTAATTGTACTTTTGGATACAATAATTCAATTTATGATAATGTTGTTTTATCGAATGTTATTTTAGGTGATTATAGTTACATAGGATTTAATAGTAATATCTCAAATACAACAATCGGCAAATTTTGTTCGATTGGATCTAATGTTAAATGTGGATTAGGGGATCATCCCTCTAAAATATTCGTATCTACACATCCCATTTTTTATTCTTTAAAAAAGCAATGTGGAATTACATTTTCTGATCAAAATTATTTTATTGAGGAAAAACCTATATTAATTGGAAATGATGTTTGGATTGGTTCAAACGTTGTTATTTTAGGTGGTGTTACGATAGGTGACGGAGCAATAATTGCTTCAGGTGCTGTAGTTACAAGTGACATACCCTCATTTAAAATTTATGGAGGAATACCTGCTAAACATTTAAAGGATCGGTTCACTATTGAAGAAGTTGCTTTTTTAAATAGGATAAAGTGGTGGGAGCGTGACTTGAATTGGTTAAAAGAAAACTTTAAATTGTTTCATAATATACAAGATTTAATAAAATTTGATTTAATTGAAAAGCATTAGACGCAAGTTTTCATTTAATATCAATCTATTATTGAATAGCTTTCCCAGTTATTCAATAAGTGCATGGTTTTCTACAATTTTTATTCAGCCAAGATTTTTTGGATTACCATTTTTAATTAGTTCTAACTTAAAGTTTAAAAAAAGTTCATGGAATTTACTACTATTTTTAAATCTTCTGATTACAGTATTTGTTCCGCTCTTTGGACTTCTGGCAGGTAGAATTCTTTACTATTTGGATTTGGCTTATATTATTTCTATAATTTATACAATTTTTTTCATAAATAATCTAGTAAACAATGAACAATTAATAAAAAGGTTTAATAAGTTTATTCAAAATTTAATTTTTTTAAATTTTATTTATACATTATTTCAGTTAATCTTATTTTATAGTGGTAATTCGCAATATACGATGCTACATAGTAATATACCGTTTCATGTCAATTCAGGTTACAGCATCGAGCCAGGTTTTTTAGAATTTATCCCTAGATATACAGGATTTTGGATTGAATCAGGACCATTAACTTTTTTCCTCTGTATTACATTTCCTTATTTAATGCAAAGAGGTCTAAATTATTCAATTGTTGTTAAGATTATCACTTTTTTATTAATACTTTTCTCACAGTCTAAGTTTTTGTTCATATTTCTCCCATTTTTTGTTTTCGAATATGTTCTAATAACGTTCTTTCAGAAAATACATAGAAAATTCACCAAACCTCTTATATTTTTATCATTTATTTTTATTTTATCATTTGTAATATTGTATTTAATTTTTGGAAAATTCGATTTTCACGATGAATTTTCAAAGCAAATACCTGCTTATGAATTAAGATTAGATGGTCTCAGGCATGCATTATCCTCATTTTCTAATTTCGGTTTTTTTGGTAAAGGGTTGCTGCCGTCTACAATTGAACTAAAGGGTTTAAATTTTGAAATACAAGGAAATGATGCTTTTTCAATAATTTTTCTAGGTTATGGATTCTATCCTGGTTTATTAATGATTTTGATCATATTAATTATTGCCGTAAAGTCTAAAATTAATTATAAATTAACCTTCTGTGGAGTTTTAATTTTTGGATTTTTATCAAATGGATCATTGATTGTTCCACAATATTTCTTCGCAATAATATTTTCTATTTTAAGTATTTATGAACATAAATACACTTGCCAAAATTATAAATAAATATGGACATTGCCTTTTTGTCAGGTTTGTTTCCTAAAGAACAAGAAAATGAAATTTTAAAAAATAGTATAGGGCGAATAGATTTTGCTGCAAATAAATTGCAATGGTCATTGGTGAAAGGAATGGACTCTGTTTCAAGCAAGCCTATCAAGCTTTTTAATGCAATGTATGTTGGATCTTTTCCATTTTCTTATAAGAAAATATTAATATCTCAATATGAATTCTCTCATAATGAAGGTATTAAAGATGTTAATATTGGTTTCATAAATTTACTAGGGGTTAAATTTATTTTTAAGACTTTAAATATTTTCTTTTCCTTGCGAAATTGGGCAAAAAATAGAAATTGTGAAAAAAAGGTTTTATTAATTTATGCAATACACTCACCATTTTTAATTGCTTCATTTTTATTAAAAAAGATAGTTAATCCCAACTTGAAGTTGTGTATAATTGTTCCAGATTTGCCTCATTTAATGTCATTTAGTGGTAATAAATTATATCGTTTTTTAAAGTATTGTGATTCGTTTGTTATCAAATTCACATTAAAGTATATAGATGCTTTTGTATTATTAAATGAAGCAATGGTTGATAAAATTGGTATTAATAAAAGACCCTGGTTGATGATTGAAGGGATTTATTCGGGATTAGCGAATAAAAAATCTGAAAATATACCCTCGGATACCAATACTGAATTACGAGTAATAATGTATTCAGGTAATTTAGACCACTCAACGGGGGTCATGGATTTAATATCAGCATTTTCTTTGATAAATGAAAGTAATTATAGGTTATGGATTACAGGAAATGGGGATTGTTTAAATGAAATTATTTTAACTTCCCAAAAAGACAATCGTATTTCATACTTTTCCAAGCTTAGTGATTTGGAGCTACAAGAACTTCAAAATCAAGCTACTGTATTAGTTAACCCACAAACTAATACAAGTGAAAGAGTTAAATATTTTTTCCCCTCGAAAACTTTAGAATATTTAGCTTCAGGAAGACCAGTATTGATGCATCGCCTTCCATGCATTCCTATTGAGTATAATGAGTTTCTACATTATTTTGAGGCGGAGACTGTAGACAGTATAAAAAAAAATATTCTCGAAATATGTGAACTAGACCAAGAGTATTTGAGAAATCGTGGTAAATTATCACAATCCTTCATATTAAATAATAAAAATCCAAATATTCAATGTGAAAAAATAATTAAAATGTTAAAAAATATAAATTATGAAGAATAAAATATTGCTAATTACCGGGGGTACGGGTTCATTTGGAAATGCTGTATTAAATAAGTTTTTAAAAACTGATCATTTTAAAGAAATACGCATATTTAGTAGGGACGAAAAAAAACAAGACGACATGAGGTCCGCACTTCAAAGTAGTAAATTAAAATTTTATATTGGTGACGTTAGAGATTATAAAAGTGTCGATTTGGCGATGAAAGGAGTAGACTTTGTTTTTCATGCTGCGGCATTAAAACAAGTACCTTCATGTGAATTTTTTCCACTCGAAGCTACTAAGACTAACGTCTTTGGCACTCAGAATGTTATTGACGCTGCGATATCGAATAATGTACAAAAAGTGATATGTTTAAGTACAGATAAAGCTGCTTATCCCATAAATGCTATGGGCATTTCAAAATCATTAATGGAAAAGGTGGCAATTGCAGCTGCTAGAAATTCTAGTAGTACAATTGTTTGTTTAACTAGATATGGAAACGTTATGGCCTCTAGAGGTTCCGTAATTCCTCTTTTTATAAATCAAATTAAAAATAATAGTCCGATTACAATCACCGACCCTAATATGACACGTTTTTTAATGTCTTTAGATGATGCAGTTGAATTAGTACTTTTTGCATTTGAACATGGAAATCCTGGTGATTTATTTGTTAACAAAGCCCCTGCTGGAAGTATTGGTGAATTAGCAAAAGCCATACTTAAATTATGTGACGCAAGAAATGAAATAAAAATAATTGGAACCCGTCATGGTGAAAAATTATACGAAACACTATGTACTAGAGAAGAAATGCTAAAAGCAGAAGATATGGGGAATTTTTTTAGAATCCCAGCTGATAATCGAGACTTAAATTATAATCAATTCTTTTCAGAGGGTAATGACATGAGCAAAATTGAAGATTATAATTCAAGTAATACTGAGCAACTTAGTGTTGATGGCATGTATGATTTACTAAAAAATCTTCCTTATATAAGAAAAGAAATTTTCGGAGAAAAAATAGATCAACTTTTAGTTTAAAACATTAAGATTTCAATGAAAAAAATTCGTGTAGGTATTACTGGTCAAAATGGATTTATTGGCTGGCACTTAATAAATCGTTTAAAATTATTAAATGATAAGTTTGAAATAATATTTTTTGAAAAATCATTTTTTTTAGAGCTTTGCAAGCTAGAACATTTTGTTCAAAATTGCGATGTAATCATTCATTTAGCTGCCTTAAATAGACATAATGATGAGCAATTTATCTACGATTCCAATATAAATTTAGTTAAAACATTAATTAATGCACTTGAGAATACGCAAAGTAAAGCGAAGGTTATCTTATCATCATCACTTCAAGAAAATAATAATAGTAAATATGGTCAGTCAAAAAAAATTGGGAGAGAGTTATTGCTAAATTGGGCTAGTAAGTCAAGTGGGAAAGTGGTTGGAATGATAATTCCTAATGTTTTTGGAGCCTTTGGTAAACCTTTTTACAATTCGTTCATAGCCACATTTTGCTATAAGCTTGCTAATAACGAGAGCCCGGAAATTATAAATGATAATGATGTATCATTAATATACATTGATGAGTTGGTAGATTCTATTATTATGCAAATTGAAAATAACGCTTCAATAAGCCATTATATAGTCACTCCTACTAAAGTGTGCAGTGTTTCATCTGTTTTGTCTAAACTGGTACAGTACAAATTAGCCTATTTAGATAATGGAACAATACCTGTTTTAAATGACAAGTTTGACATTCAGTTATTTAATACATTTCGTAGTTATATTTCTATAGATTCCTATTTCCCAAGAAATTATATTAAAAATGTTGATGAAAGAGGGGCGTTTGTTGAAATAATGCGTGTAGGTATTGGAGGTCAATTTTCGTTTTCAAACACTTTCCCGGGTGCAATACGAGGAAATCATTTTCATACAAGAAAAATTGAACGATTTTCTGTAATTAAGGGGAAAGCTTTAATTCAGTTAAGAAAAGTAGGCACTGATAAAGTTTATGATTTCTATTTGGACGGCGAAAAACCTACTTATGTTGATATGCCCATTTGGTTCACTCATAACATAAAAAACATTGGCGAGGAGGATCTATATACTAATTTTTGGATTAATGAAGTCTATGATCCAAATGACTCTGACACATTTTTTGAAATTGTATAAGCATGAATAAATTAAAAGTAATGACCGTTGTAGGCACTAGGCCTGAAATTATTCGACTAGCCAGGGTAATGAGTGCATTAGATAATTCAAAAGCAGTTGAACATATTATTGTTCATACAGGTCAAAATTACGATTATGAGTTAAATCAAATATTCTTTGATGATTTAGGTATTCGTAAGCCTGATTATTTTTTAAATGCTGCTGGTAAAACCGCTACTGAGACTGTAGGAAATATTTTAATAAAAATCGACCCTTTATTAGAAGAATTAAACCCAGATGCATTTTTGGTGTTAGGTGATACGAACAGTTGTTTATGTGCAATCCCTGCAAAAAAACGTCATATCCCTATCTTTCATATGGAAGCTGGTAATAGATGCTTTGATCAACGTGTGCCTGAAGAAACAAACAGAAAAATTGTTGATCATATTTCAGATATAAATTTGACATATAGTGATATTGCAAGAGAGTATTTGTTAAGAGAGGGTTTGCCTGCCGACCGTATTATTAAAACAGGCTCTCCAATGTTTGAAGTACTAAATCATTACATGTCGTCTATAGAGGGTTCCGATGTATTAACTCGATTGGCTTTAGAAAAATATAAATATTTTGTTGTGTCGGCCCATAGAGAAGAAAATATTAATAATCAATCAAATTTTAATGGCTTGATTAGTTCACTAAATCTTGTTGCTGAAAAATTTGACTTACCTGTCATTGTAAGTACGCATCCCCGAACAAGAAAAATGATTGACGCTGTTGGACTAAGCCTGCATAAAAATATTCAACTATTAAAACCCTTAGGCTTTAATGATTATAATGCATTGCAATTACATTCCAAAGCAGTTTTATCTGATAGTGGAACAATATCTGAAGAGTCTTCTATTCTAAACTTTCCAGCTTTAAACATCAGACAGGCACACGAAAGGCCCGAGGCGATGGAAGAAGCTTCTGTAATGATGGTTGGACTAAATCCTGAGAGAATCATCCAGGGATTAATTCAACTTGAATCACAAAAAAGAGGGCCCCAAAGATCATTTAGAAAGGTGGATGATTATTCTATGCCAAATGTATCAGATAAGGTTGTTAGAATTATTATAAGTTATGTTGATTATATCAAAAGAGTAGTTTGGAGCTAAGAGATTTAAAAAGGGTATTAATTCACTCAATAGTATTTAGTCCTGACGGAGTATCTACTGCTTATTTGTATAATGATATTGCACTAGGCCTTGTTGAAAATGGGTTTAATGTTGTTGTACTAACAACAACTCCACATTATAATTTAATCGAAAGTGCTTTAACCAAGCAGCCATTAAAAAGCAAATTATTTGGCATATTCTATGAAAGTGATTTTAATGGGATACGTGTAATTCATGTTCCGTTAAAAAAATACAAAAGCACTTTTATCAGATTACTATCATTTATATATTGGCATATTTTATCCCTGATTATAGGACTTTCTATAAAAAGAGTAAACTTTGTATTAAGCCCTTCTCCGCCATTAAGTATAGGTTTTATTTCATTGTTGATTGCGAAATTCAAAGGCGCAAAATCTATATATAACGTACAGGAAATTTACCCAGATTTGTTGATTAATCAAGGAAATTTAAAGTCCTCATTTTCAATAAATCTTCTAAAGAGGTTCGAAAAGTTTATTTATAATTATTCTACTGCAGTAACGACTATTGATGAAGTATTTTATGCTACAATTTCATCAAGATTTGCTGAAATTAATAAGCTGAAAATTATCCCAAATTTTGTAGATACGGATCTATATAAACCGTTAAAGCAAAATTTCGAACTTCCTGCTGTCTTTGGAAAAGATAATGGAAAAATTAAAATATTGTATGCAGGTAATATTGGCTTTTTTCAAGATTGGGAGCCTGTTTTTTTTGCAGCGAATCAACTAGAACATGAAAATATTGAATTTTGGATTGTTGGTGAGGGAGTTCAAAAAAGCGAATTAGAAAAAGAAATTAAGAATCATAAAATTTCCAATATTCGGATTTTCCCATATCAGAATAGAGAAGACCTGCCTAAAATTAATAATTTTGTTGACATTCATTTTATAGCCATTAATCCTACAATGGAGCAAGAAGGTTTTCCTTCTAAGGTTTATACAATTATGGCATGTGCAAAGCCTATTGTAGTTGTTACAGGCGAAAAGACTCCTTTATATAATTTTTTAAAAGACAAGAATTGCTCAGAGCTTGTTACTAATAATCGAAATGTCAATTTTACTGAAGCAATTAGAAGGTTAGCTTCTGATAAAGAACTAAGAGAAAGATTGGGTACTAATGGATATGATGTAATAATTAAAAATTACTGTAAGAAAGTTGTTGTAACAAAGTATGTAAACCTTCTTAAGTCTTTGTAATTGTAAGTATGAAGAGTATATTTCTAACAGGGGGCTCTGGATTTGTAGGGAGTAATTTGATTAAGTTTTTACCTTCTTCTTATAATTTTTTAATTTATGATAAAAAAGTTATTCCTGAGCTAATTCAGGATGTGGTAATCCATCTAGCGGGGAAGGCTCATGATTTAAAAAACGTTTCGTCCTCAGATGATTATTACAAAGTAAATACTGAATTAACCAAAAACGTATTCGATGCTTTTCTTAATTCAAATGCAAAAGTATTCATTACACTTAGCTCAGTTAAAGCTGTAGCCGACGATTTAGAAAATGTCTTAACTGAAGAACATATTCCTAACCCCATTACTCACTATGGTAAAAGTAAATTGTTAGCAGAAGAGTATATTCTTTCACAACAAATTCCTGAAGGGAAAAGAGTATATATTTTTCGACCATGTATGATTCATGGTCCAGGGAACAAAGGTAACCTGAATTTACTTTATAATTTGGTCTCAAAAGGTATTCCATGGCCATTAGGAGCATTTGAAAACAAGCGATCTTTCTGTAGTATCGATAATTTAACGTTTATCATTAAAGAATTAATAGAGCGGCAGGACATCCCATCGGGAATCTATAATATTGCAGATGACGTATCTCTTTCCACAAATCAGTTGATCTCAATCTTGGCAGAATCGCAAAATAGACAACCGAAGATTTGGAATATTTCAAAGAAATTAATTCAATTTGTTGCCAAAATCGGAAATGTATTAAAGCTGCCACTTAATGAAGAACGCTTACAGAAACTTACTGATTCGTATATCGTTAGTAATCAAAAAATAAAATCTGCAATTGGCAAACCACTTCCTGTATCAAGTAAAGAAGGCTTACTCAAAACTTTTAAATCCTTTAACTAAATAATGACACGTTTTTTTGATATTGTATTTTCCTTATTAGGACTCATTATCTTGAGTCCGATTATTTTATTGCTTATAATAATCGGCTTTTTTGATACTGGGTCTCCTTTATTTCGTCAGAAACGTGTTGGGGTTAATTTAAAACCGTTTAATTTATTAAAATTCCGTTCCATGCACTTAAACACCCAGGCAGTAGCTACGCATTTGGTTCAAGTAAGTGCTATTACTAAATGGGGTTCGTTTTTACGTAAATCAAAATTAGATGAATTGCCACAATTATTTAATGTTCTGATAGGTGAAATGAGTTTTGTGGGTCCTCGTCCAAATTTATTCAATCAGTTAGAATTAATTGAAGAACGAGGAAAGAGAGGGGTATATGCAATTCGTCCTGGGATTACTGGTTTAGCGCAAATCAATAAAATTGATATGTCCACTCCTAAATTTTTGGCTGAAACAGATGCAATGATGGTTGACCACCTGAATGTGTGGTACTACTTTAAATACATCTTCCTTACAGTATTTGGCAAAGGGTTTGGCGATAGAGTTAGAAAATAGCTTTTAGTCTTTAATAAATATTTTAAAAACCACCTTATGGTGGTTTTTCTGTTTTTGTAATTAACTATTTGAGGAGGTTATGATATGCACTTGATTTTTTTGACTTGTACATATATATTATTGTGGACCACACATCTTTTTTTATTTCCCACCCTTCACCACCTCCCCAGGTGCCAACAACCTCGTATGATCCAACAATTCCACTATCGCCATAGTTTTACGCGTTTTCAGATCACTCAATCCTTTAATAATGGAGTAAGAATCTTTTAATAAATAAAATACATTGGTTGTAAGGTTGAGTGTTCTTCGTTGATTGTAGATTTTAGATTGAATATGTTTTTCATAAAATCCATTGATGTCTCTTAAGTCTGCTGCATAGTTTGCATTGATCTTTTTAAATTTTCTGGTACTATTTGCTGTGATTAAATCACTACTTAATTGATACACCCATCCATCTACCAGCCAACGCATCGTATTATATATGGCGAGTGCGCTGTCTTTGCTACTTTGATCCAACTTATCGTTTTTTAATGTGGTGGTTAAATAGAGTTCGCTACTGTATTTAATTTCTATTAGGCGATTCATCAATCCTTCTTGGGGCTGCGCAAGCGCAGCCCCAGAGATCAATAGGACTATCAAAAAGGTGAATGCTGTTTTTTTGTTCGTTATGATTTTCATAGTTGTAATATTTTATTGAAAGAATTTTTGTGTTGCTAATAAGCCTTCGC